>Ga0172368_10001038_pt1 | contig 38820 bp, 26 predicted proteins | sample Lak11m_FD_114540 | JGI IMG/M metagenome (GOLD analysis project Ga0172368, IMG submission 114540) | Freshwater microbial communities from Kabuno Bay, South-Kivu, Congo - kab_022012_11m | ecosystem: Environmental > Aquatic > Freshwater > Lake | place: Democratic Republic of the Congo: South-Kivu... | reverse complement strand
AGCAACGCCCGCAGCAGTCCGCGGGTGTTGCGGAGTGCAGTCGAAGGATGCGGCGTTAAGCGATGACCGCTCCGCCTCCTTCGACTACGCCGGGGCCCCTACCCCGGCTCCGCTCAGGATGCTTCGGTACGGTTGAAAAGGTACAGCTACTTGCAGCGATTCAGCTCGGCCGGCACGGTGCACGGCGGAGCGGTCTCCTCAGGCTTGAAGAGAGTCACCAGCTCGAAGAACTTGAAGTCCTTGTCCGTCGTGTTGAGGAGCTTGACGAGCGTCATGGGTTGCAGCAATGCATGATCCGTGGCGCGCACCTCGTAGTCGCCCTTCGGCCCCTGGAACTTCATTCCCTCCAACGCAGTAATCAGCTTATCGCCGGTGGTGTCGCCGTTGGTGGCCTCGACAGCTTGCTTCAGCATGGTCGCGCAGTTGAAGCCGGCTTCGGCCCACAGGTCCGGCGGCACGTTGTAGCGCTTGATGTGCTCGTCGGTCAGGTACTTATTGATCGGGTTGTCGAAGAGGGTGTAGTGATAAACGACGACGCCGACCGAATTGACGGCGTCGGCGTAGCCCTTGGCCAGCGTCTGGTTGTCGCCGAAGCCGGTGGCGACGTTCATGGCCTTGAAGACGCCCAACTGCTGCATCTGCTGGAACATGGGCACAAAGCCCGCGCCCGACCACGTCACGATGAGGACGTTGGCCTTCGAGTCCAGGATCTGGTTGATATAGGGTGTGAAGTCGGTGGTGTCGGGCGGCGCGAAGACAGTGCCTACGGCCTTGTCCGTATCATTGATCGGGAACTTGCCGCCAGCGGCCTTGACGATCTTGTAGAAGCCCGCGGCCGAGCCCTGGCCGAAGGCGTTGTCCTGCGAGATCTGGATGAAGTTCTCGCCGAGCTTGACCAGCGCGGCGCCCATGGTCAGCGCGTCCTGGATGTTCTGGCGGCCGCAGCGAAAGACGTAGGGGCTGAAGTTCGCGCCCGTGATGGCATCCGCGGCCGCAGGACCGGCGATGTACACCATCTTGTTCTGCGCCGCAATGCCGCCGACGGCCAGCGCCACAGGCGAGCTTGGCACACCGACCAGGATCTCGGCGCCGTCCTTCTCGATCGCCTCACGAGCCAGCGTTGCGCCCTTTTCGGTATTGCTGGCAGTATCCTTCAGCACGATCTGGACGGGCCGGCCCGCGATCACGCGGGTGCTGTTGGTGACGTAATCGAGGCCGATCTCGAAGCCTCGCTCGAACAGGGGGCCGTAGATGGCGAGACCGCCCGAATCGTCGGTCAATTCACCGACGACGAGCGTCTTGCCGGTCGCGGCCGGTGCCGGGGCCGTGGTCGGCGCAGGCGCTTGGGTGGGTGCCGGGGCCTGGGTTGGCTGCGGTGCCGTAGTCGGTGCAGGCGCCTGGGCCGCAGCCGCCGGAGCCTGCGTAGGCGTGGCTGCCCCGCCGCATGCCGCCAGGATCGTGGTCAGCACGGCCACCAGACTGATGATGAACCATTTGTTGGTACGCATTTGTCTCTCCTCCACTTGTAAGTTGGTTGCTGAACGGCCTGTTCCGCTCGTGCGGCAGGTGATCTCACTGAGTCTCCTAGCTTTAGCCACCTCCTCTCCCCTGTAACTCCAGGAAGCCAAGCACCAGGCTGTTGAAGACCAGCGGTCGTTCCCAACAAACCGCATGGCCCGCTCCGGGGATGATAGCATAGGCCGCGTGCGATATCTCGCGGGCGATGATGTCGGCATAGGCGCGCGGCTTGAGGTTGTCCTCTTCGCCGACCATCAACAGCGCCGGCACCTTAATGCCGTGCAACTCGCCGGTGATGTCGAGCTTGAGGAAGGCCCGGCAGAGCTCTGCCACTGCGTCGAAGTCGAGCGCTGCATAGCGGCTGCGGGCCTGGGCCAGGGCCCCCGGGTTGGCCGCGATCCAGCGCTGGCTGAAGTTGAACGGATAGGTCGCGACAAAGAACAATTCCGGGTCGCGCCGCCGTGCCGCCTCCAGCCAGACACCGACGATGCCGGCAAGCACCGGGTCAACCTGGCTCACCGCGGAGGACAGCGCCAGGCTGCGCACGCGCTCCGGGTACTTCAGGGCAAAGACCATGCTGATCTCAGCGCCGTAGGAGATGCCCCCGATGTGGGCGCTTCGGATGTCCAGCGCGTCGAGCAGAGCCGCCAGGTCGTCGGCGTGTAGCTCCATGCTGTACGGCCCCGGCGGATGGCTGGATTGCCACTGGCCGCGGCAGTCGTAACGCAGCACGCGGTAGCGCCGCGCAAAGGCCGGGACCTGGTATCCCCAACTGGCCGTGCTCATCAGGATGCCGTTCGACAGCACCAGCACGTCAGCATCGTCCGGGCCATCCAGCTCGTAGTAGAACCGGCGACCGTTGGCGTCTATCTCAGGCATGTTCCAGATCCCTCACCAGCACGAGCGCCTCGCCTTCGCAGACCACCTGCCCGCCGGGCACCGTACATGTCGTGCGCAGGCTGACGAGATCCTTGTCGGGCCGCAGCCGGATGATCTCGACGCGCGCGGTCACCTCTTGTCCGACGTGACACGGGGCAGGGAAGGCCAGCCTTTGCTTGAGCCAGTTGGTGCCGCGTCCCGGCAGACGCGTCCCCAGCAGAAAGGAAAAGAGGCCGCCGAGTAGGGGCGAGGTCACCTCGCCCTCCACCGGGCGGGGAAACTCCGCCCCTACCGGGCGGGTATCCCTGGACAGATCGCGATACTCCAACAGATCGGTCTCGCTGAACGTGCGGGTCACTTCAGCAACCTGACCCAGCGCCAGCCATTTGAGGGTCTCGGCGCTGCTCTCGTCCCTGGACACCCGTTCCCCGTTCCCCGCTCCCCGCTCCCCGCCGGCAGATGGTGCCGCTCCGGGCAAGGCCACCAGGGCGCGCCCCTGGCATGCGACCGAGCCATCCGGCCGCGTGATGAGCGTGCTGATGTCAGCCAGCCCTCGCTCGGGTTGCAGCGCCGTGATCTCCAGGCGGACGGCGATCTCCTCGCCCGTGTAGGTAGGCGTGGCAAACATCAGTTCCTGTTCCCGCTGCACGAAGCCCGGCTCCAGCTCGCGGCTCAAAGCGCAACAGATGGTGCTGTAAAGCAGCATGCCGTGGCACACCGTGCGCCCGAACCGGGTGCGGGCCGCGAACGCCGCATCCACGTGGATCGGGTTATCGTCGCCGCTCAGCGCCGCGAAACGGTCGAAGTCCCGCTGGCTGAAGGTGCGATAGAGGGTGGCGACTGCGCCGAGCCGGAGCTCCATAGTCTCACTTCCCGTACAACGCCCGCAGTTCCCCCTTCACCACCTTACCGGCGGGGTTACGGGGGAGCGCTCTCACGAAGACAACCGAGCGTGGAACCTTGTAGCGTCCCAGGTTCGCCCGGCAATACTCGATGATCTCGGCCTCGCTCAGCGTTTGCCCGGCCTTGATCGCCACCAGCGCCCGCCCGACCTCGCCCCACCTCTCGTCGGGCACGGCGATCACGGCCGCTTCGGCTACCTGTGGCAACTGGTAGATCACATTCTCCACCTCGGCAGGATAGACGTTCTCGCCGCCCGAGATGTACATGTCTTTCACGCGATCGACGATGTAGTAGTAGCCGTCTTCGTCGCGCATGGCCACGTCACCAGAGTGCAGCCAACCGTCGGTGATGGCCTGCGCGGTCACGTCCGGCAGTTGCCAGTAGCCGGGGGTGACGCCGGGGCCCTTGATCAGCAGCTCGCCGCGTTCGCCGGGCGGCAGATCGTGGCCCTGGGCGTCAACGACGCGCACCTCGACGTGCAAGCAAGGCTTGCCCACCGAGCCGAGCTTGCTGTCAGGGTAGCCTGGGTCCACCAGGAACACGGTGGGCCCGGTCTCCGTCATGCCGAAGCCGAAGTGGATGTCGATGCCGCGTCGGCGATAGAGCTGTAGCAGGCTGGTCGGTATCGGTGCGCCGCCGGCTGCCCACGAGCGGACGCCTGTCAGATCCGTGCGCTCAAAATCCGGGTGCTGGCTGAGGAAAAGGTAGATGGCGGCAACGCCGAAGAAGGCGGTCGCCTGGGTCGAGAGCAGCCGTAACGTCTCAGCCGGCTCGAAGGCACGCTGGATGATGGCAGTGGCGCCCGCGTGAAAGGTCGGGTTGGCATACAGGTTGAGCCCGCCGGTGTGGAAACAGGGCAGGACGTTGAGCGTGACATCCTGCGATGTCAAGTCGATCTTCAGGTTTATGTTGACGGCGTTGTAGAACACCATGCCGAAGGTCTGCAACACGCCCTTGGCGCGGCCGGTGGTGCCGGCGGTGTACAGGATGTGCCACACCTCGTCCAGCCCTCGGGGCGACATAACGATGGGCCGGCCCGAGGCGTGAGCGAGCGCCGTCTCGTAGGCCCACTCGCCTTCGCCTGCCTGGGGGGCCAGCGTCATCATGCGGTCGAGACCCAGGCGGTCCTTGAGGGCCGTGGCTGCCCCGGCGAAGGGCGGGTCGTAAATCAGGGCCACCGGCGTGGAATCGCGCATGATGAACTCAAGCTCCGGCACGGCCAGGCGCCAGTTTAGGCAGACCAGGATCGCGCCGATTTTGGCGCAGCCCCACAATATCTCGAAATATTCCGACGAGTTGTTGGCCAGCAGCGCCACACGATCTCCGGGCCGGATCTTCCACTCATCGCGCAGGAACTCGGCGAAGCGGCTGGCGCGCAGGTGGAACTGGGCATACGTGTAGCTGCGGTTTGTCGCAGCGTCGATCAAGGCGATCTTGTCCGCTCGCATGTCGGCCTGCTTGGCAAGCCAGTCGAAGGTGATCATGGTGCCTTCTTTTAATCTGTACTGGTCAGAGACGTGGTGGACAGCCTGGATGGCTCACGCCAAGACGCAAAGAACGCCAAGACACCCCCTGTATTGATTCTTTGCGCCCTTTGCGTGATACTCTGCCAAGTCCAGCAGGTCATTGACCAGTACACTATTTCCGATAATCTCTTTTAACTTGTGGCTGATGAGCTAAAGCCTCGATTCCGACCCCAGAAGGTGATCGGACGAGCCCTGCCAGTGATCGTGGTGGACCACTTGCTCAAGTGCCAGCTTGCCCCGCAACAACCGGCCCAGGGCGCGGCCGTCGCCCCGGCAGAAACCGTAAACATCCGTCCGATCCTGAGTCGGCCGCGGTTTGGGCGGTTCGTCGTGATACCCCAGCGGTGTGGCGGCGATGATTTCCACTTCAGCGGGGATGCCGAGCATCTCCTTCAGGCTGGCGCCTCCATTGTCGAGCGCGAAGCCGCCAAACCAGCGGGTGCCCAGGCCGAGGGCCGTGGCAGCGATCATCAAGTTCTCCGTAGCCGCACCCAGGCTCACCAGGTACCACTGGCGCAAGACGGCCTCGTCCTCCGGCCGTGCGAACGCCGCCTTGGGTTCCAGGCAGATGAGCACGAAGCAGGGAGCCTGGTCGAACCCCTCGTACAGGCCCATCAGGCGCGCCGTGTAGCTTTCCGGGAGGCTCAGCAGCTCCTTGAAGACGCGCGCCTCCTGAACCTCGACCAGGTAGCGTGCGATCTGACGGGTCATGGCCGGGTCGATCGCCACCACGAAAGCCCACGGCTGGAGATTGACGGGACTGGGAGCCGCGACCGCGGCGCGCAGCACGGCTTCGATCTTGGCCGGCTCTACCGGATCCGGTCGGAAACGCAGCACCCCGTGGCGCCCTGCGATGGCCTCCAGCGCATCCATGCCCGTTCCCTCAGTCGGCGGAGAAAGCCAACACGGCGCTTTTAGTATCGCCCTCGCCGCGATCCAGGTACGTCACGGTCAGCGGCGTGCCGATCCACGCGACATCCGGTCGCCTGGCATCCACCCCAAGGATGCGGGCGCTGATCTTCACCCCCTCGTCCAGCTCGACGATCCCGGCCACGTAGGGATTGTTGCGGTCGTAGCCCTCGGTGATCATCGCGCTGGGGCCGACGAGGACCGAGGTAAAGGCGGCCAGCCTGCCCCGGCCGGCCAGCTCGATCCATTCCAGCGCCTCGCCGTGGCACCTGGGGCAAATCGCTCGCGGCGGCAGGTAGACCGCGTCGCACGCCGGGCAGCGAGACGCCATCAGCTTGTGCTCGGCCAGGTAGCGGTTGAACGACGCCGCCGTGAAGGGGCGGATGGTGTTATCTGACATGGAGCTTCCTCCGTGGATGGTTGAAGGTTCAAGGTTGAAAGGAAACCTGTAACCTTCAACTTTCAACCTTCAACCTTCAACCTGCAACTACCGCCGTTCATACACATGCACGACGCACGTGGACCCCGTCGCGCCGACGTTGTGGGTCACGGCCAACGGTATGTCGCCTTTCACTTGCCGGGCGCCGGCCTCCCCGCGCATCTGCTTGAAGATCTCGACCGCCTGTGCCACGCCCGACGCGCCGACCGGGTGTCCTTTCGCCTTCAGCCCGCCGGACGTGTTGATGGGCCGCGCGCCATCGCGGGCGGTGACGCCATCCTCGGCTGCCTTGTAGCCCGTCCCCGGCTCGAAAAAGCCCAGGTCTTCGCAGGCCACAATCTCGGCGATGGTGAAGCAGTCGTGCACTTCGGCTATGCGGATGTCACTTGCGCGCACGCCGGACTGCTCGTAGGCCATCTGGCTGGCCTTCCGCGCCGCGGACAGCGTGGTGAGATCGGCCCGGTCGTGCAGCGGCGCATCGGACGCCTGCCCGGCGCCAATGATGTAGATCGGGTCATCGGTGAACTCCCGCGCCCGATTGGCCGCGACCAACAACACACATGCGGCGCCATCGGTGACAGGCGAGCAGTCAAAGAGCCGCAGCGGCCAGGCGACCATCGGGTTAGCTGCGTCATCGTGGAGGAAATCCCACTGGTCGCGCCAGGTTGGCGCAGGCTTGCCTTTCTTGATGGCTGCGGCGATGCGCCCTTGCATCCAGTCGGGGATGGTGACACCGAACTGCGCCTTTGGATTCAGCGCGCCGTTCTCGTGATTCTTGATCGCCACGTTCATCAGTTGTTCGGGCGTCATGCCATAGGCGTGCATGTAAGCCGTGGCGATGGCCGCGTAGAAGCCGGGGAAGGTGAAGCCGGCGGGGATCTCGTACAGGGTGTCGGCGGCCGAGCCGAGGGTGTCGGTGACCTGGGCGGTGGGCAGCCTGGTCATCCGCTCGGCGCCGCCGACCAGCACCACGTCGTGCATACCGGAGGCGATGGCCATCGCACCCTGCCGCAGCGCCACGCCACCGCTCGCGCAGGCATCCTCCAGGCGCATCGCCGGCACCGGCACCAGCCCCACCGCATCGGCCATGATGGGCGCCGTGTGGCCCTGGCCCTCGAACAGGTCGCTGGAGTAGTTGCCCAGGTACAACGCTTCGATGTCCGCCGGGTCGAAGCCTTTGTCAACCGAATGCCGAAGCTCCTTGAATGCCTCGACAAACAGATCGCGGCTCGTCTTTTCGGGGAATGCGCCGAACTTGGATATCCCGACGCCGACGATGGCAACGCCGTGGGGGAAGGGTTTGGGTTTGGGCATGAGGTACATCTCCTAATGTTGGTTAGTTGGTTAGCTGGTTAGTCGGCCGGTTGGGTTGGTCGGTAGTTGGTCCGTGTTTGAATCAAGGTCGTATGTGACGCTGGTTTCTTTGATGGAGCGTGTCTTCTGGTATTTGATGTATGAGTTGATTTCGATGGCCAGGGACTCGATTTCTTCAGCTTGCTTGGCAGAAAACGCTTCGAGAATGAGGTTGCGTACCTGGGCACGGCGTAGCCAGTACCGGGTCTCGTGGAGCGAGCCACGCGCATAGTACAGGAACCGAATCACGTCGCCGGGATGGAAACGCCCCGCGCTTTCTGCGATGTTCGCGCCGATGGAATCGGCGGCTCTGGCTAACTGCTTGCCCACCGTATCTTGTGCGAACGGCGTCCACTGGATCGTAACGCTCCAAATCTCATCGGCAACCTGCTCCGCCCTCCGATACATACGCGATTCGCTGATATCCTGAAAAGCCATCCCGCACCTCCAAACCAACCAACCAACAAACCAACCAACCAACCACCTTACCCATATCTCTGCTGCAGCGCGACCTTATCCACCTTGCCCGCCGCGGTGACCGGCAAGGCATCCACGAAAACAACGGTCTTCGGCACCTTATACCGTGCGAGCCGCTCCCGAAGGTAGGCCAGCAGATCGTCGGTGGCCAGGGTCGCTCCCGGTCGGAGGACGACGATCGCCCGGCCGACTTCGCCCCACTTCTCGTCGGGCACGCCGATGAGCGCGGCGGAGGCCACGGCGGGGTGACCGTGCATGACGCTCTCCACCTCGGCCGGGTAGACGTTTTCGCCGCCGGAGATGATCATGTCTTTGGATCGCCCGACGAGGGTGAAGCAGCCGTCGGCATCGTAGCTTGCCAGATCGCCCGTATGGAGCCAGGTCGGGCCGGACGGGTCTGCCCTGGTCGGACGGAAGGTGGCTGCGGTGGCTTCCGGGTTGCGCCAGTATCCGGCGCAGACGTGCGGCCCGCGGATCAGCAACTCGCCGACCTGACCAGCGCCGCAGGGCGCCTCAGTGGCCGGATCCACCACGGTCACATCCACGTGAAAGAGCGGATATCCGACCGCACCGGGCTTGCGCTGAACTTCCTCCTCCGGCAGCCAGAAGGTGTTAGGCCCGGCCTCGGTCAGGCCGTACCCTGTCTTGAACGGGACGCCTTTCGTCCACCATTTCTCGAAGACCGGCAACGGGCACGGCGCGCCGCCGTTGATGACGTACTTCAGGCTTGAGAAATCGGCCGTGGCCCAGCGCGGATGCTCTTGCATCATGATGAACATGGTCGGCACGGCAAAGAAGAGGGTGATCGTCCGGGCTGCGATCAGATCGAACATCTGGTCGGTGTTCCACCCCTTGGTCACCACCGTTGTCGCGCCGATGTGTACCAGCGGCAAGGTGAAGACGTTGAGCCCGCCGGTGTGGAACAGCGGGCTGATCAGTGGCACGACATCGTCCGGGGTCACGCCCCAGCTCATGACGGTGTTGACCGAATTGGCCGTCATGCTGCCGTGCGTCAGGATGGCGCCCTTGGGAAGGCCGGTGGTCCCGCCGGTGTAGCAGAGCACCCACGGATCGTCCCAGGCAAGCTCGACGCTCGGCATGGGGGTATCAGGATGCGCTTCCCGGCGGGAGAACGCCAGGTCATCCGCCGCGGCGGGCAGATCGAGCGCGACAAAATGCTTGACCGACGGGAGACGCTCGCGCAGGGCATTGACCTGCGACTGGAATTCGCCGCTGTAGACCAGGGCCACTGGCTCGGCATCCAGCAACACCCGTTCCAACTCAGGTATAGCCAGCCGCCAGTTGAGGTTTTGCATGATCCCGCCGAGCACGCCCAGGGCGAACCAGATGTCCAGGTACTCGACACTGTTGCTTGCCAATACGGCGACGCGATCCCCCTTGACCACGCCGAGCTCGTCCGCCAGGAAATGCGCGGTGCGATTTACCTGCCGGAACCACGCACGGTAGGTGATCTCTCGCCCACCGATCGTATCGATCAAGGCTACTTTGTGGGGGGATAGCTTGTCGCGTCGTCCGAGCCAGTCACCGATGAACATGGGACCTGCCTTGAAACAGGAGCTGATCAACCAACCAGCGAACCAACTACCCTACAAACGCCTTGAACGCGTCCACCCACTCCGTCGGCTTTTCGATGTGGGGGGCGTGCGCGCAGCCGGCAAACACAATCTCGCGGTAGCTCCCGCCGGCCGTGGCGTAGCGATCCAGCACGGCGCGAGTCTGGCTGACCATCGGCTGGGGCGGATACACCTCGTCGCCGGGCCAGCCTGGGACGAAGCCGAGCTTGCCCAACGCGGCAAAGTCAAACATCGACAGGTCGCCGACGATCATGTCGTTGTCGCCATGCACCCAGAGCACGGGCGGCTTGGGATCGGCCGCCAGCAGGTCGGGCACCTCGTTGCACAGGTACTTGGGCGACCAGCAATTGACCGGGCCGAGGAGCCCCGGTGCGACGTTGGGCCAGTTCGGCGAGGGCACGAAATCGCCGGGATAGCGCTCGGGGCCGGTCTTTTCCTGCAAGGCCGCGGTCAGGAAATCCTCCTCGCGGCCGGCGCGGAAGGGTGGCTTGTAGTAGAACGCGTTGATGACGTTGCGCGGCGAGTTCGGGTCGTCGGCGCTGCGATCCGCCGCGACGATGCGCGCCACGAACTGCGGGTTCACCACACCGCCGCCTGACCCGGCGAAATCGTCGTAGCAGGGCGTCCCTTCGATGCCCTTGGTGCCGCCGAAGCCGTAGGGGCTGACCGGCGCTTGCAGTGTGGCTGTGATCACCCTGGCCGGGTGGTCGGCGATAAAACGATAGGCGACTCCACCGCCGGCGGACCAGGCAACCAGGTGCGTCCGCCGGATGCCCAGCGCGATCAGCAGCGCGTCAAGGTCATCGCTCCAGTCACGATAGCCGCGGGTCGCGTCGATCAGCTTGTCTTCGCTCCAGCCGTACCCGCGCAGGTCGGGCGCGATGCAGCGAAAGCCCCCTGATCCCGCCGAAGGCGCGGCCAGGGCGAGCATCAACTCCTCCCAATAGGTCGCGGCCGAGAAGTTGCCGTGGATGAAGACGATGGGTGTTCCGTCATCCGGGCCACACGACAGCACGTGTTGGCGCAGGCGGGGGGTATCAACGAAGGACGAGGTGATGCCGGGAAGGACAGGTATTTGGGTCATCGGATATCTCTCCTGGGATCAACGGCTTTATTGCCTTACAGCCGAGTCAATCCTGTGGCGATTTTGAGCGCCTCTTCAACGCGCCGCATCGTCTCCTCATTCAGCCTGCCGTAGCGCCCGACGATGCGTTGCTTATCCACGGATCGGAGTTGCATCAACAAGACCTTGGAGCGCAGACTGAGACCGCCGTCGGGCGGTTCGATCAAGGCTTCGAACGGATAAGCTCGCTCGGTCTTCTGGCTGGTGATGGCAGCGATCAACACCACCGGCGAGTATTCATTGATCAGATCGGGCGAGATCACCACCGCGGGGCGGTCGCCGGCCTGTTCCGAGCCGATGATCGGGTCCAGTCGCACGCGCACGACCTCGCCACGACTGAGGTCAGGCACCGAGGGCACGTTGCACCTCCTCCTCCGCCGGATGAAAGTCGCGCTCGATTTCGAGGTACACGTCTGCCATCGCCTGGCAGCCTTCGATGATCTCCTGGCGGAGACGTTCGCGGCGTTGCCTGTCCAGCCATTCCCGCAGCAACTCGTCGATAGTCGTGCTGCGCTTGCCGGGCATAACGGCTTGCTCGAACTGCGCCAAGGTATCCGCCGAAAGGGTGTATGTTCGTTTCACCAGTTCCATGATATGGCCTCCTGACCGTTTTTGATATGGTCATTATGCCATACGAACAATACAGGCACAAGTGCCAGAATCGACATGGACGCATTCAAAGTGAGTTGTGAGCATCCTTCGACTGGTCGCTCGCGGTCACGAACATTGACGGACAAACCCGCAACCAAGAAACCGCCAGCACGGATCCTTCGGCCTGACAACCGTGAGTCGCAAACCGCTGTCAGGGATTCGGCCTCAGGATGACACTGCGAGTTTTTTGGTCAGAACATGCCGCCCGGCGCGGCATCGGAGTCTCAGCGTGACATGGCTGGCGAAGTGCGGTTGTAGTGTTAGGATGCTTACGTGCCCCAAAGCAAAACGCACCCTGACTGCCGCGCGGTCTCACGGCATCACGAACGCGGCCCCGGCCTGGTTGTAGCCCACGCCCGAGCCCACAAATGTCACCAAGTCGCCCGATTTGACCTTGCCGAGCTTGCGCGCCTCGTCGAAGCACATCGGCAGGCAAGCAGACCCGGTGTAGCCCCAGCGATCCATGATCCAGTGCGTGCGCGTCATCGGCAGCCCCAGATCGGCCATCACCAGCTCGATGCTGGGCAGCCGCACCTGTGTGAAGATCGCCAGGTCCACCTCCTGGAGATCGAAGCCACCGTGCGCCGCGAGCTCACGCATGCGCCGCGGCCAACCCTCGTTGTTGACCGAGGCGGGAAACGGCGTGATAAAGCGCACCTGCGCACGGCCGGCCTGCACGTTTTCCACGGTCGCCGGCTCGTAGGTGCCGCCGGCATAGATACCCCAGTTCGGGTGATACGAGCCGTCGGCGAAGAAGGTCGAGCTGACAAACCCTGGTCTATCGCTGGCTGTCAGCACCGCGGCCCCGGCGCCGTCGCCGTAGTAGAACGACACCGGGTCATTCTGCCAGTCCGACAGCTTGTGCATCATGTAGGCGCCGATGACCAGGATGTACTTCATGTAAGAGTTCGTGGCGATCATACCGGCGGCCTGCACCAGCCCGGTTGGGAACGAGGCGCAGGCGCAGCCGATGTCAAATGTGCCCGCGTTGACCGCACCCAGCTTGTGCTGCACAACCACCGAAGTGGCCGGCGTGGTGTAGTCGGGGCTGTCGGTGCCCAGCAGGATCATGTCAAGCTGTTCGGGTGTGATCCCGGCATCGGCAAGCGCCGCCTTCGCCGCCTTCACCGCCAGATCGGACGTCGCCCAATCGTCGGGCGCGTAAAAGCGCGTCATGATGCGGGTCGCGGTCTCGAACTTGTCGATCACCTCCCGGAACCGGGCGCGCATCTCAGCGTTGCTGCGCTCGATCGGCGGCAGATAGCGACCGGTGCCGATAATGGTTGCGTAACGGGCCATGGCGCCATACCTCCGGCGAATTGACCTATCCCTAATTCCTGGTACCCAATCCCCCGAACCGCCTCAGCAAACAGCGAACCGGTGACTCCTCACGTCCCCACCACCAGCCCACCATCCACCCGCAGCACCGCGCCGGTGATGAAGCTGGCCTCGGCGGATGCCAGGAAGAGATAAGCGTTGGCGATGTCCTCGGGCTGGCCCATGCGACCCAGCGGCGTTCGGGCTTTCATCCCCTCGATGATTTTCTCGGGCATACGAGAAAGGATCTCGGTGGCGGTGAAGCCGGGCGCGACCGCGTTCACCCGGACGCCGTACCTGCCCAGCTCGCGCGCCCACACCCTGGTCATGCCGATGACGCCGGCCTTGGTCGCCACGTAGTTCGTCTGGCCGAAGTTGCCGTCCAGCCCGACCACCGAGCTGGCGTTGAGGATCACGCCGCTGCCCTGTTTGATCATGACCGGCGCGACCGCCTGGGCGCAGTTGAAGACGCCCTTGAGATTGATCGCGATCACCAGGTCAAATTCCGCCTCGGGCATCTGCTTGATCAACTCGCCGTCCTTAAAGCGGACGAGCTGGTTGTCGCGCACGATGCCGGCGTTGTTCACCAGGACATCGATGCGCCCATAACGGGCGACCACGGCGTCGATCCACGTCTGCACCGCGACCCGATCCGCGACGTTTACCTTGTAGAACGCGGCGCCCAGCCCCACTTCGGCCGCGGTGGCCTGCCCGGCTTCCTCGTTCACGTCGCAGATGACGACCTGCGCGCCCTCGGCCGCAAACTTCAGCGCCGTTGCCTTCCCGATCCCGGCCGCTCCGCCGGTGATGAGGGTGACTTTGTCCTGCAATCGCATGTGTTGCTCCTTGGGGTATGTCTCGTATTGATAGGTGTGGGATATTTGGTATTGGGTAGTGGGTATTAGGTATTCCACCCCCCGCCCTGCTTCACGCTCCCCGCCCTACCCTCACGTTCTACGCACCACGCCCTACGCACCACGCTCCCCCGCTTCACGCTCTCCGCCCCACACCTCTCCCCATCTCACGCACGCCGCGCCCCAGGCATAGCCGATGCCGGCGGCGACGATGACCATCAGATCGCCGTCCTTGAGCCGTCCCTGCTTCAGCCCCTCGGCGATGGAGAACATGGCGTCTTGCTGGCCGATGTGGCCGTAGTCGGAGAGATAGACCGTCTGATCTTCGCGCAAGCCCAGGCGTTGGAGCATGTCGAGGTGCGCGGAGCGTTTCATATGGAGGACGTTGAGGTAGCCGATGTCAGCCCGGGTATACAGACGCCCCGGCGTGCCCGGCACATGGCCGCTCTTTCTGAGCGCTTCATCGATGCAGTGCATCCAGTTGTCCATCGACACCGCGTTCAGCCGATCCTTCATGGCTTCCGGCTGCACCAGATCCAGGTAAAACAAGCCCTGCGCTCGCGCTGCATCCGTGGGAAACTGCATCGTGCCGCTGGCTGGTACGATGACGTGTTCGCTCATGACGCCGTCTGTCATCAGGTGGCTGCCCAGCACCAGGTTGCGCGGCCAGTTCTTGCGCAGCAACATGGCTCCGCCGCCCGCGGCCAGGTTGAACATGAAGCTGGTGCGATGGTTGCGGTAGTTGATCAGGTCGCCGTTGCGGTAGCCGCCGGCGATCAGCACCGTGTTGATCTCCGGGTCGGCGATCATCATGTCCTTGGCGAGCTTCATCGCGGCGATGGTGGTGCCACAGCGCATCTGTACATCCATCGCCCACGCGCGCGCCGCACCGATCTCGTACGCCAGCTTGATGCCCGCTGTCCAGAGCAGGTATTCCTTCCACTCTTCGGTGGTGCAGAGCACGACGTCGATCTCGTCAGGCCTAATCTCGCAGCGCGCCAGGCAATCTTGCGCGGCCCAGATCGCCATCCGGTTAGTATGATCGTTCGGGCCGGGCATGTGCTTGCGGGTGATGCCGAACTTCTCCCGGATGACCCATTCTTCGATGCCGCTGGCCGCAGCGATATCAGCGGCGGTCATCACCGGTTCGGGCACGTAGGTGCCGACGCCCACGATACCAACCGTGGGGATCAGGTCACTCATCGGCGATCTCCTCCCGCAGATCCACAAATTCGGAGATAAACGCCAGCGCGTCGGCCCAGCGGGTAAAATGACGCTCGGTGTTGGATTGCACGTGGCGGATGATGCCATGCCAGGCAGGCGCCCGGCGAGTTTTCTCGCTCGGCCTGGTTTCCTGCATGAACCGCAGGACGAACGAATCCAGATTCGTTTCGTTGGGCATATGCGGCTTCCTGGAGGCAGTTTCCAGATGATAAGGCAAGTATAGCGCGAGGGAGTCACAGACGAGTTACAGAGGTCCCGGTCTATTGAGAAGGATGTGTTCAAGCAAAGCATCCTGAGCGGAGTTGGGGTAAAGGCCCCGGCGGAGTCGAAGAAGGCAGAGCGGTCTTTTGCCCAGAGCCGCATCCTTCGACTCCGCAGCGCGGCGTGATGCGCTGCTCCGCTCAGGATGCTTTCGTTAGAAGGATGTGTTCAAGCGAAGCATCCTGAGCGGAGTTGGGGTAGGGGCCCCAGCGAAGTCGAAGGAGGCGGAGCGGCCTTTTGCCTAGAACCGCATCCTTCGACTCCGCAGCGCGGCGTGATGCGCTGCTCCGCTCAGGATGCTTTCGTTAGGCAAGGTCTCCTGACCGCAGCCGGTTGGGCCTCGGTCGGATGCTTTCGTTGAGCAAGGTCTCCTGACCGCAGCCGGTTGGGCTTCGGTCGGAGACCTCGCCCAACTAGGTTTGAACACACTCTATTGAGAAGATACCCCGGCGGTTCAGGGCTGTCAGCCGCCGATCCGTTTGTACAACGCGACGGTTTCCTCGGAGGGCGGCACGTCCAGCTCGGCGCGCAGCACGTCGACGCACCGCGCGTAGGCGCGATGTGCCTGGCCGCGGTTGCCCTGACGCGCGTAGGCCATCATCATCAGCCGGTAGGCGTGCTCCCAGCAGAGGTCTCGCGCGAGGATGGCCTGGCAAACGTCAAGCCCTTCTTCGTACTGCCCCCGCTCGATCAGCGCGGAGGCCAGCCGGTCGGCGGCGCGCAGGTAGAGGGTGAGCAGCCGTTCGCGCTCCTCGGTAGCCCAGTCTTCGTAGAGCGCTTCGGGCAGATAGTCGCCGGCATAGAGCCTCAGCGCCGACCGTAGCTCGGTGATGGCCTGCTCGTCAACCGGACCATGCAGTCCCCGCTCACAGCGCCGCTCGAATTCCGCCGCATCCAGCCACAGATCGGCTTCGGGACGCAGCCGGTACGCCGTGCCCTCGCGAACGATGAAAACGAATGGGGCGTCGGCGGTGCGGGCCGGTTCCACCGCCCGGTTGAGCGCGTTGAGCGCAACCTTGAAATCGCGTACCGCGACCTCCGGCGAAAGATGCGGCCAGAGACGCTCGACGATCTCGTCCCGTTGGAGCCAATGTCCGGCTGGCCGCGATGTCCCGGCGAGAACTGGCCCACGCTCGGTCAGCAGCAATTGAAAAAGCTGGCGGGCCTTATCACGCTGCCACTCGCGTGGTGTCACTTCTACATCGCCACGCCAGGCGCGAAATGCGCCGAGCGTCTGCACGCGCAGTTGGTACCCTGGATGTACTTCGATGTCCGGCAGGCCGAGATCCGCTAACAGGCGAGCGACATAGGCAGGCCGGATTCGATGGGCGCGCGCTGCCAGCAGCAGTGGCACCAGCCGCCGCACATCGGGCGGGCCTAACAGGCTGGGCGCCGTGAACAGGAAGTCGTAGCCGCACGTCTCGCAGAGCGCCAACAGATCTTCGGCGGAGGTCAGGAAATGGCTCAGTGCGCCGGTCTTCTCCGTGTTTCCGTTGCTGCGGGCGGCGTCCAGGTGTGCCAGGGCCAACCAGAGTCGGCTGGCCGCCCGGCCGAAGGTGTCGTTACATTCGCGGAAAGCTCCCAGCGCGCGTGTGAGAATGTCACGCGCTGGTCCAGGTTTGCCGGCGAGCACATAGCTGGCTCCCAGCGCCAGGGTGGTCAGGGCGGCGACCCAGGCGTCACCCGCTTCCTCCGCGATCTCGATCCCTTCGGCCGCGGCTCGCGATGCGAGCTCGAGGTCCCCGCCATAGCCGTAGGCGCGCGTCAGCCCCCACAGCGCCTCAGCGCTCGTTCGACGCACGGCCATGCGATTTCCCAAGGCAATCGCGGCGCGATAGCAACTGATCGCTTCCCCTTCGCCCGGATGCGGACCGGGGTGGGGGCCGTGCTGCTGCAACTGCAACGCATGGCCCAGGCGCATTCGGCCCACCGCGGTGACAAAGGGTGATTCCAGGCGTTCACCGAGCTCGATCCCTTCCTGGGCTGAGGTGAGGGCAGTCTCAGCCTGGCCCATGAAGGCATCGACCAGCGACAGCAGCAACGCGGTTTCGCGATGGGCGCGAGGCGGACCGATCTGTCCGATGCCGGCCGCGCGCTGTTCGGCCGCAGCCAGCGCTTCGAGGGCGCGACGGGCCTCGACCAGCCGGCCGGTGCGAAGCTTCACGCGGATGCTGAGCGTATCCTCGGCGGGCGCGTCGTCGCGCAGGGATTCGGCCTCCCGGCGCAATTCCTCGGCCTCCTCCGGCTTGCCCAGGTTGAGCTTGTTTTCGGCAAGCAGTTCAAGCAGGCGGGCGCGTGCCTCCCGGTCTGGCATGCCGTCGGCAAGCCTCAGTGCCTCTTCCAACAAGCTCTCGGCCTGTGTCGGCTGCACGGTGTCCAGATAAACCAACGCCTGTCCGCGCAGGGCGCGGCTGATGCCGGCCGCGTCGTCGCGGGCGCGCCAGGCCGTCTCGGCCTGGGCATACCACGCGAGCGCACGGTCAAAAAGGCTACGCAAGCGATAGAGGTCACCGAGATAAGCTTGCAGCCGGGGATGATCGGCCAGAACGGGTGGCGGCAGCGCGTCGATCCAGTTCGCCACCCGATTGAGGCGACCGGCGCGCAGCGCGCTCTCGCCGACAGTTTCGATTGCGGCCGCGGCTTCTTCGAAGGCACGGGCCGCCAGCCAATGCTGAATCGCCTCGTCGTAGTCGCCTGCCTGCTGGAAAAATGCGCCGGCACGACGGTGGCGCTCTTGCACCCCGCCGACGTCTGTCGCGCTCTGTGCGCGCAGAAAATCGTGGAAGAGGTGGTGATAGCGATAATGTTCGTCGCCCAGCGCGACCACGAACAGGTCAAGGGCGTGCAGGCGCGCCAGCAGGGTTCCACTGTCCCCAGGGGCGGTGTCTCCCCGTACTGCATCACATGCCTGCGGTGTGAGCTCTCCCAGCACCGCCGTCTCGCGGAGAAAGGCGGCAATCTCCGGCGGCTGGCGGTCGAGCGTCTCGCGCGCCAGATAGTCGAACAACGCCGTGGATGACGTCGCACCGGCAGCCAACAGATCGGTCACACTGCGGGCCGCGCCGCTCCGCAACCCCTGCCAGGTCAGTTGCAAAGCAATAGGCCAGCCCTCGGTCTTGTCGTGAAGGATCGCGACCTCATCCGGCGCCAGCCTCATCCCATACGTTTCCTGGAAGAGCCCTGCGATCTCCTCGGGACGGAAGGCCAGATCATACCGGTCAATCTCCAGCAACTCACCGCGCGCCCGCCAGGTTGTCATGGCAGGGAAGCTGACCGGGTGGCGCGTCGCCAGAATCACGCGCAGATTGGGCGGCAAATAGGTCAGGAAATGTTCGGTGAGTGCGGAGATCTCAGGTGAAACGGCGACAAAGTGGTAGTCGTCAATCACCAGCAACGCCGGCGTTTGCAGGCCTTCGGCCAGCGCGTTGAGCAGCGCGTCGATCACCTGCGTCGGCACTACAGCATTGCCGTTGCCCAACTCCCCCAACAGGGCCAGCGGCGCATCGGTCAGGTCGGGCAAATGCAGGCGGAAGGCCGCGATAAGGTAGGCGAGAAATTGCTGCGGGTCGCGATCCGACTCATCCAGCGTGTACCAGATCAGCGGCTGCGCATAAGCGGTGAGCGCGGCCAACGCCGTGGTCTTGCCGTAGCCGGTGCCGGCCTGCACGACTGTCAGCCGGTAGTCCAACGCCTCGCGCAACCGCGCCAGCAGCCCAGGGCGCGGGAGCACCCGTCGATAGGGGCGCGGAGGGATGAGACGGGTACGGAGCAGCAGGTCGTCACGCAGCATGTTCGGCAGACCAGTTGATAAACGCCCCAGGCGTCCGGTGCTCATTCAGCAACTGGCAGTGAGTATACCGCGGACAAGGCCCAAGGTCAAAGGCAGTCAGAAGTGAGTAAATGAGTCATGGTTGTTCGCTGCGCGATTCGCTATTCGCTCATTCGTGTGCCAATTCGTGGATGGTATCGTACAATACAATCCACCCTTGTACTCATATGGTATGATCAGCGAGTGATATCCGTTCACTCCTTTCGCGGCGGCACCGGCAAGTCCAGCACTACTGCCAAGTGAGCGAGGGGGATTCGTATCAAAATGCCAATATTCCGCAGGCTTCGACTTGGTACCCGATTTACCCTGCTCCTGCTGCTCTTCTTTGCAGGCAGCATTGCTATCAGCGGCGTGGCTCTATATCGCCTCGTGACGACCGTGGCTGTAGAGTCGGTGACCTCTAATGGCTTGCTGCTGTTGCATACCATCAACGCAGTACGGACTTACACGTCCCGTCAGGTCAACCCGCTCCTGGCCCCGGTTATGGAGGCCCAAGGTAAGTTCATCCCTGAATCGGTGCCGGCCTTCTCGGCCCGATCAGTCTTCACAAACTTGCGCGGAGATGTCGGATTCGAGAACTTCTCCTACAAAGAAGCGGCGTTGAACCCCACCTCGCCGCTGGATCGGGCCGACACATGGGAAACCGAAGTGCTCATGCGTTTCCAGAATGATCGGAAGCTTACGCAGCTATCCGGCTTCCGGACGCTGAACGGTCAGCTCGTATTCTACAATGCCCGGCCTATGGTCATCAACGACCCGGCCTGCCTGGCCTGCCACACAACGCCGGAGATGGCGCCGCCCGCCATGGTTCAGCGTTACGGGTCCATCGACGGCTTCGGTTGGAAGCTGAACGATGTGATTGCGGCCCAGATTGTCTACGTGCCGGCCGCAGAAGTGTACAGCCGGAGCTTGACTACCTGGCTATCCGTGATGGTCATCTCGATAGCGTCTTTTGCCCTCGCCGTGCTGGCCTTCAACTTGCTGCTGCGGCGCCACGTGGTCAAGCCGATCGGGCAGATGGCCGAGCTGGCCCGAAGCATCAGCGCCGACAAGGTCGATGAGATGGCGCCGAAGAGCCTGGCGAACATGACCCGAAGAGCTGATGAGCTGGGACAGATGGCGAGGGTCTTCGAACGCATGGCCCAGGAGGTCTACACCAGGGAGCAAGGCTTGAGACAGCAGGTCCAGGAGTTACGCATAGAGATCGATGAAGTCAAAAAGGCCCGTGAGGTGGCCCAATTGGTGGACAGAGACACCTTCCAAGAGCTGCGTGCCAAGGCACAGAAGTTACGCCAGCAACGCCATGCGACCGGAACTTCCTTGCCCGATATCAATCCCGCTGGCAGCTCCGACCCACCGGCACAGGTGTAAGCAGACTGGCGCGTTGTTCGACCAACGGGCGAAAGCAGAGTCCCGCCGTGGCCACTTTTGAAATGCTGAAGCAACGATTGGTCGACCTCGACCGCGTAAACGGTATCACGCCGGTCGAGGTCTTAGACTTGCCGGAAGGCCTGCACGTTGCGGTCAGAAAGATGTTGAAGGGCCCGATGACTCTCGGTGAGTTCGCACGCGAATTGAACCTTCCCGTGGAAGAAACGCGGCAGATCGGTGATCTCCTGGTCGCCAAGGGCTTCCTGCAAGCCGAAGAGCTGATTGCGGACGGCGCTATCCGCTACAGAGTCCATTTTGCGCGGATGCGCAGCCGCAACATTCCGCTTGACCTGTGAGCATATGAGCAAAATAATCCCAGTCCATTCTTTCCGACGGGGGACCGGGAGGTCCATGCTCTCGGCCAATCTGGCTGTTTTGCTGGCTATGGCCGGACACCGGACCGCCTTGATCGATATCGATGTGACCTCGCCTTCGGCGCAACTGCTTTTCGGCTTGCAGGACTCCGAACTTGTTCATACCGTTAACGGTTACTTGCTGGGGAAGTGCGCTATCGAGCAGACGGTCCACGACCTGAGCCCGCGTCTGGAGATACCTGACGAGGGGCGGCTGTTTCTGATCCCCTCGGGGGCTAACCCTAGCGAGATCACCCCGATAATCCGTCGGGACTTCGATGTTGACCTGCTTGACAGGGCCTTCCAGGAGTTGGTGGTCAATCACTCATTGGACATGCTCATTGTCGATACCCCGTCCGGTATTAACGATGATACGCTCGTCACCGTCGCCAGCGCAGATGCCCTGGTTGTAGTCATGCGACTCGACAAACTCGATTACCAGGGCACCGGCGTAATACTCGATCTGGCCCGACGACTCGAGGTCCCGCGGCTGGATCTGGTTGTCAACCAGGTTTCGGCCTCCTTCAACTCGGAAACGATAAAGGCCGAGGTGACACGCACCTACGGCTGCGAGGTGGCTGCTATCCTTCCTTCCAGTCCCCGCCTGATGTCGTTGGGTAGCGGCGGTATCTTCGTGCTCCGCTATCCCGGTGATCCCCTGACCGGCCTCCTATGGCAGCTTATGACCGTCGTGGCAGACGCTGACAAGGACTTCCTGCCCGTGTGGTGATTGCTTTCTGGATTGTTGGTAGCAAGACTCAGTAGATCACGATTCTGCCTCACGCAAAGACGCAAAGACGCAGAGGTAAAGCGGACTCTCTTAGCGTTCTTGGCGACTTTGCGTGAGATCTGTGATCTGCTGAGACTATTGCGGCGGCAGGCTTGCAACGGAACCGTTGCAGGTTATTAGCGTCGGCTGAGCACTGACCCAACCTTCCAGGCTACTGCCGTGGACACGTCCCCAGATCCAGGTCCCGTCGGCGTTGCGCGCCAGCGCATCGAGTTGCGTCCCCTCGAACAGGCCGGCAATGGCAGGCATGGTGCTGATCTGTGGCGTGGGACGCAGCCTGAGCAGGTTCACAGTCACCGTGCACGTCACAAGCGACGCCTGTGAGGTGGGCGACAGGACGGGTTGGGCCGGCAAGTTTTCGGGCTGGCTGATGACCAGGGAGTCGTAATGGATGTGAGCCTTGGGCGAGTCGAAGGTTTCGACGTAGAAGCCCACGCCGCCGGTGACATAATCCTGGTCGTTGATCTGGCTGACGAGCTGGCCGTTGACGAAGAAGGTCAGGAGTGGCCCCTGGGCGTTCACGCGCAGCGTATCGGCGGCTTGCAAGCCCTGGATCGAATCCTGCGTTCCCTGGCCCAGAACCTGGATCTTGTCGGAGCCGCTCTTGAGCACATACCAGGTCTTGGTGCGCGAAGAGATCGCCAGCGCGTAATAGCGGTTCCCCGTGCGCCGCACGACCAGGCCATAGCGGAAGTCGCCGCTGGGGGCCGTGTTGGCTGCCGAGACGAGCACGCGGGTCTCAGCCGAGAAGTTGTCGAAGGTGCGCCCCGGCACGGTGACGATGGCGCTGTCGTTAGGCGTGTGAACCTCAACATGGTAGAAGTCGGGCTCGTGGTAGCCCACATAATAGTCCTGGAACACCAGCTCATTCGGCCAGCCGCTCTTGGGATCCGTGAAGTCGTCCTGGTAGAGGGTAGCTGTGGGAGTTACAGGCCGTTGCGTATCGACTGGGGCGACTGTCGGCGTCGCGAGAGGCGATGCGACCGGGGCTTCCACAGTGACGGAGGGGGTAGCGATTCCAGTCGCCGCTGTGTCGGCGGGCATTGTAGTCGTCACCGGCTCAGCGGTCTTCTCGACAGCGGTGGTGGGTTGGGATAAGATCACAATCGAAGTCGCTGTTGCTGTGTCGGCAGGCATTGTAGCCATGATCGGCTCAACAGTCTTCTCAACAGTAGTGGTGGGTTGGGATACAATGGCGGTCGAGGTCGCCGCAGCCGTAGTCGGTGCCACCGAAGTCGACGGAATCGCAGCCGCAAATCCGGCACATCCGGCCGCGATCAACGCGGTGGCCAGTGACGGTATGATCCACCTGAGGGTGTGCACACTCGCTCGTCTCATCTCTCATTCTCCTGCTACCCGGTCTGCCGCGCAGCGAACACCGGCCACGCGCGTGAATCGTTCGTCATCCGTTTTTGCTGGCTGCCGATAAGCGAGATCTTCGAGTAATCCATAGCGCCCGCCGCGCAGAATTTGCAAGCCTTTGGGCACCGGCGCGTAGGGCTGGTCAACCCATTGCCAGACCGCGCCGATCATGTCATAGATACCAAAGGGACTGTGGTCAAAAGCCACCGTCCCCACCTCATAGGTGTCGTTCTGTGGGAGATCGGATGTCTGCCCCCCTGCCGTCGGATCGTTCCCCCAGGGATAGAGCGGAGGCTCGGCCGTTGGGCCGCGGCCGGCTACTTCCCATTCCGCCTCGCGCGGCAACCGCTTGTTGACCCAAGCACAGAAAGCCGCGGCATCATTCCATGTGAGCCCGGTTACCGGATGATTGGCGTACCCGGCGGGGAAGGACCCCTCCGACCAACTGGCAGGGACCGGTTGGCCTGTGCTGTCAACAAAGGTCTTGTATTGCGCGTTGGTCACCAGGAACTTGTCAATCCAGAAGCCCGGCAACTGGATCTGATGAGTGGCCACGTGATAATCATCCGACAGCGCGCTGCCCACGACATAGTTACCTGGCTCGATCTTGACCATGCCGGCATCCGATGGCAGGCGTGCGACCGCTGCGCTGGGTGAAGGCGTAGCAGCGGGGCTTACCGAGGCTGTTACCGTCGGTGAAACCGGCCGGACAGACATCGGCGCTGTCGCGCCGGGTGTCGGCACCCCGCCGACCGTTGGCGTCGTGGCCACAACCGATGGAGAAGGGAATGCGCCAGGCGACGCGGGGATACCGGGCAGGGCCGTGGCGCAGGGCTTTTGTAGCCACACGACCATCATCGAGCTCAGGCTGTCCACGTCTCCCGTGCCGCGCATTTTATACCACCAATCGCGAACCTGGTTAAGATCGGCGCAGAACGGCGCGTGGGGCGGCTGCTTCGGCGTGATGAAAGTGCCTTCGCCGGCTTTGAGGGTCACATCTTGGCCTTGGGCTTCGACCCGCGCCTGGCCGTTAGCCGCTACCACACAGGTGAGCGTCCCGGACACATGACACACGAGGATCTGCGTGTTATCGGCCAGTGGCGCAATAGTCGCATAGTCGGTGAGCACGGTGAGCTGCACCTTTTGCATGGCTGCCAGGCGCGTGAAACTATAACCTTCGATTTGCTTGAGTCTGACTACCACGGAACCAGCAGGGTCGATCTGGAGATCATCGATCGCCATCTGGGAGCTGCGAACCAGCTCCACTTCCAATTGCTGGGGAAATTCCAGGAATGCCCGGCCTGTACCTTCGACATGAATCTGGTCCTTCGGCTGAAGATCGACGTTGTCGTCCGGTTCGAGGCTGCGCGGGTCATTGCCTGGCCGAAGCTGCTGGACATCAGCCTGCACGACGCTGACGAAGGCCTGGTTAGGTGAGGCCGCAGGTGGGGCTGGGGCGGCCCTTGACTCCCGGATGCCGCCGCAGCCCGCGGCGCACAGCGACAATAAGGCCAGGACAAATCCGAGGCAAGAGTATCGGAACCGGTGTGCCATTAGTTAATCCCTTCGCTTCAATGGTTCTGCCCGCCCCGGAATTCAAGAGAAATGATTAGACTATTATGAAATATGGTGAGCACAACAACTGGGCTATTATGAAATATCATGAGTACAGCGACTGGTCAGTAGGCTGACATCCACTCGTGGCTTTGTGGGAGTCCAACCCTTGAGGCTGTGCCGTGTGCTCCTGGACGTGATTCGGTGGCTGCACGCTCTCCATGAGTTGATCGTCATCGTAGGAGGTCGAGGCCACCAGGCAAAGTGCCCGTCGTGAGGTGGTTGAGTTGGAGGATCTGGCCCCATCCTACCCGGATGAGTTGCGTTCGGCGATGGGTCTGATGCGATACTCTGAGTCGAGATGTCAGGGTAGGCGCGCGTTTCGTCGCGCTGGCAGGCGGTCTCCTGATCGCCACGCTGGCAAGAGCTTCGCCAGGTCGCTCAGTCGTCGTACCGGCCGTGATCGACGGCAGCAGCCCTGGCGGCTCGAATATTCGCAAAGGGGCTCAACCGTGGCACTGCGCACCCGGTGCCCAGGACATATCGCCCGCCCGGTTTCCCGGCTAACACGCATTGCGTGGCCTCTTCATACACTTGTTCCGGAGTGCCATTCAGCAACGTCAGACAACTGATCCCACCGATCAAGGTGGTCGACGCCCCGATCTTCTCCTTGGTGCGTCGCACGCTCATACCGCTGGTAGGATCGAGGCCGTCCATGCCATCGACACCGATCGAAAGGAAATCGTCCAGCAGCGGGTTGTAGTTCCCGCAGCAGTGCTTGTAGACGAAGACCCCCAGGTGATGGAATTCCTGGGCGACCTCCGCATAAGCGGGCACACAGAAACGCCGGTACAGCGCCGGTGAGATGACGCTTGCCGAAGCGTACGAATCGCCAATGTAGATACAGTCCACGCCGGACGCGATGAACGCCTTGCCCTTCTCGATAGAGCCAGTCACGGCCTTCTCAATAAGTGCGCGGACCATGTCGGGATCATCGTGGAAGAGCATAAGCGCAGCGGCGGAGTCGTCCCCCATCTCACGAACCATGAAGTTGATCGTCTGTCCCGCGCACAGGCCGACGGTGAACACCCCGTGCTCATGGGCTGCCTGCACGCATCGGGCGACATCCTTGAAGCAACCTTGTTGCAGTAACTCCTCGGCGGTAAGCACGGGAATGTTGCGCACGTCGTTGAGTGTGCGGACACCCGGCGCCGGCTCATACAGAAACAGAGAACCTCCTCCGGCGACATCAAAGTATCCTTCGGCCTTGCCGGTTTGACGCGAGATCTGCACGAGCTTGCCGTCCTGTTCGACGACGATCTTTTCTTCGTACCATCGTTGCGGAGCCCCCATGACGAAGCGGACCGCGTCGGTTTGATAGTACAGAGCGGCGCCCAACATGCAGTCGCAACCCAGAGCCGGATTGATCAGAGCGTCCTCGAATCGCTTGCCGCACACCAAACAGGCGTGATCGGTGAAAATGGTAGGGTGAAATGGAACTCGGTCCGGAATGACTCCGGACAAAGCCATCCTCATTCGTTCTCGGGAAGATACAGACATCGCTCAGCCCCTCCTGTGCAACGGCTATTCCGGCGCCGACGTCGGCGAACGCTCTAGCAGTGGGCAGACCCCCCTCGACCCACACATCCGATCCCCCCGGAGCGTGCGCAGCGAAAGCCGACACGCGGGTCGCTCGTCTCATGTGCGGAGTTGCGCGCTGAACAACGGCTGAGCGTCTGCGTCCAGGCCGGCGTGCCGGCCGGATCACACCAGGCCGTGCCGCGCAGGCAGTGGTTCCAGGGGGGCCCGGTCACCAGGGGATTGTGCGCCGGTAGCTTCGAGTAGTCGGACCAGTTGTACCAGTCTGCTACCCACTCCGAAGCGTTGCCCACCATGTCCAGGATACCGTAAGGGCCGGCGCCGTCAGGGTGCGATCCGACCGGATGCAACGCCGGGCCGACCGAGCCAGGCGGTAGTGTCAACTGGCGCCAGGCGGCCTCCCAAACGGTCGTAGCAGTCGCATCGTGGGCTGCTTCGTTCGGGCGCCAACCCAGCGCATCTACGTTGGCGCGGGCCGGCTCCCACGCCTCGCCCCAGGGGTACATGCGGCCATCGGCGCCGCGGCAGGCCTTTTCCCATTCGGCCTCGGTCGGCAGCCGCTTGCCGGCCCACCGGCAATAGGCGTCGGCGTCATCCCAGCTCACGCCGACCACGGGGGTGTCGGCCTGGCCAGCCGGATACGCATTGGCAGTCCAGTAGCGCGGCGGCCGCCCTCCCGTCGCCAGGAGAAAGCGCCGGTATTGCGCGTTGGTCACCTCGTAGCGATCCAGCTCGTAGGCGTCGAGATATACGGGGTGCGCCGGTCGTTCATCCTCGCGGCCGGTTGCGCTGCCCATGATGAACTCCCCGGCCGGTATGGAAACCGTGCTGCGATCCAGCGCCTCCGCGAGCGTTACCTCGTCACCGGCCACTGCCAGCTCGCGCAGCCGGGCGATCTCCGCGACCAGCGCGTCGGCTGCCGTTGCCGGCTGAGTGACAGGCGCCGGGGCGGTCGGTGGAGGTGGGGCTTCCCCACTTTCCACGAACACCGGCTTCCGGTCCACGCTCAGGCGCAGCCGGCCGGCGGTCACGACCAGCGCCTCCGATCGTGGTTCCGTCTGTCCCGGCTCGGTGATGATACGCGTCACTCGCGCCTGGGATGCCGCGAAGGGCAGCTCCACCTGGGCTGACGGTTCCGGCGCATCCGGCAGATAATCCCGCCCGTTGTCGTACCAGAGCACGATCACCGGCCGGCCCGCCACGGTGAAACGATAGGCGACAATATCCTGGCCCAACGCCAGCGGCTCGACCGCACTGAAGCCGGCCAGCTTGTGTGTCACCAGGCCGAGGCTGTAGAGCACCGGCCGGGGTTGCTGATTCTCATCGGTCAACCCCTGGTAGGGAAAGCCGGTTATCGCGGGCCAATCTTGCAGGCAGCACAGGTTGACCCCTGCCAGGCCGACCGCCATGCCGGTCACCAGCTTCTTCACCGCCAGGCTGGCCTGCTCGCCGCGGAACCAGCGTTCGATAGCCGCGTAAACCGGGTCTTTGGGGTTGTTGAGGATGCCGCCAATGCCGGCCACGCCTCGCAGCCGCAGCAATTCTTGGGCTTTGAACGGCCGGTCGGGGAAGAAGGCCGGGGCGACCATCAGGTTAAGCGCGCTGGTAGCGTCACCGGCCCAGACCGGCTTCTGATAACCTGCCGCAGACATGGTCTGCCGTATCCAGGCCAGGCCACCGAAGATAGCCTTGTAGTCGGTCAGCCAATGAGCCTCCACGACGTCGAAGGCCTCCGGGTGTTGCTTGATGAGATCGAGAAAAGCCAGGCCGCGGTCGATGGCGGCCAACGCCTCCGGGTTGCCGGCGAGGCGGCCGCGCCACTCGGCCACGCGCGGGGCCCAAACTGCCGCACCGGCGCCGTCGTCGAAGAGGTCGGGGATGCCGATACCGGAAGCGATGACGCGGGCGCGGGGATTCGCGGCCTTGACCTGCGCGTAAGCCAGCTTCAGCAGGCGGAGATACTCCTCGGCCGTGCCCTGCCAGAACAGCTCGACGCCCGCCTCCGACTCGATCTCGTAGTCCAGGATCGGACGACGCAGGCCGGGCATGTCAGTGACACCGTCGCCATCGTAGCGTTCCACCGTGCAGCGAACGAAGTCGCCGTAAGCGTCCCATTGATTGGGCTTGGGCGGGGTGCTGGCGCCTGAGGGGCCGCCTAGCAGGTTCGGCCGATAGGATGGCTGAGTGGCCCAGTCGGACCTGGAGCGGAGCACGATCTGAATCTCGAAGCCGGCCGCCTGCCACTCTTTCACCCAGTCGTCCAGCCTCCCCCAGGTGTAGCCGCCGCAAGCCTTCAACCCCGCGCGCGGGACGATCTGGCCCCAGTTAAGGTCAGTGAACTTGACCCAGGTGGCCCCGAACGCGGCGTAGGTGCTGGCCGGTGCGCGCCGCGGGGTGCCCAGGAGGCCGCCATCAAGGTTGCCGTATTCCACACCAAAGCCGAAAGTCGTGGGCCCAGGTGTAGGAACAGGAGAAAACGGGGGAGCGGGAACAGAGGTGAACACGGGCGCGGCCGTCGGCGCCTGGCCGCACGCCAGGAGAGCGACCACCAGCAGCACCGAAGGCAACCAGAGATACCGGCGGCTCTCTTTCATGAGTCACCTCTACCTCAGCCGTCGTGCGGATCCAGCCTGATCCGGCGACCTGATTACCAGATGCCCGGCAACAATTGATCAACCGTCAGATCGGCAACGGTTGTGTGGGCTTTGTTCCCTCCGCTTATCGGACACCTCTGCCGGTCGAGATTATACCCTGGGGTCAGTCGCCGGTCAAACAGGATTTGGAGCGGCCAGCGGCAGCATGATGGGGAATAGCCTGCGCCGGGTCAGCTTTCCGGCATCATGACGGTTTCCTTTCCCCGAAAATGATGTACCAGGCACCTTCGAGGCGCCTGGCACGGGCTGGCAGGATCGAGCGTCAGTGCGACGGTGGAGCCTCAAAGGAGATGCTCAAAGGATCCATGCTCCCCGCCCAGCTATTATCCATCGGCGTGGTCTTGACACCCGTAACCCACGGCTTGACGAGGTAGCGGTTGAGGCTATTCCATGCAAAGGCTGCCGGAACGTCGCCGATCAGCATCCGCTGCGCCTGGGCATACAGTTGCAGGCGCGTGGCGGGATCCACCGTGGCGTCCGCTTGATCCAGTAACGCGTCCAGGGCAGGGTTGGAGTAGCCAATCCGCTGACAGAAACCGCCTGTCTTCCAGTAAACAGAAAGCCAATTCTGTGGGTCAGGGTAGTCTGCACACCAGCCGAGGATGTACATCTGAGGCGAGGTCTCGAAGTTTCTGATGAGTTGGGTGTAAACCTCGGGGGGAACGGGGTTGAATGTGACGTTGACGCCCAGGACCTCCCTCCACTTGTTGATCAGCCAGGTCCAACGATCGCGGTTGCGAGGCGAGTCGCTGAAGGTAGCAACGATCGGAGGCAGATTGGCCGCGCTGCCGTAGCTGGATTGCGCCAGGGACTGCCTGGCCTTGTCGGGATCGTAGCCCCAACGGTTTTCCTCTGCGTCGTAGCCGGGGAAGCCCCTGGGGATCCAGGTCAGGGTCGGGAAGCCGGCGCCGGCCAGAACATCGCGCACCCAGGCCTCGCGATCCAGGGCATAGGCGAAGGCCGCCCGCACCTTCTGATCGGTGAACGGCGGTTTCAGGTTGTGGAACATCACGGCGAAGGTGCAGAAGCCAGGATACTCCAGGAGCTGCTGGCTCAACAGCGGGTCAGCTTTGATGCCCGGAATATCTGCCGCTCCCGGAGCAATGATGTCGAGCTCGTTGTTCTGGTAGGCGACAAAGGCAGATGCGGAATCGACATAGCGGAATTCGACGTTGTAACCGGCCTGGCCGCGCAGAAAAAACGGATCGCGCACGAAGTAGGCGCGCATCGAAGGCGTCAGGGTTTGCAGGATGAACGGACCGTTCCCGATCTGCAACGCGGGTGATTTCCACCAGTCGGTGCCGCCAGCGGTGATGTTTTCCTCCTTTGCCGGATAGGTCACCCACAACGACATCACTGTGTGGAAGTAGGGCGCAGGACGCGTGAACCTCAGCCTGAGGGTCACGCAATCTGTCTGTTCGTAACTGGCGCAGGCGTTGCCGGCGGCGTCCAGCGGGCGCACCTCGACGGCAGCCTTCAGTCGCGCCAACTGTTCGGGGGTCAGGTGAGCGACGTCTGCCGTGCGCCACTCTACCGCGCCCACGATTTCGTCGGTGATGTAGGCATAGTCACCGCCGGTGGTCGGGTCGATGTTGCGGAGGATGGCGTAGGCGAAACGCTTGGCGTTGAGCAACGTGCCATCGCTGTACCTCAACCCGCTGCGCAGCGTGAAGGTCAGTTCGGCTCCGTCGGCGTTGTAGGCCCACGACTGCGCCGCGGCCGGAACGGTTTCCAACCTGTCGTTGAGGCGGGTCAGCCCTTCGTAGATCAGTTGAAGATGGGCAGTTTCCTCCACCCAGGACGACTTCTGAGGGTCAATGACGGCCGGGTACGATCCCAGGTTGATCGTCAGCGCGTCGGATTTGGGGATATGGGTATGGCTATAAAGCTTGAGAATGGATGGCAGGAAGGTCTGTGCCATGCCCCGCACTTCAGCGTGGGCCGTGTTGTCGTCGGGGTTAGCCTCCGGGCCGGCTGAGGTCAGGGTCAGCGTTACCGGATAGTGGGTTCCCAACGTCGCTTCAGAAGGCATCCTGACGTAGAGGGTGAAGCTGCGGCTTTCCAGCATACCCAGGTCCGGCAGGTCCCAGGTTACCTGGTTCCCGCTCACCGTGGGAGCCACGCCCGACGTATCACGCACGTAGCTCAGGTGACTGTCCAGGGCAGCGACCAGCCTGACGCCGGTTGCCAGAGTGGCGCTGTGGTTGGCCAGGCGCAGGCCCAAGGCGACGTCTCGGCCCGGTGCGCCATTGAAGAAAGCAGCATCGAAGGTCACGACCCCGTCCACCCCGGCTGGCGGCGTCCAACTGTAGGTGGTGTTCCCGTAACCCTCGTAGCTGGTCTCGATGTACGGGCTAGGCCCCCGGCTGGTGCGGAAGATCATCGGAGGCGCCAGGACATTGCCATCGCCGTTCACCAGCGCATAGTACAGGTTGCGCCGCTTCGCGGCGTCCATCCAGGTCAGCACGGCGCGGTTGCCGGCCGAGGTGATCGAGACACCGCGATCGCCGGTTTGGGCCGCCGGGTTATTCAGTTCGATCCAACTGCCGAGCGGGTTGAGCGCACTGTCCAGGCGGGCGAACCGCACGCGAAGACCCTTGACCCAGGCGAACACGAACCGTCCGTCGGCCAGTTGGGTCGCGTCGATGCTGTCATACCATATGCCGTCGCCGTCGATGCCCCAGTTCGTCGGCGGTTTGGCGACGTTCCCGGCGCTATCCAGGGCCGCGTAGTAGATGCCGGCGTTCGGCCCGCCGCGAAACCAGGTCAGCAGCGCCCGGTTGCCGGCCAGCGTGGTTAAATTGATGCCATTGTGTTCCTGGCCTGCGACGCCGTCTGTCAAGCGAGTGACCCCGCGCACCTGGACGCCGGTCGTGTCGCGTACCGCATACTCGATGTCCTCTACCCGGCCGCTTGATGTCTCGTATTCCTTGCGCCAGGTCAGCACGAAGCGATTGTCAGATGTCGCGGCGATGCGGAGGAAGAGGAACTTGGGCAGGTTGAGGGTGTTCCATTCGCCCCAGTTTGTGTTGTTGGTGATGTTGGTCGGCGCCACAAGCACGTTGCCGGTTGCATCCAGTACGGCGAAGAAGACGTTATAGTTGAACTGGGGGCTGTTGCTGTTCCAGAGATAACGAGACCACAACACGCCGATGCGACCGTCGGGAGCTGCGGCCAGGGCGGGGTAGCGATCGGTGACTCCCGTTGTCGCGGCGCTGAGGTCGGCCAGCTTGCTCGGGGCCCGGATGACGCTGCCGGCGTGATCCAGCAGCGTATACACGATCTCGTTGACCCAGAGGCTTCCAACCGAACGCCCTTTGTACCACGCGTAGATGAAGTTACCGCCTGCCGTCTCGGCGACGGCGGGATCATACCCATAGTAGCCGTTGGTCGTCGCCTTTCGCACCATCTGCCCGGCCGGCTGAACCAGGTTCAGGCTCATGGCGCCGTCGGCGTCGTCGCGATAGACCTGGGCAAAAGGCGCGGGGACGGCCGTCTGCAGGACAGCGGTCTTGCTTTTGCCCGGATCAACCGACGAGCGGATGAGGATGTTGGCCGCGTTCGCGCCCTCTACGGCGTCCCCGGTGGACACCGCGGCCGGGGTCCGCACCTTGGCAAACACGGTGGCGCTGCTGCCTTGGGCCACGACGCCGGTGTCGGCTGTGCCGTCGCCGTCGGTATCGGCCAGCGGCGTCACGCCATCGGTTTTGTAGAGCGCGATGGGCCAGGCCGAGGCGGTCGTCAGATCATACGTGTCCGGCCCGAACTCGCCGGTGTTGCGGATGGGCACCTGGAAGACGGCCGTTTCGCCGGCATAGGTGAAACGCCCCTGGTAGGGCGCCGTCATGCCGACGCGCGCAGATGGCGCAGGGCGGGCGAAACGAACAGCTTTGTTGGCAATCGCCGACCCACACTGATCTATGTAGGTCAATCCGACCAGCCCCGTGCTGTCTTCAATACCGGCCGTGCAGTGATGGCCGCCGCCCGCGATACCAGCAGCAACGGCATCGGTTGCCCCCATGGTCTGATACTGGAAAAGGATGTCACCATTCTCGTGCAGGATCACCTCGAACGTGTAGGTCTCGCTGCTCCAGGTGACCCCATACCACTCGACTACAAAGTAGCGATCCGGCGCTGTGCCGCCTGTATGATAGTAGACGCGCCCTGCCGGCCCAGAACTGGCAAGCGAATAGCAGGCCCAGTATGGAGCCACCACGTTGTTGGGTGTGCCCGGCGCTGGGACATCGCCCGAACAGGGCCAGTTGCTGTCAGCAGTGAACCCGACGTAGCCGGAAGCGGCGATGTAGAGGCTGGTGTAGGTGTTTTCGTGGTACTTGAACGCAAAGGGCAGGTTGATCGGCCCGACCTTCTGGAACCAACTGTCTCCACTCATGCCGGTGTCGGTACCCGAAGTGGCGTCGATCCAGTTCAGCGCCACGGAGTCATCCCACGTATACCCAAAATCGTCCGGCCCACCGGTGGACTGGGGCGCGGCCGCCGGCGCATCCTCCACGTGGATCGCCGGCCTGGTTCGACCAGCCGGGAACGGCGCAGGGATGGGCGCAGAGATCGGGTCGGATAGATCGGGCGATGCGGAAGCTGGCTGCGCTGAAAACGTGTGGCCGGTCGGAGGATCATCGCTTGCGGACGAAGTGGCTGTCACGCAGACCAAAATCAAGCTGACGACGAGGATGCAGACGGTGAGAATTCGGGGTTTCATGGGCTTCGCTCCTTTGTTGCATGAACTATGGCGGGCGGGGGTCTGGAACACAAGCCGCGAAAGGACACGAAGAGCGCGAAGTGCGCGAAATCTACGCGCGCCAGCTTCGTGATCTTCGCGCTTCGTGACCTTCGCTCCACTTCGTGCCTTCGTGATCCGGATACCTTCGTGATCCGAATACCTCGCTGACTTGATAACCATATGCTCGAACCGTAAGCCTGGCTTGATCACCTGCTGACCCTGGACGACACCGCCCGCGCCGCGGAGCTGATTGCCCGGCGCGGCGCCATCACGCGCGAGCTGGTGGACGCGTGGCGCCGGGAGATCGACGCGGTCAAGTACGATCAACCCAGCCGCGCCCTGGCGATGGCGGAGATCGCATTCGAGGCGGCGCAGGCGGCGGGACGGGATGACTGTCGCGGCCTGGCGCTGTGGGCCAAAGCCCACGCACTGATGATGCAGGGGCGGTTCAATGAGAGCCTGGCCTGTTGCGATGAGGCGCTCACGCTCCTGACTCAAGCCGGGCAGCGCCTTGACACGTTGGGGGTTGCCGTCAGTAAGGTCTTCGCGGTGGGCAAGCTGAGCGAAGAGGGCGGCTGGCAGGCCGCGGTGGATCTTGCCGAGACGATCCGGCCCGAACTGGAACGGCTGGGGGACAAGGAGGCGCTGGCACGGCTTGACATGAGCGTCGGCTACGCGTGCCACTGCCTCAACCGCTACGAGCCAGCCCTGGCGGCCTATGAGCGTTCGGGTCGCATCTGGTCCGCACAGGGGAATACGCTGCAACTCGCCCGCACGCGGCTCAACCAGGGCATCACCTTTGAGGCGATAGGGCGCCTGGAGGAAGCCCTGGCGGCCTATGAAGATGCCCGCCGGGCTTTGATCGAGGCCGGCAAGTCCACCGATGCGGCGCGCGCCGATCTCAGCATCGGGTGCGTCCGGCGTTTGCAGGGGGACTACGATGCCGCGCTGCGAGCCTTTGCCGCAGCGTATGACGGGTTCAGCCGGGACAAGAACGAAGTCGAGATGGCCGAGTGCCGGCTGTACGAGTCCGAGCTTTTCCTGGACTTGAACCGGCCGGCCGAGGTCATCTGGCGCTGCGAGCAGAGCCGGCCGGTGTTCCAGCGCGAGGAGATCGCCGAAGACCTGCTGTTGGGCAACCTGTTGCTCGCGCGCGGCTACGCGCGACGCGGTCATGTCGGCGATGGCCGGCGGGCGGAGGCCCTGCTGCGTGACAGCGCCGATCGTTTCGAGGCCGCTGGCGCGCAGGCCTCCGCCGCGACGGTCAGGCTGCATCTGGCCGATCTGCTGCGCAGCCAGGCGCGGGATGACGAGGCGTTGCCGCTCGCGCTGGATGCGATCCGGGTCTTCGAGCGTCACGCTCAGCCGGTGGAGCGCGCCTGGGCTCAAGCCGCGGCGGGCTTCGCGTGCCTGGCGCTGCGCCATTACCAGGAAGTCGAGGCGCAATTCAACGCAGCCCTGGAACTGGCGGAAAGACAGCGGTTGCCCCAGCTCGCCTTTCGCTGCCGGCATGGCCTGGGCCTGCTGGCCGAGGCGGCCGGCGATCTGGAGGCGGCATGGCAGGCAGAGACGGCGGCGATCCGGGATGTCGAGGCGTTGTGCGGCCTGCTTCCGCCGGATGACGATCTGCGCTCCGATTTCTTCGACGACAAGATCGAAGTATTCCGCACTGCTGTCAGGCTGGGCCTGGAGCGCGGGCCAGCGGCCCAGGCTCAGCCTGGGGTATTCGCCCTGATCGAGCGGGCAGGAACCTGCGGCCGTCCATCGGGGATCTCGACGGGGATGGGGACCTCGAGATGGTCTCTCGAACCTGGAATGCCACGTCCAACGGAAGCACAGGCTGCGGCTATGGGTGGAACACGTGCACCAACGACTCCGATCTGTGGACAGTGGTCCTTGACAGTGACGGCGACGAGCTCTGGTCCAGGCCGCTGTACAGCGCCCCGACCGGCGGCGAGTTGCGCAACACGATCGTGGATCTTGACAAGGACGGGGTGAAAGAAATCCTCGCGCTCGAATCTCACTGGGGCGGAGCGTGGCATGGCGGAACCAGCCGGATCCATCTGCTCGATCACGCCGACGGGCACATCATCCGAACCTTCACCGGACCGGACAATGTCCACTGGCGCGGCGGAGCCGTGGCCGATCTCATCGGCGATGATAAGGACGAAGTGAGCGTCGGGAGCCCCAACGGAAGATTGAGAGTTCTCGATCATACGTTGACCCTCCGGCAGGAAGCGGATGTCCCTGGCAAGGAAGTGAGAGCCGTCAATGACATCAACGGCGATGGCCGTCGGGAGATCATCGTCACGAACCACGAGGGCGGACACAGTGTAGCCGTGCTGCGCGATGACTTGACCACGCTCTGGAGCCAGTCATTCAGCAGCGGAGCAGGCATCACCTACGCGATCGTGTCGGATCTGAACGGGGACGGCGTCAACGACTTGCTCGTCTCCGTGACCAGCGGTGATCTCTACGTCTTCAGCCAGGCGCCCTGGTCGGTGCCGACCCCGACCCCGGTGCCCACACCCCCATCAGACTTCAAAAGCCTGATCCTGGTCAACCAGGAGCGGCTGGCTCGTTTTCATCCTGATGAGGCGGCTCAAGTGCCGGGGGTGATGTCGGGGCTGGATCAGCTCGCCGCGCACCCGGCCGTCAACGGCATTGTCGTTCACCTGGAGGACGACCCTGCCATCCAGGACGCCTACCATGCCTGGGATGAGCACTGGCCCGGCATGGCCGGCGTGACCGCGGCAACGACGACCTCCTACGCCAACGAGGTGGCGGCCCGCATCAAAGATCTCATCCAGGCCCGCGTCGAAGCCCAGCCGGAAATCTGGTACGTCGTCCTGGTGGGAGACGACCGTGTGATCCCCTACCGTCGCGTTCTGGATCGCAGCCCGCCAGGGTTTCATGAAGACCTGTACCCCTGGGTGGCTATCACGACGACCGTCGGCTCGGCGATGGCCGATGAATGCATCCTGACCGACGATTTCTACGGCGACGTCATCGCCGAGACGGATCCCCGCATCGCCTCCATCCCGGACCTGGCGGTCGGCCGGCTCGTGGAAAGCCCGAGTCAGATTCTGGCGGCGATCAATGCTTTCCTCAGCCAGAGCAGCAACACCGAAAGCCCGGCGCTGGTGGTAGGCGCCAGCCTGATCAAGGATCTGGCCCACGATCAGCAGAGCGTGCTGGTGAGCGACGGCGCCAGCGTCACCTACATGAACGACGACACCTGGAGCGCGGCCGGGCTTGAGATCAGGCTGTTGCAAACCTCGAACCATCTGAGCGCGGTGAACGTTCATGCGGCGCATTGGCTTTACGCCGCACCGGCCGGCGACAACTTGACAGCGGAGGCAGTCACCGCCTCCGGCGTCCTGGGCGGCGCGGTGCTTTTCACGCCCGGCTGCCAGGCAGGTCTGAACGTCCCTGGGGACAACGGCCCGTATCCCGGCCTGGACTTCCCGGAGGCCTTCGCCGGCCGCGGGGCCAGCTACATCGCCAACACAGGCTGGGGCATCGGGGACTGGCGGTCCATCGCGTTCTCCGAGCGGCTTTATCTGCAACTCACCGCTCACCTGGTTGCGGGGTCCGAGACGGCGCTCGGCGACGCGCTCATCGCGGCCAAGCGGGCCTACTACGAGACGGAAGGCACCTTCGACGGCTATGATGAGAAGGTCTTGCTCCAGGCGACGCTGTACGGGCTGCCCCAGTACAAGATCAGAGATCGAGCGACCGTGTCTGCGCAGGGCTTGAGGCCGAAATCCAGGCCAGCCGCGGTCGGTCCCACAAGGAATGAGGCGGCGCAGGACTCCCTGACCGTAGTCCGGCTGAGCGCACGCTATGAACCGCGCTCCCAGGACATCGGCACCGTGGATACCGGGCAGGGCCGGTACTACACCCTCTACGGAGAGGCGCAGGCCGACGATAGCGCGGCCATGCAGCCGAAGCAACTGTCGAATCTGTCGGCGCCCGGCGGCCGCGCGCATGGCGTCGTCTTCCGCGGCGGCTGGTACACAGATCAGGCTGCGTTCAACCCGGTGGTGGCAGGCGCGTTCCTGATCACCGGAACGGCCGCAACCGAGCCGGCGGTCAAAAGCTCGGAATGGTCTCCGCCGACGCTGCCTGCCATCAACGCCATTGAGGAGGGCGACGGGCAACGCCAGGAACGGCTGGCCATCCAGTTCGGTCAGTACCGCGGTTCAAGCGGGGTCGAGCGGCTGTATTCGCGCGTGCTGGTCGACGTGTACGCTTCGGATTCCCTGGATTACGATCCGCCGGCCTTGTCAGCCCTGGATTCCAGCCAGACCGGCGACCTGGTAAATATCGAGGTCACCGCAGGCGATAGCTCCGGCATTCATGCCGTGGTGGTGGCCTTCACGGCGGCCGATGGCCAGTGGCAGACGGTTGACCGGGCGGAAAGCGGTATGGCGGGGGTCTGGCGTGGCAACATTCCCAGGGTGCCCGGCCTGGAATACTTCGTCCAGGTGGTAGACGGCGCCGGCAACGTGCTGACCGAGCACAACAGCGGATGGTATTTCACCAATGCGCCGCCTGCCCCGGTTGCGCCGCAGGCGCAGATCGGCCGTGCCGCCGAGGGTACAGTGTTGACGTGGGCACATTCCCCGGCGAATATGCGCTATGAGGTGTGGCGGCACACCGTCCCGTACTATGACCCGGCGGATCCTGGTTCCGGCGCGCTGAAGCTCCGAACGGTTTATCCGTTCGGTTCCCCTGCCACGGTTACTTTCACTGACCCGGAGGGAGGCGGTGAGCCCGCCGGCAACTTCTACTACGTCATCAGGGCCGTCAACGGCGCGGGCGCCGGGGTGACATCCAACAGGATCGGAAGGGTCTCTTATTCGCTGCTTCCGGGTGGCGCGCCCTAACGGATCACTCGGCTTGATCCTTATTAGCTCAGAATGCCGGTGGCGTCATGGCCGACACGAACTGCGCGTCCCCGTCACTGATGACGTGGATCGCTTCCAGGCTTTGGCCTTCCATGTAGATAGTGTCCCCCGGCTCCAGCTCGTACGTTTGCCCGTACGCCTTGACCGCGATGCGGCCCTCCAACACCAGGATGCATTCTTCGGTGGGCACCAGCAAAGGTGGGCCGACCAGGTTGCCGTTTGCAGCCGTGGCGCAGACCTGGAACAGGACCATTTTGTGCTGCAGATCGGGCGTCATGACATCCATCGTGATGTGGCCGGAGTGGATCATCATGCGCCGGCGTTGATCGTGGCGGACGACCGGGTTGCGGCCCGGAGCCCCGACCAGCAGGCGGAAGAGCGGCGTGTCCAGCGCATTGGCGATCTTGCGCAGGGTATCCAGGGTGGGATTGGCCTGCCCGCGTTCCAGGTTGCCGATGAACGTGGCGCTGAGGCCCGTGGCCCGGGCTATCTCGCGCAGGCCCAGGCCCAACTCCATCCGCCGTGCCCTGATGTGCTCGCCGAGCATTTCGTTTTCGCGCTGCGT
>Ga0172368_10001036_pt1 | contig 38839 bp, 26 predicted proteins | sample Lak11m_FD_114540 | JGI IMG/M metagenome (GOLD analysis project Ga0172368, IMG submission 114540) | Freshwater microbial communities from Kabuno Bay, South-Kivu, Congo - kab_022012_11m | ecosystem: Environmental > Aquatic > Freshwater > Lake | place: Democratic Republic of the Congo: South-Kivu... | reverse complement strand
TAGCACGATTACCCCCTCACCCTAACCCTCTCCCTGAGGGAGAGGGGATCGGAAATGGCTCCACAGGCTTCCCTCTCCCCATGGGAGAGGGCCGGGGTGAGGGTGACAAAGACCCAATCCAAGCCTAATCGTGCTACGATTATCAGTACTTCCGGAGTTTTGAGACAACGTCGACCGTGCGCCCCTACCTTATCTCTGCGCCTCTCGCGTGCTCCGCGGTGGAACAACAGGGTGGCCCCGACGTTACACGTCGGGGTTGCGAAGCAACAAGAGGTCTTTGTCATCTCTCGCTCGAGACGATTCGTGACTGGGGATCAAGGCCTCTTACGCCTGCGGCGCTCCGACGTATAACGTCGGAGCCACCCCTAGTAGATGGATTCAGAAATGCCTTTGCATGGTCGTCATCCACGGCCTTGGGTAGGGGCGGGTCTCAGACCCGCTACAAAGCATATTGCGGTGTTCAATTCCCCACCCCGTCCCCAGCAAGGTGGCAAGCTACTTACGAAACGATCTACTAGCCTGTAACAAGGATGGTGTTCAGTCTCGGCATTCCATGATCACAATTGAAGACGGAATGCGCAGCAATTTGTCGTAAACAGTAGATTCCACGTGCCCGAACTGCTGAGACGCAAGACGCCGATATTCAGCTTCGGTGCGGACAAACCGCCCTCTATCCATCGAAAGAATCCGCCGCGCCACGCGAGATTGAGTCTCGGTGTAGCACCCGTCGAGCGTGACCAGCCTGCCGCCCGGCCGCAGTACGGATCGGGAAAGCTCGAAAAGCCTGAGCGCCTCGTCGTCGTCTAGGTGATGGACAACGCCGGTAGCTATCACAATGTCGAATTCACCTAGTTCGCGGCACGATTTGTCATTGAGATCTTTGCAATAAAATTGGCCCCGGTCGCCGTACACCCTGCGCGCCCGTTTGATAAGCCGTTCGGACACGTCGAACCCGATGTACTCGACCCGCGGCATGTGCCGGAGGATGTCTCCTGTGCCGCACCCTATGTCCAGGATTCTGTCGTCAGGTTGAGGCTTCACGTGCTTCGCGACGTATACGAAGTCGCACGATCCGCGCACTGCTCTCTGGAAACAAGTATACAGTGCAGCATTTGCCAACATGTTCCTCGCGTCCGCTCCTGGCGCGACTCTTCGCGCGTCAAGACCAGGCCCCGAATGCCTGTCCAGGTCTCTCTGAGGCTGCAAAGCCGCACTTTGCACAGCAGAACTCATTGCGTCCACTCTCCATGTTAGCACAATCATTACCGGTTGTGTTCGCAGACTCCCGAACAACCGACACTAAACAGCCCTGCAACGGCGTTCAAACGCCGCGAGAAATCACGTCGCTCTGTTGTGAGCGGCTTGCTCGCACAATCGCTCAATGAAGTCAAGCCTAAAATTTGCCGTGATGGAAAGTGACTAGCTGCAAAGGGGACCAATTCTTCCACAGGCAATGGACAACGCTTCAGATCTCCATGGCAATCAAACAATCGGGAGAGAGAGGAGGCTTTTCCATCCTTGTCGCGCATAGATGATACGGGGATTCTCGAAAGTTTTCGCGGAATGGGATCACACTGCTGGACAAGCCAGCAGTGCCACCCAGAGGTCAATCCGTGATTACTTTCGAGAACCGATATAAGTATTGCCGACTCTTCGCGACACCGTTGCCCGATTACGGTCCCACGATCGAGACCGCAATCGTCGCGCCGCCGGGAGTTCCGCCCAGGTTGTGGGCAAGACCGAGGCCCGGATTCTTCACCTGTCGCGGACCTGCCTTGCCTCTGATCTGGGTGTACAGCTCATACACCATCCGGAGACCCGATGCGCCGATCGGATGACCGAAACACTTCAGGCCGCCGTCCATGTTGACGGGGAGATCGCCCGTCAGCTCGAACGTGCCTGCTTCGATGTCGTCCTTGCAGTGCCCGCGAGGAGAGAACTGCAAGTCCTCGTAAATTATCGCCTCGGTGATAGAAAAACAATCATGGACTTCGGCCATGCTGATTTCTTTGCGTGGATTTGTGACGCCCGCCTCGGCAAACGCGCGCTGCCCCGCAACAAAGGTCTCCTTGACCGAGGTCCAATCATGCTTCGGATTCATGTACCCTTCCGACGGACCCACCGCGATCTGAAGCGCCTTGATGAGCACGGGGTCCGGCTTGAACGTCTTGGCCATGTCCTTGCGCACGAGGATCGCGGCAGCAGCGCCGTCGCTCACTCCGCAACAGTCGAACAGGCCCAGAGGCCACGCGATGATCGGCGCCTTTAGCACCTGCTCCACCGTGATCTCGCGCCTGAAGTGCGCTTTGGGCGACATTGTGCCATTGTGATGATTCTTCACCATTACCTGGGCGAGCATAGTCCGCCCCTCTTCGGGACTGAGTCCGTACTTGTTGAAGTAACTGGTAGCCATCATGGCGAAGTGGCCCGGCGCTGTGAAATTGCGGCTGCGGAAGGTATTCGGCGCGGTCGAAACCAGTCCCATCGCGATATCATCGGTCGGCAGGCCGCTGTAACCCGAATCCTTCAGCTTTTCTGCGCCGATTGCGAGCGCGATGTCACACACGCCAGCCGCTACCGCGTATGCGGCGTTGCGGAACGCATCCGACGCTGTGGCACACATGTTCTCCAGGCGGGTTATAGGCTTGTAGTCCAGTTTCAGTGTCGTGGCAAAAGGCTGGCTGGGCGCGGGCATGTTCGACCAGTACGATCCCATCCACACCGCCTGAATGTCCTCCGGGCCGACGCCCGCGTCTTCGTACGCCTCGTACACCGCCTCGACAACCAGGTCGTCGAAGCTCTTGTCCCAATTTTCTCCGAATTTCGTGCACCCCATACCGACTATGGCGACTTTGTCTTTGATGCTTTCCATGTTGGTTTATCCTCCAGAACGTCGCTGTGAGCGGAAACCGGGTTGATACCGTCTTGCGAAGGCAGCAGGATAGCCTTCTGCTTCAGAGTCGTGCCGGCTGCCACCAAAAAGCCTTCTTTGATATTGCAGCCGCATGCCCCTCGCCGAGTCATCGTACCGGCCGCGATTTCCACCAGTAAACCTGCACACCTTCGACGAAGCGGAATTTGCGGAAGGTCATCTCCACCGGCAATCCAATTTGGATTACGTCAGGATCGCGGTCCGTGACATCCAACATCATCCGGCCGCCTTCCTCGAAATCCACAGCGGCGAGCGTCGTGGGCGGATCAGGCGATACCGCCAGATTGTCGTGGGAGAAGGTGACGATCTTGCCGACCTTGTCCGCGAAGGGGTAGAAGTCGTAATCATCCTTAGCGTGGCATTCCATGCAGACTCTTTGAATAGGATATTGGATCGTCCCGCAGTTGCGGCATTTAGAGCCGAAAAGCGCAAGCCCGCCCTTGCGATCCCTGGCAAGCGCGGGAGCCGAGGCCGGCTCCGATCGGGGCCTGTTCGGCGGTTCCGTCGCTACGAGGTCGCGCCACCGCAAGTACTTCGGATAGCTCGTTTCCGCTTTTGACTCGAGCATCCGTTGAACGCTACGGTTTCGCCGGCATCGCTCCACCGCGTCGGTGACCGTGAGAGCCATCACGTCACATCCGTCGCCGTAGGTCACCCAGAGAAGCTTGTCGCCGGGGTTCGCGTATTCGAGTGCGGCGGCGAGAAGCACCAACCCGTGAGCGCTCCCCATGTTGCCGGTGACGTTCCATAATGGGTCAACAGCCTGATTCTTCGGGTCAAATCCTAGTGACTTGGCCACTCCGGCTAGATATGACGGGTTGGGAGCTGCAAACACAGCACGTGCGAAGTCCTTCGGCTCCATGCCGAAAGCCTTGAGCGCGGCACTAACCACCTGAGGCACGATCCTGGTGTAACCCATCTCTCGCACGAAGCGGTCTTCCCAGGATCGGACGAACCGTTCCCGCACGGGCCTGTACACGTCGTACATCTCGTTGTTGACGGTGTACGCGTGGTCGCTGGTGGCAACGAGATCGGAATCGCTGATGAGAAGCGCAGCAGCACCATCGCCGAATTCGAGTTCTTTCGCTCCGTTGGGAAGGCCCAGCCTCAGGTCTGCGGCGGCTACCAGCACGTTTGAAGCCGTGCCGGCTTTGACGGCATCCAGTGCGAGCGAGACTGCGTTGCTCCCACATCGGAGGCTCCCCGCGACGTCAATGGTGCGCGCGCCCGGCGGCGCGTCGAGAACCGCAGCCACGAGAGCGGCATTCTGCTTCTCCGCATAGTCGAACGTGGTCGAAGCCGCGTACACGCCGTTGATTTCGTTGGTATCCACGCCCTTCAGGCAATCGCGGGCCGCTTCCACGCTCATGCTAACCGCGTCTTCGTCGAAGTTGGCAACGGCTTTCTCACCCGGGAGCTGATACCCACCCCAGTGTTTGCCGATGTCAGCGCGTTTCAACCGGTAATACGGGACATATACCCCGCACGATCTTATACCGACCATGACAACCTCCAAAGATGATGCACGGATACTGCGTTGCCTGCGATGTGGCACCACGCGCGCTATCGCAGGCGCGAATCTTCCAGCTATTTTTCAATGGGTGGGATTGAGGACGCGGCTCATCAACGGGATGTGCGAGCCATCGTGAAAAGGGCGCTCTTCAGCATAGTTGCCAACAATAGTGTCCGTTTGGCGACAGCATATACAGAATGCTGAGGTTTTACCATGAAGAGTATCTTCTCCGTCATTCCCGCGAAAGCGGGAATCCAGAGACTGGACCCCGGATCAAGTCCGGGGTGACGATGTCTTCATGGCCAATCGGACAAAAAATCTCGGCAATCGCTATGTATGTGCGCCCTCGACATAATGCTTCCCTGCGGCGGGATACCGAAAGCAGCGGCACATAGGCCGGAACTCACGCTGAATGGAGTTCTTGACAGTTTCCGGTATGACGAAGGCGTATCCAATTTGAAATATACCATCGCTGACGGAGCGCGATCAAGAGAGATCTCGTTGGAAACATAAACGTTCACTTACGCGTGGGATGCTGCTCGCAGGAAAGAGACCATCACCACAGAGATCACTGTAGGGGCGCACGGCCGAGACTGTCTCAGGCGTCGAATGGCGCATGAAATCGTGGCACGATTCTAATGTGCTAAAAACGGCGCAGTACGGAACTGACTTCGTGTCACGTTCGTTCCCTGCTCAGAAAGCCTTTGTAGGGGCGGGGTTTATCCCCGCCCGTCATCACAGGCCTCGCGAGGCGGGCGGGGATAAACCCCGCCCCTACGGTTCATCGTGCTACGATTGGAACCCGTAGAGGAGTTTTGAGACAGCCTCGGCCGTGCGCCCCTACGTCGTCTCCGCACTCTCTGCGTCCCCCGCGGCAAAATCAACGTTTTTGCCCCCACGTGACTATTCACCCGGATCCCGATCGTCGTTGGACGGTTGCTCTGCCGCGGGAAATTTTGTCCCCTACTCACCGTGTTTTGGTATACAGTACAGTCACGATCAACACCCATAAGCGCCAATCCGGACGGAACGGGGTAAGTCCGCCCCCTATGGAGACGTGGACCCGTCCGGCCGCCACTCACACTCAAAACGGAAAGGAATTGAGCCATGCGATTCGACCTAGAGGATGTGCGAGCACGAGAGATCCTTGATTCCCGCGGCAACCCTACCATCGAGGTAGACGTTCTCCTGGAATGCGGTGCGATAGGTCGAGCAGCCGTGCCTTCGGGAGCATCCACCGGCGAAAACGAAGCCGTGGAGTTGAGGGACGGCGACGCCAAACGTTATCAGGGCAAGGGTGTGCTGACAGCGGTCCGGAATGTCATCGAAAAGATCCGACCCGCAGTGCTCGGCAAAGATGCCAGTCAGCAAGCCACGCTGGATCGCCTCCTCATCGAATTGGACGGCACAAAGAATAAAGGAAATCTTGGCGCAAACGCCATCCTCGGCGTGAGCCTCGCGGCAGCAAAGGCGTGCGCCAAAGAAGTGGGCGAGCCCTTGTACCGCTATCTCGGCGGGGTTGGCGCCAGGCGTCTGCCGGTCCCCATGATGAACATCCTCAACGGCGGCGCACACGCGGACAATAACGTGGACATCCAGGAATTTATGGTGATGCCACTGGTCGCTGGCTCGTTCCGGGAAGGCCTCCGGATCGGCGCAGAGGTGTTCCATGCCCTCAAGAAAGTGCTCAAGGGCAAGGGACTGAACACCGCGGTAGGAGACGAGGGTGGTTTTGCTCCCAATCTGGGATCCAATGCAGAGGCTCTCGAGGCGATCCTCGAGGCCATCGATCAGGCGGGCTATCAGGCGGGGAAGGAGGTCTTCATCGCGCTGGACTCCGCAGCGAGCTCTTTTTACAAGGATGGCATGTACGACCTCGCCGCGGAAGGCCAGCAGATGACGTCAGAGCAGCTAACCGACTTCTACGTGCGACTCGTGGACCGGTATCCCATTATTTCCATCGAGGATGGCCTCGACGAGAACGACTGGGACGGATGGAAGCTCCTCACGGAGAAACTCGGATCTCGAATCCAGATTGTCGGTGACGACATTTTCGTCACCAACATGACGCTGCTCAAGAAAGGCATCGATCTAGGCGTCGCCAACTCCATTCTTATCAAGCTCAACCAGATCGGCACACTGACCGAAACCATCGACGCAGTGAAGATGGCGTCAGCGGAGGGATACACTTCGGTGGTCTCGCACCGGAGCGGCGAAACCGAAGACACCACCATCGCTGACCTCGTGGTTGCGCTCGGCACCGGCCAAATCAAGACTGGCTCCGCGTCGCGCACGGACCGCATAGCGAAATACAACCAACTCCTCCGCATTGAAGAGCACCTCGGCGCGGAGGCAATATACGGAGCGCCTGAGTTGCTCAAGAGCAGATAGCGCACACGGCGAGGGATGTCGGGGCCGCTCCTCAACCCGCAGGGGTCGCCCCTGCACCCAATGCCAGTGACTTAAGAGTTCGGTCTTGATTTCCCAATGTGGGGCAGGCTTTCCAGCCTGCCGATTCTTCAGGCAAATGAGTCGCAGGCTGGAAAGCCTGCGCCACGTCAAATCCCCTTAAATCGCTGGCATTGGCCCCTACACCCGCCACACCCCACGGCAAGCCAAGTATGCTTCGGAATACGCAACAAATCGCATGTCCCACGCGCTCGCGACTTGCTTGACTTCAGTCCTGACGGACCCTATTCTTGGGCCGTTGTGGTGTGAATACGCCTGTAACTTGACTAAAGAACAGTTGAATGCGCGTATAGTGAAGCGCTCCCCTACATTGACGTCGGGTGCTCCGGCTGCTTCCGGCGCCCAACCAGCCGTGCCCGTTCTCGTGTGCGTTCCCTATTCCGGCGCGCAGGTGACTCGGTTTCACTTCGGCAACAAGCCGGAATCTTGTACTCGTGAGCCGCGATGAGGTCACGTCAATCCAGTAATCCAGAGGAGCTCATGCGGGGCAGCGACCAATCCTTGCAGGTTGCGGCAAAAGAGGCTTCTGCGAAGTCGAGACGAGACCCTGATGCTCAAGCGGAACAGATGCCGGTCGAGCAACAGAAGATGCTCGCGGGCCGGCATCAACTCGAACTGGCCATCGCAGCCGGCGATCTGGGAATGTGGGATTGGAACATAACCACCGGAGAGATCTTTCTGGATAGAGGGTGGTCCGTGATTCTCGGCTACTCTCCCGAAGAATACGACCCAAATTCCCGCATGTGGAAGGGCCTGATCCATCCGGACGATAGACGCCGTGTTTTCAAAAATTTGAAACGCCATCTGGCAGGTATCATCCCCGCATACGAAACCGAATATCGACTCCGCGCAAAATCCGGAGAATGGAAGTGGATTCTTGACCGGGGAAAAATCGTGGAGAGAGATTCGCACGATCGGCCGGTACGCATGGTGGGAATCTACTTTGACATTACCGCACGAAAACGGGTGGAGGAAGCGCTTCACCAAAGCGAAGAGCGACTGAGGCGCATGTTCGCTGCGGCCGAGGACTGTATCTACTTCAAGGATACGTTCCTGACTTACGCGGAAGTGAATCCCGCAATGTGCACGCTCCTGGGCCTTCCGGCCGTTAAAATCATAGGGCACACGGACGAGGAAATTTTCGGCAAGGCCGAAGCGGAGATTATTGCCGATTCGGATCGACTGGTCTTGGCAGGTCAGACCGTCGAACAAGAGCACACAAGGGTTGTGCAAGGAGTCGAGACGACGTTCCTCGAGATCAAGACCCCGCTGCGAGACAGCACCGGCGAAGTAGTCGGCATCTTTGGGATCAGTCGAGACGTCACCCAGCGTAGACATGCCGAGGCCGTTCCGGGGGTGGGGACGTATGAGACCCGCTCCCCAATAATGAGATCGGTGCTCACCGCAGCGCGTGCCGCCGCACAGACGGACAGCATCGTCCTGCTCACCGGAGAAAGCGGTGCAGGAAAAGATTACATTGCCCATTATATCCATGGGCAGTCCAAGCGATCTCACGGTCCCTTCTTTGCAATTAACTGCGCTGCCATAGCGACGGAGCTCGCCGAATCCGAGCTATTCGGCTATGAACCGGGCGCGTTTACCGGCGCGCGTGCGGCCAAGAAGGGCCTTCTGGAACTTGCCGAAGGTGGGACCATCCTACTGAACGAAATCGGAGAGCTCTCGCCGGTGGTTCAGTCCAAATTGCTCACGTTTCTCGATACTAGAGAGTTCAACCGTGTGGGCGGGGTCAAGGTCTGTTCGGTAAATGCGAGGCTCGTGGCGGCAACCAATCAGGACCTGGAGCAGGCGGTCCGGTTGAACCGATTTCGTCAAGACCTTTTCTACCGGTTGGAGGTCATCTCCATCCAGGTTCCTCCCTTGCGGGAAAGAGCCGAAGACGTCCCTCTGTTGGTCTCCAAGATGCTCCCCATGCTGGCCCACAACCTGGGTCTGGATTCAACCCCGGAGGTGACCCCGGACGCGTTGAAGGCCCTGGAGAACTACGACTGGCCGGGAAACGTCAGGGAACTGCGGAACGTTCTTGAACGGGCGCTGATTCTCTCCAATAGGAAAGCCATCACAGCCAAAGATGTCGCGTTTGGCGGCAAGCTCCGAGGAAACGATGTGAATAGAGAATGGTCTATGAACATCGGTTTTCCGATGGACCAATCGCTCAATGACGTAGTCCTGGGCGTGAAACGACGATTGGTGGTGGAAGCTCTTGAAAGGACCGGCGGCAAGCGGAAGAGGGCTGCGGCTCTCCTGGGGCTGACTGCTGACGCTTTGAAGCACTACATGAAGATCTTCGACCTGTACGGGTGATCGCTGCATTTTGGGGGAAAAACACCCCCACTCCGTGCGAAACTTCAGGGGAAAATCCCCCACGCCCTCTTAATTATATCGGCCAGTTACCTCCTCAGGGACCTTTCGGGTGTTTTTTGCCCGAGCCTGACTCTCGTGACCCAAGACACCCCGCATGGCACGTCCCACCTAACCTATTGATATCTCTCGCTTTGCCAAAACAATCGTTCTGGCACCAAATATGCTTATGGAAGAGGTCAACGGAACGCCTCCACTAAAGGCGACTTCCGAGATGGCTCTAACGTTATGCACCTCATCGACGCATTCGGTCGTTGGGGAGATAAGCATAAGGAGATACCATGAAAACCACGAACACGACATCGAACGGATTTGTCAGCCTTCTGGGAACGATCATGATGATCTCCTGGACCGTGGTTGTGGGGTTGGGCGGTCTGCTGCTCCTGCTCGCTATTTTCTACGCGACGATGAGCAACAGCCTGACCTTAACGGTTGTCTGCAGCTTTTTCCTGTTCATTCCCGTCCTTGTGACGCTCATCTGGGGCTTCTTCATGGTGGAGGACCTGACTCGGGAGTGGGCCACGGGAAGAGCGGTTTCGGTGCCCGGCCCGCAGGCCGAGACATCCGCGGACGTCGTGTGTTAGCAAAGCGCTCGCACGAGCACGGGGCGCCCCAAGCGGGCACCCGCACCAACCATTGCCTCCCTGTTCCTGAGTAACGCTCTCCAACCGCGGTGTGTCCGGTTGTTTACTCGGGAATTCGCCCTGTCGCTTGCGCAGCTGCGCCTCTCAGATAAAGAGGCGCAACAATAGCTCCCATGATTAAGGAGTCATGGGAGTTTCTATTTGATTTCGTGTCGGAGGCGTGCCGGCTGGAGCCAAGGCCAAGTGTTTGAGAGCGTATTCAGTTCAGGCCGTGCGCCAGTATTTCCGATAGTCGGCCATCCATCCTTCGACCATCAGTTGGCCGACACAACGAGGCGCCGCTCATACCATAACAAGGCCGGTGCGATGTCTCCGCAGGATTTCCTGCCGCATCTACGGTATGAGGGGCGCCCAATTTTTGTGCAGGGATGCGCGAGCCGTGGGAGTTGGCACAATACAAGTGACTTATACCGGTTGCCAAGAATAATGTCCCTTTACTCGGGGACCGTGTAATCAAAAAAGGGCGCGTCGTTCCCGCGAAGGCGGGAACCCAGAAAAGAAACTGGATTCCTGCCTTCGCATGAATGACGGACGTTCAACATACGAACCGGACAAGAATTTTCGCAAACCCTATAATGGAATTCCATGTGGCGCAGGCTTTCCAGCCTGCGATTCATCTGCCTGAAGAATCGGCGGGCTGGAAAGCCCGCCCCACGTTGGAAATCCAAGATCGACTCTTAAGTCACAAGCATAGGGGTCTATCCCCGGCCGTGGGCCAGCGAGATGGAGCGGGCGAGGATAAACCTCGCCCCTACGAACACCTTATGGAACTCAAGTTGCCATTGGGGTTCCCAGTAATCTTCAATGTGCAAAACGATAGTCAAAGTGGCCTGCTGTAATACCGGTAGTCACCGCCTCAGGAACGCTTCCACGGGCACATCGACCGCTGAGCGCTCGCCGCTCATGATTGCCTTCGCCTTGCCTCCCGCTAACGAAAGGAAAGTGTTGGCAAAGAATCGCGCTGACGCAAGTTTTCCGCAGTAAAACCCCGCGTCGGCGCTTTCAGCGACTATGCGAGCCTGTTTTTCCGGAGTTTCGGCGCCTGCACTTCGGTAGATCCCCTCAAGCGTGGCGTCCGCGATTTCCGCTTGCCACAAGAGCATGAATCCGACCGCAACATCTCCGAACAGCTCCAGATAAGGCGACGCATAGAGCACTGGGATGACGAAGTCGCCAGAAAACCCTTTCTGCGCGAAAAAGGTCGTCACTTCCACCAGCTTGGATCTGGCCTCACGGAAAAGAGCGACAATAGCCGCGAGACGAGGATTGTCGCCGATCCGAGTCAGGACCTGCTCCGTTTCCTCGATAAATGCGCGGAACAGCGAACCCTGTTTGTGGGTAAGCTTGCGCCCGACCAGGTCGAGTGCCTGGATCGCATTGGTGCCTTCGTAAATGGAAGTGATCTTTATGTCGCGGAGGTACTGCTCAACCGGATACTCGGAGCAAAAGCCATACCCGCCGTGAACTTGCACTGCCGTTTCGGTCACGCGAAATCCCATGTCCGATGCCCATGCCTTCCCGATCGGGATGAGCAGGTCGATCAGGCCGTGGTGGCGTTCGGCTTCTGCCGGGTCCGTAGCGGTCCGCGCGCGATCCACGCAAAAGGCCGCGTAGTAGAGCAGGCCTCGTATTCCCTCGGTGACGCTCTTCATCCACATGAGCATTCGGCGGACGTCAGGATGATCGACGATCGGCACCTTGGGCGCCTGAGCGTCGCGCATCTGCGAGAAATGCGGTCCTTGAACTCGGTCAATGGCGTAACGCAGCGCGTGCATGTACGCTCCCGCCGCGATCCCAAGCCCCTGAAAAGCCACCGCGAGGCGCGCTTCGTTCATCATGTCAAACATGATTCTTATGCCGGAGTTTTCTTCACCGAGCACGTACCCGACACAGGCCTCCTTTTCTCCGAAGCTGAGCGCGCATGTTGCGGACCCGTGAATGCCGAGCTTCTTTTCAACTGCTGTAGTGGTGACGTCGTTGGGAACGAGGGAGCCGCCCTCGATGCGCTTCTTGGGCACGATAAAGATGCTGATTCCCTTGGTGCCCGGCGGCGCGCCCTCGACGCGGGCGAGGACCATGTGAACAATGTTCTCGCAAAGGTCGTGGTCGCCGGACGTGATGAAGATCTTGTTGCCGATGATGGAGTACGTGCCGTCGGGATTCCGTTTGGCCTTCGTTCGCAATGCGCCCACGTCGCTGCCGGCCTGCGGTTCGGTGAGGCACATTGTACCGCCCCATTCTCCGCTGAACATCTTGTCCATGTACGCGCTACGCTGCTCGTCGGAACCGTACTTTTGGACGAGCCGGGCCGCTCCGAGCGTCAGGCCGGGATATGCGGTGAACGCGAGATTTGCGGAAACGAACGACTCCATAACTGCGCAGTACAAGGCTATGGGGCAGCCTTGGCCGCCGCATTCGGTTTCCACGGAGAGCAAAGGCCAGCCGTTTTCGCAGTACAGGGCGTAAGCCTTGTGAAAGCATTCCGGCGCCCTTGCCTGACCGTCTACCAAACGCGCTCCCTGCGCGTCGCCCTCAGCGTTGATGGGCCAGAGTTCATTCTCCGCAAATTTGTACGCTGCTTCCAAAATCATGTCGCACATTTCGGGGGAGAACTCTTTATAGAGATCCGACTGAGAAAGCTCATCGAGCTTGAGTTGTTCATAGAGCACGAACTTCACGTCGCGCTCGTCTACGAGTAAGTTTGCCATTACTGTGCTCCTCGGGTGCGATGGGACGATCGGACGATCGGAGGGGTCAACCCTTGTACATCGCCTTGATCAGGTCCCCGAATTTCTCGTTTACGTATTTCCGTTTCACCTTCATGGTGGGAGTGACTTCACCGTCCTCTTCGTAAAGCTTTTTCGGGACGATGATAAACTTCTTCACCGTTTCCACTTTGGCGAGCGCTTTGTTCACTTCATTGACTTCCCGCTCGATCAGTTCGACGATCTCGGGCGCTTTGGTAAGGCTCTCGTACGTGGTGAACGGAATCTTGTTGTCCTGAGCATACTGGACTACGTTTTCCTCGTCCAGCACGATGAGCGCGGACAGGAACTTCATTCTGTCGCCGATCACGATGGCGTCGTTGATGTACGGGCTGAATTTCAGCTGATTCTCGATGTTCTGGGGCGCAATATTTTTGCCGCCTGCTGTAATGATGAGGTCTTTCTTACGGTCCGTGATCGACAGGAAGCCCTTGTCGTCGATTTCTCCCACGTCTCCCGAACGGAGCCACCCGTCCGCTAGAGTGCTCTCGGTGGCCGCGGGATCACGATAATATACCATGAAGACGTTGCCGCCTTTCACGAGGATTTCGCCGTCCTCCGCGATTCGCACTTCGACACCGGGCAGAGGCGGACCCACGTTGGCCGGTTCGATGTGGTCCCCCTGATGCACACAGGTCGGCCCGCCTCCTTCGGTCTGGCCGTACACCTGCCTGAGCGGCACTCCGATTCCGTGGTAATACTTCAGCACGTCCGGCGAGATAGGCGCCGCGCCGGAAATCGCCATCCGACACCGCTCAAACCCGAGACGCTCTCGTAGTTTGTAGAACACAACCGCATTGGCAAGTGCGTGGAGCATCTTTACGCCGACAGGCACGCTCTTGCCTGAGAACCGCAGCCGCGAATAGGTACGGCCAATATTCTGCGCTATGCCGTATGCCACCTTTTTGAACCAGGTAGCGTTGGCAACGCGAATGCGTATCCCCGAATAATACTTCTCCCAGATGCGCGGCACCGCAAAGATCACCGTGGGCGACACTTCGCGGAAGTTCTGCATCACGGTGTCCGGGCTTTCGGTAAAACTCACCGTATATCCGAAGCGCAGCGGCAGAAACGACGAGAACATGCGCTCCGCAATGTGGCTGAGCGGAAGGAAAGAGAGCAGTTCGTCCGTGTCGTACAGCGGCAATGCCTCGCCGATGGACCATGCTGTCCAGGTGACGTTGTAGTGAGACAGCATCGCGCCTTTGGGCGGCCCCGTCGTGCCTGAGGTGTAGATCACCAGCGCCAGATCTTCGGGACGGATGCGCGTGAGCATCTCGTCATACAATTCCGGCTGTTTCTGCTCAAGGTTTCGGCCCAGCTCCAGAAGGTCATCGAAGGTCATCACCATCGGGTCGGAGAAGCCTCGCAAACCTTTTGGATCAATGATGACGATCTTCTCGAGATCCGGGGTTCGTTCTCGGAAGTACAACGCCTTGTCGAGCTGTTCCTCATCTTCGGCAATGTAGATCTTTGCGCCGGAGTGACTCACTACGTATTCGCACTGGGCCGCGGCGCTGGTCGTGTAGATACCGGCCGTAGCAGCGCCCGTCGACATAACTCCCAGGTCCGCAAAGAGCCATTCGGGGCGGTTCTCTCCGATCACTGCCACCCGGTCGCCGGCTTTCACACCGAGCGCTGTGAGCCCGAGCGCAACCCATCGGACATTTTTCAGGTATTCGCCCCAGGTGATGTCGCGCCAGATCCCGAGGTGTTTGTACCGAAGGGCCACCTTTTCGGGATGCTGCTTGACCCGCTGGATGAACATGTCGGTAATGGTGATGGGGGTATAACCAGTCATGGTTTGTCTATGCCTATCGCCAACGCTTCTTGCGCTTGTAGCGCTGGTATCCCTTAACGGATGTCTCCGTTTGCATTCCCAGATAGAATTCCTGCACGTCTTCGTTTTGCATTAGCTTTTCCGGCGAACCCTCGAGAACGATGCGGCCCGTCTCCATGATAAATGCGTGGTGAGCCACACTAAGGGCCTTCCGCGCGTTCTGTTCCACGAGCAGGATGGTCGTCCCTCTTTCGTTGATTGTCCGGATGATGTCGAAGATTTCGCTCACCAGGAGCGGTGATAGACCGAGCGACGGCTCGTCGAGGATCATCAGTTCAGGCCGTGACATGAGCGCCCTGCCGATGGCCAGCATCTGCTGCTCGCCGCCGGACAGCGTGCCGGCCTGTTGCTTGAGCCTATCCTTGATTACAGGAAAGTACGAAAAGACCATCTCGATGTCGTCGGCCACGTCGCGGTCTTTGCGCGTATAGGCGCCCATGAGGAGGTTTTCCCGCACGGTGAGTTCGGGAAACACCTCCCTGCCCTCCGGCACGTAGGCGATGCCGAGCGGGACGATCTGTTCGGTATCCAGGCCATCGATCTGCTTGTCCTTGAACCAGATGGAGCCCTTTTCCGGTTGGTCGTCCAGGTAGCCCATGATCGTCTTGAGAGTAGTGCTTTTGCCCGCGCCGTTGGCCCCGAGGATGGCCCTGATCTCGCCCTTTTCCACCTTCAGAGAGAGCCCGCGCACCACCATGATCTTGCCATAGTAGATTTCGATGTTTCGTGTTTCAAGCATCTCCAGCAGCCGTTCAATGCCGGCGCCACACCAATGCGTAGTCGAAGCAGTGAGTCGGCCGGATGCATCCTCCGCCACGGACGGCAGGCCTAACTACGCTTCGGAGACATCCCGGCCGACTACCAAAGTTACTTCTTCGAGACCGCATTGGTATCACTCCTGGCCCAGATATGCTTCGAGCACTTCCGGATGGGTACGCACCTGCTCCGGAGGGCCTTGTACGAGTTTCACGCCGAAGTTCATCGCCATGATTTCGTCCGACAGATCCATCACGAGGTTCATGTCGTGCTCGACCATGACGACGGTGACTTGGAAATCGTCCCGGATATCTCGTATCCAGAACATCATGTCTCGTTTCTCTTCCTGGTTCATGCCAGCGGTGGGCTCGTCGAGGAGCAAAAGAGTCGGCTCCATTGCCAGCGCCCGTCCCAGCTCCACGAGCTTGCGGGTCCCATAGGGGAGCGCGGCCACCGGCACATCGCGAGCTGCTTCCAGTTCAAGGAATTCGATGATCCGTTCCACCTGCTCGCGGTGGCGGCACTCTTCCCGCGCAACCGGGAATCGCTTGCCGAGGCGCAACGCGCCACCGAATACCCCAGCCTTCATGTGGATGTGCCGGCCGAGCAGCAGGTTGTCCATCGTAGATAAGTGGCTAAAAAGCTCAATGTTCTGGAACGTGCGGGCGATTCCCATGAGCGCGGACACGTGCGGCTTCTTGCCGACCATCTCTTCGCCTTTGAAGAGGATAGCCCCTCCAGTAGGCCGATAAATGCCCGTTATGCAGTTGAAGATCGTGGTCTTGCCGGCTCCGTTCGGGCCGATGATCGACACGATCCGCCCTTCGGCCACGTCCATGGAGACGTTGCTGAGAGCCCTCAGACCGCCGAACGCAATTTCCAGGTTTTTCAGGGAAAGTAAAGCCATGCCGTCTCTATGCCCGTCTGTTGTTCGGAAAGAAGGTCTTTCATAGGGAATACTGAGGCAAATGCGCCGACCTTCTTTGATGATAACCTGCAAGTAGATTCAGAAATACAGGTATTCCGTTGCCAGCAGCAGCCTTGGGTAGGGCGGGTCTCAGACCCGCCCCTACAACGCGTGTCGCCCTGTCCAACGCCCTACCCTTGCCGCGAACTGGGGAAGCGGCATCAAAAGACCATTCAATCGACATTAGTGCCAACACGGCCCCGGATCTGGCTTATTTCGGTTTATACACAAGCCAGTCGGACACCTTGATCCGCTGGCCGTTTTCGCCGCACTTTTCCAGATAGACGGATTTCACACCCTGGTGATCTTTGTCCGTAAAGGTGCAGTCGTATCCGAGCCAATCGTTCCAGTTCTTGATGGATTCCATCGCCTTGACGAACGTATCGGGAGTAAGGTCCTTGCCGGCGAGTTGGAGGCCCTTTACCAGCGGTTCAGCAAAGTAGAAGCCCGCCAGGTAGAACAATCCCGTGTACTTCTCGTCAGGCGCCCACTTCTTTTGTGCATCCTGGTCTTTCTTCACGAGCGGGCTCGCCATGTTTAGGAAGTTGCCATACATGACGTCTTTCCACAGGCCCTTGGTCACGTTGAACATGAGATCGGGGTCGGACAAGGTGGACGCGGCCATGAACTGCGGTGAATAGCCTATGGCCTTGCACACGCCGAGGATCATCGCTCCGTGCTTGGGCAGCACCCAGATGATCACGACTTCAGCTTCGGCCTGTTTGAGCTTGAGCGCGTGCGACTTCAGGTCGGTGTCGGTCACTTCGACCGGTATCTCGGCTGCGAGCTTGAGGCCTTTGTCCTCCATGTATTTCTTTGCGCCATCCAAGCCCTCTTTGCCATAGTCGTCGTTCTGATAGAAGAACGCGATCTTCTTCTTGCCCATTTTCTCAACCGCGTACTGCGTCTGGACGTACGCTTCCTGGTAGTATTGCGGGAAAGTCGAGAAGATGTACTTGTTGAAGGGCTTGGTCCAGTGCGATGAGCCGGTGGCCGGAGAGATCCAGGGAACCTTGTTCTCGGTGAGATACTCCCGAACCGCCATGCCGGTGGAGGTGCCAACGCCGCCCGCTACCGCGAAGATTCCGATGTTCTCGACGAATTCCTTCGCGATGGCCTTGGTCTTGGCGGGTTGATACGCGTCATCTCTCAGATAATATTTGATTTTGCGACCGTGAACCCCGCCTTCCGAGTTGATGAGCTCGAAGTACACGCCCGTGGCCCTGCCGACCGAACCCCAGAGAGCGGCCGGTCCCGTCTGTGGACCCCACTGGCCGATGACGACTTCAGTGTCCGTGACGCCGCGCACTTTCTCCTGGGCGGTTGCGGACCCGCAGATCGTCAGCATCGTCAGCACACTCAGGAACGCTGCCACATACGCTGTTCTTCTCATGCTCGACTCCTTACTTTGACTGGTTCGCACCAAAACCGCTCACCACGCGGGAGGCGGCCCATCAGCCCCGGTTTACTTTTCGTTTTCCGCTAAGGCGGTTAACCCTTGTACCACCGTCCGTGTTCTCTCAAGAATGTAAACGCGCTTATCCGTTCAAATTGGCTGCCGCTTCCGTCGCTGAGCACCACGCGCACCTGCAAAGTCGCGATCTTCTCGACGAGCGGTAGTTGGACCTTGTCTTGGTTCTCCGCGATTTCCAGAACCCTTTCGATCGTATAGGCCTTCAGACGGACCTTATTGTCCTTGAGAAGCTCCACAAAGAGCTGATACGAGTGTGTCTTTCTGAACTCGGACGACGGCGCCAGCATTTCCCATACTTTCGCCATGTCACCGTGGATCTCAGCGTCGAAGTACGCTTTGGCCATCTCCAGGAGGTCGGACTCGTCGTCGGCTCGCACTTCGGAACCGAACGCGGCTGCAATGACGCACAGCCACACCGCGGCGCACACCCATACCGGCCTCAGATACATCCCTCAGTGCCTTTCTTCAGGCCTCTCTCTCGTCGATGCCGACGCGCAACTCAAACTAATGCGCAATCAAATAAGCCACGATCTCAGATAAGTACTGGTGGGACAGGCATCTTGCCTGTCACGTTCAGACAGGCAAAATGCCTGTCCCACCAAAACAACGATGTCACTTCCTTGAAAGCGCGTTGGTATCAGTCCGGAAGACCGGCGGTATGCCTCCGGAACGAAGTTAGGCTCGCCGTCCGAAGTGGAGGAGGCATGCCGCCGGTCTCCGGCACGCATCGGCATCACACCTTCCTCTCGAAGTGTTTGACGAACAGCCCCGACGGCTTGACGCACAAAATGAGCACGATCACTCCGAACGCGACCACCGACTTGAATTCGAGCGATACGTAACCCCCGAAGAAATTCTCGATCAGCCCAAGCATGTAGCCACCGATCGCCGCGCCCGGCAGGCTCGTCATCCCGCCGAGCACAGCGGACGCAAAGCCCTTGAGCATCGGATCGAGCATCATGTTCGGGTCGAGCGTGGCCAATGGAGCAATCAGCAGTCCCGCGACCGCGCCGGTCACCGAACTGAGCCCCCATGTGAACGTGAGAATCCGCCTCGTGGGAATTCCCATTGCTTTGGCAGCGAACGCATTTTGCTGCACTGCCTTCATCGCTGTGCCCAATTTGGTGAACCGGAAGAACAGGAACAGCAACACCATCATCACCAGGCTTGTCACAAACGTCCAGAGGTTGATTTCGGTGATCATAACGCCGCCCGGCGTAATGCCACTGAACTCCGAAAACGGCACGGGAAACGGGTTCTGTTTCGCGCCCCACTTCCAGCCCGCGAGGCCGTAGAGAATCATCTCCGCGCCGAGCGTGATCACAATGAGGCTCAAGACGTTCGGGTCTTTGGCCGGCCGCAAGAAAGCCAATTCCAACACGATGCCGAGGAAGAGCGCGAAGAGCAGTGTCAGCCCGAAAGTCGCCCAGAAGCCGACATGGTAGGTTTCGATGAGCGAAAACGCCACAAAGGTGGATATCATGGCCATTTCGCCCTGCGCGAAGTTCGGCACCTCGGAGGTCTTGTAAATGATCACCATCGCCAGCGCCACGAGCGCATAACAGGCCCCGATCGACAGGCCGCCCACGATGAGATCGAAGAATATCATCCGCGCCTCCTTAAGACGCTAATTAGTGAGTTCAGTCGCAGATTCTTCAAGGTCAGGACCCCATTCCAATCACTTACATAGTGGGGCCGGCCTCCGTGCCGGCCAGGGATTAAGGCCAATGCCAGTGACTTAACGGGTTTTGATGTGGCGCAGGCTTTCTAGCCTGCGACTCATTTGTCCGAAAAATCGGCAGGCTGGAAAGCCTGCCCCACATTGGGAAATCAAGACCGAACTCTTAAGTCACCGGCCTCCGGGATTAAGGCCGGCACGGAGGCCGGCCCCACGATGTATTCAAGAGTTGTCCGACAACGCTCGATCAAACTCTGGACATTGCACACTCGACAGCCACCCGCGCACCTGCCCACCATGCCTAGAACGGCCAACCCTTCCAGTATCGTTTCATACGGAGGTAGATCCCGTTCATCCCCAGCGGTTCGAAGATCGCTATCGAGATCATGATTGCGCCGAAAACAATGCTCTGGATGTTCGGCAGCCCTTCCACCGAGAAAAACCATCTCGACACGTCCACGAGCGCAGGCCCGAGGACAGGCCACTCTTGAATCACGCCAAGCTTGACCTGGAGGTATGTGAGCAGCGCCGCACCGAGGATCGATCCCGCGACCGACCCGAGCCCACCCACAATGACCATCGCCAGGAATGTAATCGACAGGATCAGGTTGAACGTTCCGGCGCTGATGTGCTCAAGCGCGAAGGCCATTAATGCGCCTGCAACGCCGGTGTAAAACGCGCTGACCGCAAATGACAACGTCTTGAACCAGCTTACGCTGATTCCCATCGCAGCGGCAGCGATCTCGCTGTCACGAATCGCAACGAACGCCCTGCCGACCCGCGTCTTCATAAGGTTAACCGCGGCCACCGTGAGTACCACAGTCACGGCCATGATCACGGCGTACCGCTCCTGACCGGTATCCGCGACAAACGGCCCTATCGCCATTTTCGGCGCTTCGAGGCCCATATGTCCGCCGGTGAAGTCCCAATGGCTGATGATCTGCGTAACCGCCATACCGAACCCGAGCGTCGCGATGGCGAGGTACGGTCCTTCCAGCCGCAACGACGGCAATCCGAGAAGAAATCCGAACGCAGCCGATACAAAGCCCGCGGCGGGCAATGCGAGGATGAACGGCACTCCCGCCTTCACCATCAGCAGCACGCACGTGTACGCGCCGATCGCAAAAAAGCCCGCGTGTCCTAGGGAGATCTGTCCCGTGTATCCCACGAGGATGTTGAGTCCGATCGCCACGACGGCATTAATTGCGATGAGTGTGATCAGGTACAGCGTGTATCCGCCCACGAGGAACGGCACGGCCACGAGTGCACCCAGCAACAGGACCGTGCCGACGAGGACGGTCTTGGTCCTCATCAACTGGATGTCCTCGTAGTAGTCCCGCTTCATATCCATGATGGCACCCTAGTGTGGAAGCTGGTTTCCGGCGATGCAATCAAACCTGCCCCGGCGCGGTTAGGCCGGGCACGCCGTCGGCTCGGCATACTTGTGCTTCGTGAGAATTAAGCAAAGAGCATGCCGGAAAAGGCGCCAAAAGAAAAGGCGTAAATTTCAAGGCGCTAGAAAACGCAGACCTCGGCGGCCCGTTCTTTCCAACCATATGTTGTGCGTGATGCACCACATAACGCGGCGGTCGGCATCTTGAGGTCGTACGGCCTTCAGACGGCGGGAGGAACCGTTTGCCTCATTTTGTTGTTAACTAACTTAAAAAAACTTGACAGCCTTTTGTTAACCTGCTTAACTATATTTCCATGAGAGCTAAAATCAAAAAGACCGCGGCACTGTGGGACGAATTCGCAAGAATGTTTAACAAGTTCACTGCGGTAGAAAAGTGCCCCCGGGATTTCGGGACCGGCGACAAACTATTCCCGTCTGAAATCCACGTGATTGAAGCGATCGGCCAACATCCGGGCATCAACATGACGGACCTGGCCTCGGTGCTGGGAATCTCGAAACCCGCAGTAGTTCAGATCGTCGGAAAGGTCGCGAAAAAGAAGCTCGTGGAGCGGTACAATGGGGCAAACAACAGAAAAGAAGTACTGGCGAGACTGACCGAAAGCGGTGAAATTGCCTTCCGCGGACATCAGGAGTTTCACGCCCGCATGGATGCCGCATTTGCACAACGATTGGACCGGCTGACATCCACAGAATTCGATTTCTTGTCGGAGCTCGTCACGGATATGGCGTTGTACTTCGATGAGGTGCTCGCAGAAAGGAAGCCGTAACTATCATTCGATCGTAATGGTTCACCGGGACATCGAGTTGCACCGGATGGTGTCGGTTCGTGAAGAGTCCCCATCCCCCAGCCCCTTCCCCAAGTATGGAGAAGGGGGGCGGTGGAAGCCCCCTCTCAACCCTTGGAGAGGGGGTTGGGGGGTGAGGATAGTCGCCCCCCAGTGAACGATGGCATTCGATCAATCGCATCTTAAGAACCGAGGAAACTGATGATTGCGAAGAGAGAAACCGATGTGCTGGTAGTGGGCGGGGGTGGCGCAGGCTTCAGGGCGGCCATTGCCGCCAGAGAGAAAGGGAGGAATGTCCTTCTCCTGAGCAAGGGTCCTCTTGCGCGATGTGGCGCAACCCCCATGGCAGGGGCGGATTTCACCCTCGACGGCCGGAGCATGAGTCAGATCGAAGGGCTGAGAGGAGATCCCAATGACAGCCCGGAAAAGGTATTCAACGACATCGTCACACAAGGGAGCTTCCTGAATAACCAGAAGCTCGTCGAGCAGTATATCCGGTTGGCTCCCCAGTGCTTGCGTGAATTGATCGAGTGGGGAATACAGATCAAGCTGTCCGATGAGCGAATGATCTTTACTACTGGAATAGGCATTATGGATGCCTTGCTGAAGAAGGCTAGATCTATCGGTGTGGACCTGCTTGCGGACGTCTTTCTCCTGGACCTGGTTGTCCGCGATGGAAAGGTCACCGGAGCCATCGGCCTCGATATACGATCCGGAGAATTCATAGAATTTCGGTGTAAAGCCGTGGTGATGGCCACAGGAGGCTGGCACAAAGCCTTCTGGCCAAATACGGGCATGCGGGACCTTTCGGGGGAAGGGATTGCTATGGCCCACCGGGCGGGCGCGGACCTGGGAAACATGGAATTCATCACATTCTGTTGCAACGTCTTCTTGCACCCACCTATCTGGAGAGGCAGCATCGCCCCCTACTTAATGAGTCTGGTGGTGGGTGGCCGTCTGACGAATAGTCTTGGAGAAGAGTTTCTGGAGAAATATGACCCCTACGTTGTCAAGATCGGCTCCTCAACTGAATGGAATAAGAGCTTCATCTCCCACGCCACCATGAAGGAGGTGCGAGCGGGCAACGGACTGCCCAACGGCGGAGTTCATTACAGTCGTGGTGAAGTGCCGTGGGAGAATATCGAACTGGTTGCGTCGATGGTATTTCCAAAGTGGAAATATAAGGCCATGGACCTTGCTGACTGGGGACGGAAGCTAAAGGACAATGAACCGGTCGAAGTCGGGCCGGCTGTGGAATACTTCGAGGGTGGCATCGTGGTGAACGAGCGCTTTGAAACCACCTTGCAGGGACTCTACGCAGCCGGCGAATGCACCTTGGGCGCGTTTGGCGCCAACCGAGTATTTGCAGCCATCACGGAGATGCTGGTGCATGGCGCGGACGCCGGAGCCAATGCTGGAGACTACGCAAGAAACGCGAAAGTCCCGGAAACGGACGGAGAGATCCTGAGGGATTTCCGGGAACAGGCCGAGGCGCCTCTTGTCCGCCCCAAAGGACTGAACCCTCCGCAAGTCAGAAGACGTGTCCAGGAGGCCGCACACAAGTACCTGGGTCCGATCCGCAACAGAGAGGAAATCGAGTCTTTCTTGAACGTATTGACTGCGGTCAGGAAAGACGAGCTCCCCAATCTGGCCGTCACATCCAAGAGCAGAACGTATAACAAGGAATGGATCGATGCCGTGGAACTACAGAATATGGTTCAACTCTTGGAAACGGCAGCTAAAAGCGCACTGCTTCGCACGGAAAGCCGCGGCGTGCACTATCGTGAGGACTACCCAAATGTCGACAACGATAACTGGCTTCAGGAAAGCATTGTCAAAAAGAGGAGCGACGGGTTCGAGGTGACGAAAAGGCCGGTTACCGTCACCACCATGACACCTCCAACAAGTGTGACGCCCTACTTAGCGTTCATCAAGAAGATGATGGAATCACGTTCGGATACCGGTGGCAAGCATTAAGAAAGGGCGAGGTGAACGAGCATGTCAATCAAGCTGATAAAGGTGAAGGTATTCCGATTTGACCCGTCTGTTGATAGCGAGCCCTACTTCAAAACGTACGAGGTGCCCTTTGAAGAGGGCATGAGCGCCATGGATGCCCTTGATTACATCTACCAGAACCACGACAGCACTCTCGCCTATTACGACCACGCCGGCTGCGCCTTGGGGATCTGCGCCCGGTGTATGGGACGAATAAACAGCAAACCCGGCCTCGTGTGTCAGACTCGAGTCAAGGGCGATATCACGCTCGAGCCGTTGAATAAAGAGAGAGTGCTCAAGGACCTGGTGATGAGGAAGGACGCGGAAACTCAACCCAACGAGGCCGCCGTGGAAGCAGGAGGAGCCGTCATGCAAGATATCAACAGTGTGCCGATTATCATTCGGCGTGAAATCGAAGCCCTCATTGCCGCGCCATTGATCAAAACTTTTGTTGACAAATTCGGCCGGGAACCTGCTCTTGAAGCGACTCAGGAGGTGATCAAGTCCCTGGCCGGACAAGCGGGGAAGCTCCTGCAAATGGTAGCAGGAGGTAACGGCATGGAGCACTTGCAGAAGATCTTGCCTCTGTTCGGTCAGGGTGGAGCGCTGGAGTTTGATGTGCTTGAGGCTACTCCCGCCAAGGCCTCAATCAACGTAACTCGGTGCAAGTATGCGGAGATGTATCGGGAGCACGGCCTGGAGGAGTTCGGAGTTCTTCTTTCCTGCAGTCGCGATTTTGCCCTGATGGAAGGCTTCAATCCCGAAATTCGGTTTACCCGAACGCAAACGATTATGGAAGGCGCGGCTTTTTGTGATTTCCGGTTTTCCCTGGAAGAGAATCCAACTTGAAATACACAGTCAAAGATATATTGCATGCGGAAGTCGTTCCTGCCCTTGGTTGCACGGAGCCTGCCGCAGTGGCCCTTTGCGCAGCGGCAGCTGTAACGTTGCTCCCGAACAAGGACTTGTCTTCCATCGAACTCTGGGTGAGCCCAAATGTTTACAAGAATTCGATGGGGGTCGCTATACCCGGAACGCAAAGCGAATTCGGCATCGATCTGGCGGCTGTCTTGGGGGCACTCGGAGGAGACCCCTATCTGAGGCTCGAGGTTTTCAAGCCTATCACGGATCAGATCGTCAAGAAGGCCAAGGATTTCCTATTACGTAGTGAGGTTCATGTTCACCTGCTCGAAACAGAGCAGCCGGTATTCATTAAAGCACGTGTCAGGAGCGGTGATGACCGGGCGGAGGCAATCGTCGTTGGCGCGCACGATCATATCTCTGAGCTGGAGTTTAATGGAGTTGCCGTCCGTGAGCATCCGCTCCTTTTCGCGGGCGACCGTTCCAGCAACGCTCTCCAGACAATGGAACAGTGGATTTCCGCCCTCTCTCTCGATGAGATGGTGGGGCTCCTCGATGACCTCGATGCCGAGGATTTTGAGTTCATCGAAGAAGGCATCCGCTGCAATATGGCGCTGGCCGCGCATGGCCTGAAATACGGCCCGGGGCTCGGGATCGGCCGGACCCTCGAACGGCTCGTGAGCGAGGGTTTGCTGAAAAAGGACATGTGCCTTGCGGCGCGAATTCTTACTGCCGCTGCCTCGGACGCACGCATGTCAGGAGTGAATCTCCCCGCAATGAGTTCCGCCGGAAGCGGAAACCATGGACTCACGGCAGTACTGCCGATCAGAGCTTTGACAGACTATATCACCTGCGAGGATCCGTTGCGCGTGCTTCGCGCCATCGCCCTGAGCCACATTCTGACCGTTTATATCAAGGCGCATATCGGCCGCCTTTCCGCGATATGTGGGTGCTCCGTCGCGGCCGGAGCAGGCGCCACCGGCGGAATCGCCTATCTGATGAATGGGAACACGCATCATATCGCGGGCGCAATCAAGAACCTGTTGGAGGACTTGGCAGGCGTTATCTGCGACGGCGCGAAGGCAGGATGTTCGCTAAAGCTTGCAACTGCAGCAGGAACAGCGGTTCAGTCAGCTCTCTTGGCGCTGCACGGGATCGATGTCAAGCCTACCGACGGGATCATCGCCTCAACCTCAGAACAGACTATGAGAAATGTCGGCGAACTCAGTACGCGGGGTATGGCGGAAACGGACAGGACGATCCTGCGGATCATGATGGCCAAGCACTTCGGCGGTCGAAGCCGAGACGAATCCGGGAAGATTCCCGATGCGGTCTGAATGTCACTTGTTTGTAGGCGAACTCACATGAGTATCGATCGCCCATGTACGCGAAGATTCGGGCCGCGGATGGGGCATTGTAGGGGCGACCTGCCGGTCGCCCGTGTAGACCGAACCGATGTTCCCGGAAGGCAACCAGCTCATCCGGAGCGAAGCCACGGACGGAAACCCACCAGGTTCTCATCGTTCGTTGTGGCTTGTTAGCCATGAGGTCATGAGGAGAGCATCAATATGGCAATCAGCAAGGACGTAGCCTATCTGGAATCCGAGATGACGGCTTGGAGACATCATCTTCACGCCCGCCCGGAGACCGCCTTTGATGAGCGCGAAACGTCTGATTTTCTAGCCTCGAAGCTGGAATCCTTCGGACTCGACGTCTATCGCGGAATCGGCCGGACAGGAATCGTAGCCCAACTGGTCCGAGGCAATGAGCCTTCGGGCACCGTTGGGTTGCGGGCCGACATGGACGCCTTGGACATCCGGGAAGAAAATGACCTTGAATATGTGTCCCGCATTCCCGGCAAAATGCACGCGTGCGGACACGACGGCCATATGGCCATGCTTCTCGGGGCGGCCAAATACCTTGCCTCGAAAGGCAGATTCCACGGAACGGTGAACTTCATCTTTCAGCCGGCGGAGGAGAATGCAGGCGGCGCCAAGGCAATGCTGGAAGACGGGCTTTTTGAGCGCTTCCCTGTGGACGCGGTCTTCGGATTGCATAATTTCCCTCTATTGCCTGAGGGCAGCTTTGCCACACGTTCCGGCATGTTCATGGCGGCCTATGACACGTTTGATATAACGATCAAGGGTGTTGGAGGGCATGCAGGCGCGATGCCGAGTAATGTACGAGACCCTGTGGTGGCAGCCTCACATGCAGTCGTCATGTTTCAAAGTATCGTAAGCCGAAATGTTGACCCCATCGAATCAGCCGTTCTCAGCGTCACGGAAGTCAAGGGCGGCTCCGCTTATAACGTTATCCCCGACGAGGTATTGCTTCGCGGCTGTACCAGGCACTTCCAGCCGCACATCCAGGATATGGTAGAAACCCGGATGAAGGAGGTACTCACGGGATTGGAAGTATCGATGGGTGTTAGCGCTGATATGAGATACGAGCGGCGCTATCCGGCCGTCATCAACAGCGCCGGAGAAATGGAGCAAGCTGCAGCGGCGGCTTCGCTCACTGCCGGAAACGACAACGTTCACACGAACATTCCACCCGTGATGGGTTCCGAGGACTTTGCCTTCTTATTGAAGTCCGTCTCCGGCGCCTACATGGCTATAGGCGCAGGCGCGCCTCGCCCCAACGGCATGCTGCACCAGTCGAGTTTCGATTTCAATGATCGCATTCTTAGTACTGGAGCGGCCTACTGGGTCAGTCTCGTGGAGTCGTTATTGCCGGAGAAATGAAAAGGGTCGGCGTTTGGCGGGAATATCCGCTATCCACTTGAGCGTCCTGTCTCTCCCCAAATGATCGGTTGTCCGCTGTGCACAACATATTGTGCGCTCTCAAAATCCTCATTCCGCTGACAATCGAAAGACTTCGTGATTTAAGAGCACTACGCCGATCCGCGGCCAGGCACGGGAATTGCTTTGCCTTTTGGCTACGGGTTTGGCATATGATACACATCAAGGAATATCTCCTGGACAGGAACACCATTACCATCGACGTGGGTGGAGTGCTCGACCAGAGCGCGGTGCCCGTGCTCAAGCGCGTGTGCGACCGCCACCTGAATAGCGGACGCAAGGTGTTGCTGAACCTGGAATCCGTCACACACATCACCCGGGAGGGCAGGCAGTTCATTCACGCTCTGCACGGGAAAGTGGGGATCGCCAACCCACCCGTGTTCATGAACCTTTCGGAAAACGGCTAGTGCCGATGCGCCATCGAAGTAATGGAGCAGCCGGACGCCTCATCCGCTGCGGACGGCAGGCCTGACTTCGCTTCGGAGGCGCGCCGGTTGGCCACTGTGGCGGTTGCCAAGAATAATGTCAGATCGGATCGGCGACGGCCTGAGGGACCTCCTCACTTCGGACAACGCAGAGCCGTTGAACCTCTGTTCGAGAGTCCCCTCAGGCCGTGAGAAGAATCGGTCAGAGAATTTGGCAACCGCTATAAAATCGTTTCTTGGAAAGCGCATCAGCATAAGAAACAGATCGTACAGGGGTTGCACATGCATCACGACGAAATCTTTCGATTGGAAAAGGACGGCGGCATCGGTGTCGTCACGATTAACGTGCCGGGCGAGCCCGTCAACACCTGGACCGAGGAAGCCGTCGAGAGCTTCATCCGCCTTCTCGACACGCTGGAAGCCGCATCAGACCTCAAGGGAGTGGTCTTCATTTCGGCCAAGGCCGGGAATTTCCACGCGGGCGCAAACTTGAAGATGCTCAACCGGATGACAGATCGCGCAGAAACCGGCAAGGCCCTCGAAAAGTTCCACGGGAAGTTCAACCGGCTGAGCGCGTTGCCATTCCCCACCGTGGCCGCGATCGACGGTCATTGCCTGGGCGGCGGGCTGGAGTTCGCCCTTGCCTGCACGGCCCGCGTGGCGAAAGACTCGAAGGGCACCCTCATTGGACTACCCGAGTGCAACCTGGGGATTTTTCCCGGCGGCGGTGGCACCCAGCGCCTTCCGCATCTTATCGGCTACCCCGCGATCGAATTGATCCTCAGGGGCACCGTAATGCCAGCGGCAAAAGCTCTTGAAATGGGCATCGTGGACAAAGTGGTCCCCGCGGACAAAGACCTGCTCGCCGAAGCGGTCGCGTTCCTGCGCGGGGTAGCGGCGGGATCAGAGAAGCTCAACCGACCGGTGCACGACTTCTCCGCGATCGACCAGGTGGCCGAGATGGCCCGGCAGGGAGTGCTCAAAGTCACCCGTGGCCGCGAGATCCCCGGTCCCATGCTGGCGATCAAGGCGATCCGGGACGGTCTGAAAGTCTCCTTGGCCGAAGGGCTCGATATTGAGAAGGCCAATTTCGCTGACGCGGTCCTGTCCAATCAGGCGAAAGGCGGCATTCACACCTTCTTCCTCAAGACCATGAGTGACAAACCGCAATCAATGATCACGCCGGGATTCACGCCCAAGCCGATCTCGAAGGTAGCGATGCTGGGATTCGGTACTATGGGCCGCGGCATTGTGATCGACATCTTGCGCAACACCAAGATCGCTGTTGTGGCAAAAGACATCGAGGCCGGGCTGGACCCGGGGTCCGCGTTTGTGCGCAAAATCCTCGAGGGCATGGCGGAAAAGAAGAAGCTCAAGGAGCCGGTGGACGAGATCATGGGACGCCTCATTACAACAGCCACGTACTCCGACGATTTCAAGGACGTGGACCTGGTCATCGAGGCGGTCTTCGAGGACATCAAGGTCAAGGAGCAGGTTTACAACGAACTATGCCAGGCGGTGAAGGACGATTGCATCATCGCCACCAACACCTCGTCCATACCCATGGATTCCATGGCGTCATTCGTTACCAATCAGGAACGCTTCGGCGGTCTGCACTTCTTCTCTCCGGTGTGGCTGATGCAGCTCGTGGAGGTAATCCAAGGCAAGAAGACCAATCGAGACACCGTGGACAACCTGCTCGCGTTTTCGGCAGCGATCCGCAAGCGGCCCATTGTCTGCAAGGACAACCCCGGCTTTGTCGTGAACGCGGCTATCTTTCCCTACATCGACAGCTCACTGGAATTCATCGAGGCCGGGAATTCCATCGAAGCCGTTGACAAAGCGTTCACGGATTTCGGCATGCCGGTGGGCCCGATCCGCCTTACGGACGAGGTCGGGATCGACGTGTCTTACAATGTGACCCGCGGCCGCGGCGAGACACAGATGACACTCAAGAACGTTGTCGAATCGGGCCGGCTCGGGTTGAAGAAGTCAGGCAAAGGCTTCTTCCTGAAGGACGGGAGCGTCGATCCGGATGTGCTGCCGCTCATCGACAAGAAGACGCCTCGGCCGCTGACCGCGGAAGAAATGCAAACCGAGGTGCTCGCCAAGATGGTGACCGTCGGCAAGGACCTCCTCGACCGCGGAATCGTTACCGACCCGAGGATGGTGGACATCGGCATGATCTGGGGCGTCGGCTTTCCCGCGGACAAAGGCGGCCCCATGAAATGGGCCGATCTGACGGGCCTCAGCGAAAAGTTGTTCGGTAAGAAGTTCTACGCATAGCGCCAATTCGCCATGGCGCAAATGCGCTTTGCGCTTAACCCGGCGACGTGGGGACCAGTCCTGAACATAATAGTGGCGGCCGGCGTCCCTGCCGGCCGTTTCCACTACAGGGTTTCACAACGTTGTCCACTTTCAAAGTGGGTGCCACTGCTAGCTTGCTAGCAGTGGCACCCGACGGACAGCGTGCCCTTATCGTAGGGGCGACCGGCCGGTCGCCCGTGGGCTGTGGGTACGTTTCTGACCGGCCATTGAAGCGATGCCCAATTACCACATCGTTTCTTCACCACTTATAGCCCGTCGCAGCGGCCTCCATATCAGCAGCAGCGCCACTCCCGCCCCAACCGCGATCCCGGTGATCATGAGAAAGAACAGATCCTTGGCCATGCGCTCCCAATACTGGCCGAGGAGTCCCGCCAGTGAATTCCCGGCAAACGACGACAGAAACCAGACGCCCATCATCATGGATACCATTCGTGGAGGCGCCCACTTAGTAACCAGGGAAAGGCCGATCGGAGAGAGGAACAGCTCGCCAAGGGTGGCAAGGAGAGTGAACAGAATCAACCACGAGAAGTTGACCGGCATGCCTTCGGCCGCGTGCATCATCGCGGGCGGAACCATCGCCAGAAATCCTGCTCCCAACAAAAAGCAGCCGATGGCCATCTTTGCCAGGGTAGACGGTTCTCGACCCCTTCGCGATTGCCACGCCCAGAGTGACGTGATCAACGGCGTCAGAAGGAATATGAATGCCGGGTTAAGAGACTGAAACCACGATGCCGGGAATTCCCATCCTAATATGCGCCGATCCGTGTTGACGTCGGCCCAGAGCGCCATTGTGTTGCCTTGTTGCTCATAGGCCACCCAGAACGCTGTGCTCACAAGGCATATGGCAGCAAGCCCCCAGATTCGGCCTCGCTCGTCTCGTGTGATCGGAGAGTGTGCTTCCCGATTGGAAGCCAATGCCTGCACATGTGCGTCCTGCGGCAGCCAGCGGCTCCCAAGAAGGTAGATCGACAGGCCGATAACCATGCCGACGCCTGCAGCGCCGAATCCGTAGTGCCATCCGTACCGCTCGCCCAGCGTTCCGCAGATCAATGGCGAAAAGAAGGCTCCCAGATTGATCCCCACGTAGAAGATGCTGAAGGCCCTGTCCCGCCGCGCATCGCCGGCCTCATAAAGATTACCGACTTGAGTGGAGATATTGGGCTTAAACGCTCCGTTGCCGAGGATCAAGAATAGAAGAGCAGGGAAGAAGAGGACCTCCCATGCCATCATGAAATGGCCGAAAGACATGAGGATTGCGCCCAAGATGACCGCCCTGCGCTGCCCAATCCAGCGGTCTGCGAGGATGCCTCCGAAGAAGGGCGTGAGGTAAACGAATCCCGTGTAGAGGCCATATATGTTTGAGGCCTCATCTTGAACGATCGTCAGATGCTTGATCATGTAGTAAACAAGCAGCGCTCTCATACCGTAGTAGGAGAAGCGCTCCCACATCTCGGTGAAGAACAGAACGAAGAGGCCTCTCGGATGCCCGAAAATGGTATTTTCAGACGAAAAACCGGTCATCGTCATGCCTGTGATACCGATGTTCGTTCAAACATATGACATTTGCAGCGTCCAAAATCCCCCCTGTCCCCCCTTTACGAAGGGGGGGACCCGTATTCCCCCCTTTGATAAAGAGGGGTTAGGGGGGATTTTCTCGTACGGAATGCCATGCGGGCGAGTGGTGCAAATATTACCTACATGAAGGCGCATCGGTATTAGATCGCCGACCGGGCCGCCAACTTCTTTGGCCGCTCGATACCAGCCTTCTTCATGCGAAATGCCAAAGTGGACGCCGGCAAACCGAGCAACTCCGCCGCGCCGCCCTGTCCTCTCACCTTCCAGCCGGTCCTTTCCAGCGCCCATAGAATGTGCTTGCGCTCGTTCTCCATCAGCGTCACAGCCTGGATTTCCGGCGACGCTTCGGGAAGTTCCGCGCCCAACTCGGGCACGTGAAAGAACGGACCGTAACTCAAGATTGTCCCTCGTTCGATCACGTTCTCGAGTTCCCGCACATTTCCGGGCCAATGATAGGTGAGCAGCTTCTCCATTTCCGAGTTGGGGATTTTCGTAATGTTCTTCCCCATCTTCTTGGCGTAGATGCCAAGGAAATAATATGCGAGAAGCGGAATGTCGTCTCTCCGCTCCCGGAGCGACGGCACGTAGATCGGGAAGACCGCAAGTCGGTAATAAAGATCCGTTCGGAAGCGGCCTGCCTTCACTTCTTTCTCCAGGTCCCGGTTCGTGGCGACGATGAGCCGAAAATCCGACTTGAGGGTTTCGCTCCCGCCGACGCGCTCGAACTCCCGCGTCTGGAGCACTCTCAGAAGCCGCACCTGGATTTCGAGGCTCAGGTCACCGATCTCGTCGAGGAAAAGCGTACCGCCGTCGGCAAGCTCGAAACGCCCGATGCGTTGCCGGGTAGCGCCCGTGAAAGCGCCCTTTTCGTGACCGCAGAGTTCGCTGGGGATCAGGGATTCCGGCAGTGCGCTACAATGCACCCTGATGAACGGCTTGTCGCAGCGCGGGCTGTGGCGGTGCGTGGCCCGAGCGACGAGTTCCTTCCCTACTCCCGTTTCGCCGATGATCATCACCGTCGCATCGGTCCCGGTAACCTGGTTCACCTGCGCCAGCACTCGCTTGATGGCAGGACTCTCGCCGACGATATCCTCGAAGTGCAGATTCTGCAGGTGCTGTTCCTTATAGTACAGGTTCTCTTCGCTCAGCTTGATGTTGAGGCGATTAACCTCGTCATACGCCCTCGCGTTGTCCAGTGCGAAGGCCGCCAGGGCAGCGAAATACGAGAGCAGCTCCAGATCGGACTCCTTGAATGCGCTGCTCAGCAATCGGTTGTCATGGTACAGCACTCCCACTGTCTTGTCGTGGAGGATCATGGGCACGCAAATCCTCGAGCGAATCACTTCTTCGGAGCCCGTAGCGCGTTTGGAACTCATGCCGAGGATGCGCCCTTTGCCCGCTCGCGCTACATCTTCGATCATCTTCATGGACGACGCGAAATTCGGGTGCTCGATCTGATCCACCGTAAGATTCTTCGACGCGCGCAGCACCAGCCCGGGAGCGCCGGAATTCTCCTGCCATAGGAAGATTGCCCCGCGCTCCGCGCCCGCGATACGGTTCACCGTGGAGATAATGTGGTGCACCAGGTCTTTGTTGTCACGAATGGTGACTACTTCCTGACCGAGTTTGAGGATCTCCTTCAGCAGCGTCTCGCCCGCCGGCCGATCTTTGACGAGAGCGCGCAGGTCGTCCGGAACCAGTGCCTCATTGAGCGACGCGAGCGTGTTACGCGCGACAAGGATCAGCTCCTTGGCCTTTTCTTCCTGACCCAGTGCGAGGTGATGCCGCGCCATCAGAAGGCGGGATTTGGCAAGCTCCGCCTGACTACCAGACTTTTCGAGCCACTTCACTGATTCTTCGATAGCATCCGAGACCTTTCGTGCAGGCCCGCTCTGCATTCTGAGCAACTCCGCGCGAAAGCGATGAGCGACTCCTTTTAGAAAGATGTTCTCGCCGCCCACCATTTCGCCGATTACCTTTTCGATGCTCAGCTCATCAGCTGTTGGCAGGTCGCCCCGGCGCATGGCAAGACCCAACTCCAGGACATACGGATACAGGTTCACCGTGGCCTGCACCTTGCGCGAATCTTCGAAGAATTCGCGAAGGTACCGGAGGGTCTGCTGTTTCTCGTCCTTGAGGTAGTACGCGTACGCAAGAGCGCTCTTGCCCGTGATCCATACCCAGTCGTTGTGCACCTGTTGGGCGAGTTTCCCTGAATTTTCAAGGTATTGAATTGCATCATCGATCCGGCCCATATCGAGCAGGATGTTCCCCATGTTGCCGACCGCATACGCGGCAAGATACACGTTGCCCTTTTCGAGACACTGGGAGCGGATCGAATCGAGCATCCCCAGTCCCTGGGTGACGTGCCCGATCTGTGCGTAGCAGTACCCGGCAGTAATCGTGGCAAGCAGCGGGAATCCGCCTCGCGGGTACTTTTCGATTTCCGGGACCGATCGCTCGTAGCTATCCACCGCGTCTCGGAACCGCCCCTGCCAGAAATGAAAGAAGGTGCTGAAAATCGTGGCCGCGCGCAGGCTCTTGGGATCGTTGAGGTCATTCGCCAGGCGCCACCCCTCTTCGAAATGCTTGAGCGCGCTGCAGTAGCGTGAGCGGAGCCATTCGTTCTTCGCCATATGCATCTTGATAAGCGGGATTGTGCCTTGGAGCTCTCTCTTCTCCGCGCGCTTCAACGCGGCGCGAAGGATCGAGAGCACTTTTGCGGTGTCGTGCCGGCCCGTGGAGATTTTCGAGTATTTGATCGCTATCTCGCTGAAGAGGCGATCTTCCTCATCTCCTTCAAGAGTTGAAAGGTCGTCGAGCACCTTCCGGTAGCACTGGAGAGCTTCTTCGGTGTTGAACGCCTCTTGATTCAGGTCGCCAGCGCGAGCGAGGTACCTGCACCGATCAGGGTCGTTGGAGATGTTAAGCAGATGGTGAGCTACTGCTCGGGCCTTTTCCGCGTCATCCGGAAGCTCCCGCATCAAGATGTCGGAGATGAGCCCGTGAAGCTGCTTCTGATCGTCTTGGGAAAGAAACGACATCCATTTGTGCTGCTTACGCTCGTCCGCGAACGCGTAACATCCGGGCTGCCCTCGCACAAGACAGCCGTCGCGGACCCCCTGCTCGAGTTCGGACAGTATCAGTGACGGCTTCTTGCCGATGAAGAGGTCCACCAGCCAGTCCAGAGAAAAGCTTCCTTTGAACAGAGAAGCCACTGCCAGCAACCGTTGATATGAATACGCGTCGCCGGACGGCGAGTTCACGGGGAATTTCTCGATAGCGTCCATTGTGATGGTTCTTTCACATATGCTGATTCGAGTAACGACCAGGTTCGTGGGGCGCGGAGTTGCTGCAACCGTCTCAAGACCGTGATAAGGCCTTGGAAGAACGGGGCTCATACGATATTGCGTTTAAGATCGTACGGTGGCTCTGTAGGGGCGCACCCGCGTGTGCGCCCAAATCCGGGCAGACACGCGGGTCTGCCCCTACAATGGCCCAGCGAACAGTATCGTCTTGAACGCCCGGTCGTATCTGACCCGTCCCCAGGAAGGCCTGAACTGGCTCAGGATAGTGCACGGCGGAGTATCAAGTCAATATCGTGCACAACATTTGGATCATGGAAGGCAAAATGCTGTGCGACCGCAGCCCTCTCTTCAGCGCCGTATATCGTAACCGTCCGATTTTACGCAGTTCTCACCGTCGCCCGAAACGGCATCCTTCTTGCTTATCATGCCTGATGTGACGGGTGGGATTTCCACTCTTCCCTGCGGCGTATCCTTTTTTCTTTGCAGCGGCCACATGTGGCTGCATCATGACGGTGTACGATTGTACGGTGCATCCGTAGCGCGCAATACGCTTGCCTCGCGGCGACGCAAGAGGAAGGATGTCAAATGGCCAATAAAGCATACGAAGTGATCGTTATCGGTTCCGGAGTCGGCGGTCTCGGCGCTGCCGCACTCTTGGCCAAGAATTTCGGAAAGAAAGTCCTCGTACTTGAGAAGGCTCCCCATATCGGCGGCCGGGTGGCCTCGTTCACGGGTAAAGGTGACAAGGTCGTCATTGACGGCCTCGAACTGGACGACCGCGGCTTCCGAAAAGCCCTCGCTGATTCTCGCTGCTGGGTTTCCTACTGCGAGCCCGACCTGACCACCATGCTCAAGGAGGGGCGGCTCGACGGATATACCTTTGAGAACGGCGGCCACGGACTGTTCTGGGGCAACAAATCCAGATGTCGCTTCCTGCTGGATTACTTGGGCGAACCGGTGGACATGCCCGTGAATACTGGCTTGGGTTTTGTCGAGCCGAGCACGGGCAAGATCTACCAGGTCCCGCCGCGCAAACCGTACCCTTGGCAGAGCGAGGACGGCTACAAGGCCACGCTCGCCGCCCTCCGCGAGATGGGTACCCTCACGCTCGAAGAGTGCGCGGCTGCTATGGAGACCAGCGTGGAGGATTGGCTCGAGGAACGCGGCCTCACCGCCAACGAGGAAGCATACGACTACATCAAGGTGGTTATGGCGTGCCAAAACGCTATGGCTGAGCCCAAGATGGCGCCCGCGGGAGACTTCCTTGGGTACATGGCTATTGCCCGCGACATCAAGATGAACCTGCACAGCGGCTCGGTTGCCACTATAGCGGAACCGGGTTGCATGGCGATCCCCCTGGCGATGGAACGCGTGTTGACAGCCGCCGGCGGCGAGATTCGCCGAAGCACCCCCGTCGAAGAAGTCATGATCGAAGACGGGAAAGTCCGTGGGGTGGTCACGCGCGGCAAAGAGGGGAAATTCGAGTACATCGAGGCTGACACGGTCATCTGCAATATTCCGCCCAAACACATCTTTAAGGTGCTCCACCCACGGCATTTCCCGCCCGAATGGGTGGACTTGCTCGAAAACAAGTTCTGGTCTGCCGGTTTGCTCTCCGCGCTTATCGGCCTGAAGAACAACGTCTGGGAAGAGTACGGCGTGGATGAGCGGAGCTTCATCTGGATGCCGGGCATTATCAAGCACGAAGGATACATCGGCGCTGTGGACATGGTGATGTGGAACTTCGCTGCCTGCGCAAAGCGCGCGCCTGAAGGCAAGCGTGACTTCTGCTTCTCTACTGCACTCACCGACAAGGAAATGCGGAACCCTCAGAAGGTCATGCGCGTTATCAACTACTGCATGGACTGGTTCCGGCGTACGTTCAAAAACTGGAAAGAGAATGTCGAGTTCGTCCTGTGGACCCCATCGGACGAGGCGTACGGCAACTGGCGGCCCGTGGGCGAGAAGAGACCGCCTTTGAAAAGCCCGTACGTGGAAGGCTTGCACTTCGTCGGCGACCAATACGGAGAACGAATGTGGGGCGGCGGAGTTGACGGAGCGTCGCTCAGCGCCTTGATGTGCGTCGATACGATCATGGGGAGCGACCTGGAACACGAAGTTCTCCCCTTCTATCATTGGGGCTTTCCGGCTCCCAAAAAGTCTTGGTAAAGGCCGATCGATGACAGCGGCGACAGCGGGCGTCCCTGACAGCATGTTTGTGTCCAAGGAGACAAATCAATGGGTTTGATTTCTGCCGATGAATACAGAGCAAGACTGGATGATGGACGAATAGTCTATTACAAAGGCGAACGGATCAAGAACGTTGCCACCGATCCGAACCTGAAGACGTGCGTGAACACCATGGCCGTGGACTATGAAATGGCCCACGATCCCAAGTACAGGGACCTTGCCGTGGTGGACGACCCGGAGTTGGGCGAGCCGGTCAGCCGCTATTACCACAAGCCCACCACCGCGGACGACCTGTTGAAGGCCCACGACCTCATCGTGACCTCCACGGCCCTCGGCGACGGCTATATTCCCCTGGCCCACGACATCGGCGCGGATGCGCTCAATGCTATCTCCATCACCGCGCACATCATGGGAAATCAGGACTACATCGACCGGATCGACAACTTCCGCAAGTACATGAAACAGAAGGACGTCTCCGCATGTGCTGCGGTGACGTGCGTCAAGGGCGACCGGATGCTGAGACCTTCCGATCCGGGCCAGCAACATCCGGACTATTACGTGCATGTCGTTGACAAGAACGACAAGGGGATCATCGTTCGCGGGGCCAAGGTTCACATCACCGGCGCCGCGTACGCCGAAGAGATCCTGGCAGTGCCCTGCCGGCAGATGAGCGAGGCCGACTCGGATTACGCTGTTGCCTTCGCGATCCCGCCCAGCACCAAGGGTATCACCCAGGTCGTACGGCCATTCCGGTCCGCGATCAGCTCCATCGAGTTCCCGGTCGACCGCCCCTTGCGGATGCACACAGACTCCCTCATCATCTTCGACGATGTTCTCATCCCGTGGGAACGCGTCTTCTTGTGCGGGGAATGGAAGCACGCCGCGACAATGGTGTACAACTTCGCCCTGTTGCATCGGCGAACCGGTTGCGCCTATCGCGTGCCCTTGTCCGAGCAGCTTCTCGGATTCGCAGTTGCCATCGCGGAATACAACGGCGTTTCAAAGGCGCCGCATGTACGAGAGAAACTGACCGACCTCGTTATCTACCTTGAAACTCTTAAAGCCTTGTCCAAGGCTGCGTGCCTCGATTTCGTGAAACACGGCGACCTCGCAGTACCGAACCCGGTCACTACAAACATCGCCAAATACCACTTTGCTCACAACTATCACGACGTGGTGAAGGTCGTGGAAGATCTCGCGGGAGGTCTGCTGGTCACCGCACCGACATACAAGGACTACCAGTTGCCGGAGTTGCGAGGCTACATCGACAAGTACCTCAGCGCGAAGAAGGGGATCACCACGGAACAGCGCTTGCGGATGTTCGACGTCATCAGGCGGATGACGGGCGCGGACCTGGAAACCATTTGTCTTCATGGCGAAGGGTCGCCCATGGCCGAGCGTATGACGATCTTCATGGAAGCCCAGCGAGTTATGGCCGAGTGCCGCAAGCTCGTGGAAGAGATGGCCGGAATTCAATAGAATCGGGTACAGAGCATTTCCGATAAGGATTGCGCCTTGAGGAGAGCTAAAATCCCCCCTAACCCCCCTTTATCAAAGAGGGGAAAGCGTTCACAACTCCCTTTCGCAAAGGGTGGGACTCGCTTATACCCCATAAGCGTTAAGATAAGAGGCGGTGCAGCCCCGAGGACGTGTCTTTTTTGCGCTGCGCTGATTCTTGTCGTCAACCATCCCCCCCTCAATCCCCCCGTCAACGGGGGGAAGTGCGTTCCCTCTCCGTTG
>Ga0172368_10001035_pt1 | contig 38853 bp, 32 predicted proteins | sample Lak11m_FD_114540 | JGI IMG/M metagenome (GOLD analysis project Ga0172368, IMG submission 114540) | Freshwater microbial communities from Kabuno Bay, South-Kivu, Congo - kab_022012_11m | ecosystem: Environmental > Aquatic > Freshwater > Lake | place: Democratic Republic of the Congo: South-Kivu... | reverse complement strand
CTTCTTTGCGATATCGTCGAAGTATCCGTCGAAAATGGCGTTCACTTATCCCTAGCTTCTCTGCTCCTTTCTTTTGGGTTACTCGCCTTTCTGTCACCTGCTCTACCACTGTTTTCCTGTTCATTTAGCCTCTAAAAAATAAATTGGTATTGTAATTTAAAAGGTGATAGTTTATAGTAAGAATAAAAATTAAATTAATTAATAATGGCTATGCGAATTTAATTGAACAGGAGATTTTTAATATGAAATCAAATTTACGAGAACTTTTATCTATCCCATATAGCAGATTGGATGACCTTAATTCGATTCTTCTAGATCCCAACGAGCGAATAATAAACGATCTCCTTGATGTTATCAATAAATATGGAACTCCGCAGGAAATAAATGAGAAAGCTAATAATGCCCGTAAGCTACCAAATTTAATTAAGAAGGTGGATGAGATCAATTCTTCTTATGTCACTGATCTTAATTGGCTTCTAGAAAAACAGAAATCCTCTGCTTTTTGTTCCATGTCTGATTATCGAAAAACAATACTTGGTACCGATTATTCAACTAAACTATTTAGCAATGATTATTCTGTCACGTTGGAAGTAAGTGCCCTGCAGTATTTTCCCTGGGTACGCGAAATGGCCGAACGCGCAATCAACAACAAGTCATTGATACCCGGCCGGTTCATAGCGGTCCGGAAAATGAAGGAATCGGAAGCTGATGGAGATCTCCCAGCGATAATTGCGGCCCTGAATATTATGGGCTCATCTTTTGTCGAGACACTTGACACAAAGGGAACTGATGGTTCGAACGTCCATCTTGGAGGACCTGATACGATAACCGGTTATTTTGGAGGAGTTGGGCAACCGAATGATTATCCACTTAGATGGTTGGATGAATATCTTTACTACTATACCAATTATGGTCTAAAAGAAGTTCTAAATATTAATCCAGGGACAGTTCTAGTTGGGTATCTCCTCCAAAAACTTGGGATAAATATTGAGTTCAAGATCTCTGTATTTATGGGAAATGATAATCCTTATGCAGCATTTTGGACATTGATGGGAGCAAAATTATTCAGTAGAGATGACGGGAGCACCCCTCTTATTGGTTTTAATTGGTCCAACTCCATCAATAACAATTCCATGGAAATCACAGCGCAATTTCGCAAAGCATTTGGATTTGAAGACCTTGTTCGATTTGAGCACCATATTACGGAAACTTGGAAAAGTATCGTTCGACAACCATATAACCGCCGAGATGAATTGGTTGAACTTGCCGGGCATGTAGCAAACATATCTGCAAAACACGAAGGAGGTGATCCTGAGATAGATTCAACCCGAGTTCATCCTTCTGATATATTAGATTATTTCAGGGATAAATCAGAAGTCATTGCATCAGGAGATTGGGATAATTTGAAATTAAATTTCTTCGATAAAGTTGATGCATGTAATAAAACTGCCGAAGCATTAACTCTGAACGGAATCGCCTTTACTGCTGCAGCAAACCTTCATAAATAATACTCACCTACTAATCCATCTATGGCTTATTTAGTGAAAAATATATATTAATTTAAAATTCATCAACAATGTCTATGCGAAACCCTAATTAATATTGATTCACATCATGAGGACGGCTTTCACGATACCCTGCAGGCGTTATCTCAACAAACTCCGCTTTTTCCTGCATCTCTTTGATGGATCTTCCTCCGCCATAACTCAAACCAGAACGTAAGCCCCCAACCAATTGGAATAGAACTTCTTCTATTTTCCCGCGATAAGGAACAACGGCTTCCACACCTTCGGGTACAACTTTCTCCCAATCCTCCTGGTCCTCGGCGCTTTCGTCCTCACCTCGTCCGATTCTCTTTCGCCCCATTGTCGCGCCTAGAGAGGCCATGCCTCTAACTACCTTGAACTTTTGTCCATCTCTAATTACCGCTGATCCAGGCGCTTCCTCAGTGCCTGCGAATAAACTTCCAATCATTACTGCCGCTGCACCCGCAGCCAAAGCCTTAACCAGATCGCCTGAAACTTTAATTCCTCCATCAGCGATTAGGGGGATTTCTTTTTTAGATTCACGGATCCCCTGGACGCAATCCATTATGGCAGTAAGCTGGGGTACCCCATATCCAGTTACAATTCGGGTCGTACAAATCGCTCCAGGTCCTATGCCTACCTTAATTGCATCAGCTCCTGCTTCTGCGAGGTCAAAGGCTCCAGCTCTTGTTGCAACATTACCCGCGATGACTTGAACGAACTTGAAATTATTCTTTAATTCCTTCACCATTTTTATACAATGATCAGCATGACCGTGGGCGATATCTAGTACAAGGATATCTACACCGGCTTCGACTACTGCATTTGCGCGCTCCAATTCCCCGGGTGAAACCCCTATCGCTGCCCCCACACGTAATCTGCCTTTTTCGTCTAAGGTTGCAAGTGGGTGTAATTCAGGTTTAACCACATCTTGAGCTGTGATCAAGCCTACCAAATTTCCTGAATTATCGATAACTGGAAGTTTCTCCACTCTATGTTGATATAAAATCTTTCGCGCTGCATCCGGAGTAATATCTGGAGAAGCTACGACAAGTTTTTTTGATTCTGTCATTACATCTTTAATACAAATAAGATCACCCGGTGCCAATAACAAATCTCTTGAAGTTAGAAGCCCTACGAATTTTCCTAATTTATCCTTAACAACCAGACCTCCCATTTTTTCTTTTTTCATCAGTATTTTAGCGTCGCTTATTGTGGCTTCCAAATGTATTTCATAAGGATTTTCTACAATGAAACCCTGGCATCGCTTTACATTCCGGATTTGCTTTGCTTGCTGTTCAATTGTCATAAATCGGTGGATGATGCCTATTCCTCCATTTTCAGCCATTGCTATCGCCATGGTTTCTTCAGTAACTGTATCCATATTCGCGCTGATGATAGGAATATTAAGAGAGATTGTCTTGGTTAATTGTGTTGAAGTTATTACATCATTCCGCGAAGCAATTGCTGACCGATTCGGAACCAATAAAACATCATCAAATGTTAAACCCTTAATTTTTCTAATTTTCACAGCATCTCCCGGTTCAAGAAATTCTAATTGTTATTAGATATTTGCTTAATTCACAATCCTTGATACTTCGTATTATTTAATTCATTTTGAAGTTTATCGTTCTCATCTTTGATCGGATCGGATTTTAAAGTTGATTTACTCAAATTCAATTCAGCTTCCTCGGCATTTCTTAGTACATCAATTGGATAAGCTCGAAATATCCCCCATTTCCCACAACTTGGGCAGCGCTCTAGTTTTCCAAACAACATGTTTGGGGTGAAAACATGTCTTGAAAACGGTCTGTTGCACCTTGGACATATGGTCCCACCGGCTGCTCCATAGTTCCTTGCGGTTCCTGGGGTGATCACACCTTTCTTTTTTGAAAATATTGCAGGTATTACAGCCGAGAAAACAACTGCTATTAATGCTAGTCCTAAAATCGGTACGATCAAAGTAAGCGTAGCTTTATTGCTTTCCTGGGCTGTTATAAATTCGGAAACTTCTTCTCTTGTTTTCAATTCTTTCCCATCCAGAGTTAAACCGATTGCATATAATTTATGAATTTCTGGTGAAAAATCTTCTGTGTTAAACTGAAGACTAAACGGTTCAGAAAAATCTTTTCCAATGATATCTCCATCGATATAAAAAACTACTTCGGATAATTGCACCGTTGAAGTCACTTTCATGGAAAATAAACCCTGAATCTTTCCGGTACCCGATGAATATCCAAAATCTCTTGAAAACTTTAATGTGATTTGTTCTGCCTGTGCTAGAACAAAGCTAATATCAAACAACAGTATCAATAACAATGAGAATGAAATTATCAGGGGTTTTTTCATTTTATCTCCACTTTGTAAGAATTGCCTCTCGGTCAAATATCTTTATAGCTAGAAAAATTATTAATGCATCGATCACAAATAATAGAATTGCTATAATTGCAATCAATTCCTTATTTAAGATAAATAATCCAGCCATTTGGCCAAAGAACAAGCCCAAGACTGGAACGATCAAGATCATCGAAATTTGTTCAGCCGCTCGTGGATCATTTACACGAGAAGAAACCATTAAGCTAAGATTTACCGCCAATATCGCTATTAAAGGGCCAACAATGAATATCGCTATCAGCCAACGAAGATCAATAAAAGCAAATATTAACCCTTTGCTTGGAATTAATAACCAAGTCCCTAACAGAAAAAAAATAAAAGAACCGTACGTGGCGAGGACTGCTGGAATCACAGCTGAAAGACTTTTTCCAGCCAGGAGTTCAAAGGTTGTGATGGGGGTAGCCAGGAGTGGCTCCAAACTTCTTGAGTTTTTTTCTCCTACAATCGAGTAAGCCGCAATAGTTATTGGAATCGCCAGTGGAATTAACATAAATAGCATCATAAATTGACTGACGAGATATGCCTGGAAGCATTCAGCGCCATTGAGACCCTCCTGACATATCCCCCCGCCAACCATCTGACTTACTTCCGAGTTGAAAGTATTCCCAATGCCAGCATCTCTTGTAGAAAATAAGATGATCAGTGGAAGCGCCGTCATAATCAGCGGGAGAAAAGCCACGGTAAAAATTACCATCTTATTTTTAAAGACTTCTGCCCATTCTTTTCGGATAATAATTTTGATTTTATTCATAGCTTCTCTCAATCTGCATTCTGAACCAATTGCAAATAAACATCTTCCAGAGAATGCCGTAATTCTCCTACAAAAGTCAATTCTGCATTATTGTCTAATAGCGATTTTATCAATTCTGGATTCCGAATTTCTGGATCATCCAAAGTTACAACGATCTTATTTTCGACGACATTTACATTAGTTACATAATCAAATTTTCTGATCGAAGATATCATTATTTCGTCGATCTTCTTCAAATGAAAAACAATTTTCCTGCCAAAGAGTGAGCTTCTAAGTTTCGAAGGCGAATCTATTACAAGCAATCGGGTCTTAAAAACGCCTATACGATCGCATAAGCGATCTGCTTCATCCAAATTGTGGGTACATAAGAAAATCGTTCTCCCACCTTTTCGCAAATCAGATATAAAGCTCCTTAAAATGTGAGCAGCTTCCGGGTCGAGACCTGCAGTTGGCTCGTCCAAAAAGAGTGTACGAGGTTCGTGGATGATCGCCCGGGCAATAGCTAGCTTTTGTCTCATCCCTTTTGAAAATGTACTCACCACGTCAAATCTTCGCCCCCAAAGATCCAACATTTTCAGGTATTTTTCTACCTGTCCATCAATGTCTTTAACACCATATAATTCAGCAAATATGCGTAGATTGTGATCTGCTGAGAGATTATCATATAGGCCAGGAGTTTCAGTAAGCACTCCGACCGAACTTCTTATCTTATGATTTTCCAATCCGATTTTAAAACCGTTTACAATAGCACTCCCTTTTGTTGGAGCAATTAGACCTGCCAACATTCTTACGGTTGTTGTTTTTCCTGCGCCATTTGGCCCCAAAAAACCAAACACCTCACCTTCTTTTATATCCAGATTTAATGATTGCACAGCTGTTGCATCACCAAATTTCTTTTCCAATTCATTTGTATTAATCATTTAATTTAACCTTATTGGAATTTTGTTGCATCTAAATTTTCTGATGTTTCTTCGAGATTATGATTCTTTAAAATTTCTCCTAACATGTCGGTATTGTTATCTGGCCTGGAATATATTTCAATTCGAGAGTCTGGATCTTCTTTAGGTTCGAGGGTTTTGAATACAAAAATAATGCATATACTTATCAACGAAAAAAAAGCGACTCCCCATTCGGAGATATATACATTATAAAATGACATAAGTAAAACTGAAGTAGCATCGACAATCATATGAAATATTATCGCAATCCATAACCATTTTATTTTTTTCTGAATAAACACCTGTACTACAAGAACTGACATTGCGATTTGGACAGGCATGGTTAGCATTCTTTCAATGCCGCCCAAAATAGCAGCATACCAGGGTAAAGCCCAATAAGTGTTTATCGAATTAAGAGTTTGTGAAAGTTGATCTTGCGGGACTAAACTTCGAAGATCAATGTCTTTCATTGCAACCATCTGAATGAAAGTGTATGATACCAATAATCCCAGAATAATGGATTCGAAACTTCCATGACCGATGCCTAATTGCACCCCTTGGTTCCAGGACCTTGCCTCTCCAACCCACCAACGAAATGCTGAATACCGTGCTAATTCTTCCCACAATCCTGCGCTCAATCCAAGAAATAATGCATTAAAAATTATTTGATAAACTTTTGGCCAAAGAACCAGGCTTGTTTTGTATAACAAAACACTTGTAAAGTAATTGAAGGGAATGTGACCAATTTGGGATAAAATGAAAACTGCTCCACCAATCCACCACAATTGCCAATTTGATTTAAATTTAATATTTACGTATGCAGCCAACACAACTGGCATGCAAATCATCAATAGTATATTTAATATACGAATGCCATACATTCTGGTCTTATTATAGAATCTGATCCATCATATTTACTACTGCATTAAAAACAAAGGATTTACCATCCAACTCAATCAAAGGTTTCCCATTAAAGTCGAAATCTGTGACGTCCGAATCTGATGGAATTGTTCCCAACAATGGTAAATCTATTGTTTTTATGTAATCGGCAAGTGACTCGGGTATTACAGACGGCACTCGATTTAGAATTAGATATGAATTTTCAATATTAATATCCAATTCCTTACTCATGATCGCAACTCTTTGTGCTGCCACCAACCCTCGTTGGGTTGGATCACTAATCACAAGCAAATGATTTACATCTCTTGTAGTTCGACGGCTTAAATGCTCCATTCCTGCTTCATTATCGATAACAACAAATGTATAATTCTTGCTTATCGAATCGATCACTTCCCTCAAATTATGGTTTACTGCACAGTAACAACCTGAACCCTCCCCTCGCCCCATGGCAATTAAGTCGAATCTGGATCCTTCAGACAAAGAAGTTCGGATTTGAAAATCTAGGTATTCCCTTTTCGTCTGGCCTCCAGGCATTACCCCCATTGCTGCTCCACCTGCGGCTAATGAACTTTTCACCTGATGTAGCATATCTTCCCTTATATCGCCCACAGTCCAATCCAGATCCAACCCCAGTACCATATTTAGATTACTGGATGGATCTGCATCAATCGCTAAAATATTTCCGGTTTGTTTTTGGGTAAGATATTTAACCACCATGGCTGCTATAGTAGTCTTACCGACACCTCCCTTGCCAGCCAATGCAATCGTTATTGTCATTTTTTTACCTTTCAAGATTAATTATCTGAATTTTCATAACGATCGATTCCACCGATTCTTTTAGAGCTGGAACATGATCAAATACCGGGATCCCAAGTCGATCCGCTTCTTGAACGGAAAGATCGGCTGGCAGGAATCCAAGTAGTGGAATTCCAGGTGTTTCATTTTCAAGAAAAGTCTTTTCCTCTTCTTCTCGGATCTTATTGCCTACCAAGAACAACCTTGTAAGTCCAATATCATTTGCAAGTTTTTTTATTTGCGCAGCTGTTCCCAAAGATCGGCGAGTTGGTTCAACTACTACGATCATGGCATCAACAAAGTCCACTGTTGCCCTTCCAAGGTGTTCAACCCCTGCATACATATCCAACAATAAAATTTCATCTTTTCTAAAAAGGAGATGTGTGAAAAGTGTTTTAAGCATCGCTCCTTCTGGGCAAATACAACCAGATCCTCCCACATCCACCGATCCCATTTCTAATAGTCGCACATTTCGGTGACAGACGCTAAATCGTTCTGGAATATCATCTACGCGAGGATTTATGGTGAAAAATCCTCCGACCATGCCTGGTTTTGCCCCTGTCCGTTCTTCAATCAGCTCATCCATTTCAGATATTGGATGCAATAATTCTCTAGCCGATTGAGGAAATCCTAAAGCACCTGCCAAACAAGGCGATGGATCTGCATCTACTGCAAGAACTTCTTTCCCCATATCCGCATATTGCTGCGCCAATAAAGCGGTCAATGTAGTCTTTCCAACGCCACCTTTTCCAGTAATTGCTAATTTCATTTCAATCCTCTATATTTAATTCTTGAACCGGATAAGTATACCCATCAGGAATTATAGTATTTGACTGAAGGTATTTTAAAACATACTGTCCGCAATTACTACCAATCTGGTTTTCTGCTATTTCGCCAATGCTAACAATCACATCATAACCATTCTCATTCAAACGATCAGCTAATTCTGTTCGTTCATATGGATTGGTTGGATCAAGATACGAGACCAAACCATTCTTAACAGCCTGGCAAGTAGGATTCACGGGAGTAATTTTTATCAAATATTTTTGAGGGTCAAAATATTGCACCAATACACTTTCACTTATGGTCATATTCTCAGCGAGTGCAAAATTAAGGGTGATCTTACGATCTCCTGCACGGATAAATCTATCTCCGAATTTTGCCATTTGAGAGAAACTCCATTTTCGAACTGGAATTAATTTGTCTCTTTGAATTTGATCAGTGGTGTGGATTGAGTATTGGAATTGGAATTTCCCATTAGGATACAAACGATCCTTAATTTCTAGCATTCGTTCAAAGAACTCTTCAGAGCCATGAGGGGCAATTGTAGAAATTGAGGGAATCAACCCTGGTGCAAGATAGCGTGAAGGTAACAATTGAAGAACATCGAGAACTGCAGGGTTTAAGGCAGGTTCACCCATTCTAGCGAATTGAATCTTAAATTTCTCTGCAGGTATTTTCCTATCTGGGTACCATTTCTCAACCATATAATCGATCTGATCAATAATTTGCTCTACATCGGGTTTGCCCTGGTACTGACCTCCAGCATCACATATCAAACACTTCACTGGACATCCGAATAATGTTGAAATCATCAATATCCATCGTTCATTACGATCATAAGGTGGTTGCAACGCTTCTACAAATTCAACAATTTTGTCTTCCCCATAATCTGCCATGTATACAGTTGCTATTCCCGAATCACCTGTTTCAGCAAATACTTTCATTAATTACCTCGATAAAACTTGGTTATGTATTTTCATTGCAGCCATTATTCCATCGCCAATTGCAATTGTCGCCTGTCTATAAAAACCATTCTTTACATCACCAACAAGGAAACATCTGTCATTTGCATCAAATTGCTCCATAAAATCCAATTGAGGATCCCTTCCGATAGCTAAAACCACTTTATGACACTCTAGAGATATTTTTTTCTTTCCGTCAACTAAGCCTTCTACCAGAAGTAATCTATCGTTGTTTATAATATTAACTTTCTTTATTCCTTCAACTTCAGTGTTATCTAAATAAACAATATTATTATCCGCAAAGGCTCGGTCCACCAACAATTGCAATGATCTTATATTCGATCCACGATTAATAATTGAAACCCTATTTTTTCTGGAAAGATATAAAGCATGATCAAACGCAGCGTCTCCGGCACCTATTATAACAATATGTTTGCCATTAATATCCAATAACCTTCTTATATCGTGATGCACACAATTCGCAACAGCATAATCTAAATTAATATTAATTGTTTTGGGTTTTGTTCCAGATGAAACGACAACAAAATCGGATTTCAGTTCTCCTTTGTCGCTTTCTAATCGAAATAGTTCATTTTTGTAAGACAATCGAGTAATTTCCAAATATTCAATTTCTATTTTTAACCTGTCCAATTGCTTTTGGATGCGCTCAATCAACTCGATCCCACTAATACCATCGGGAAATCCAGGGTAATTTTCTACGAGATTCGCATTTCGTAACAATCCACCTAAAAGTTCTTTTTCAAATAAAAGGGGAGTATATCCGAGCCTTTTCAGTTGTATGGAAGTTGCAATTCCAGCCGGCCCAGCCCCTATTATTGCTATCCTGAGATTATTCATTGATACGTTTTATGTTAATTCTGAACACAATACCGCTTTTGCAAAACCATGCGATAAGTTCAGTATAGATGCCATATGAAATTCATCATTATACGATGCGGTTCCATCAATCGTGAAGAAGACCTGGTAATCATGCATAAAAGCTGTTCTTGCTGTTGTTTCACAACATAAATGTGTCATAACTCCACAAATGACCACTTGCTCAATACCAGCTCTTTTCAAAGATTCATTCAAATTCGTATTCCAGAAGGCATCATATCTTTCTTTTCGAATCAGGATACCTTTGTTTATATCTATTTCCTCAATTAAATCTGCCATTTCTGAATTTTCTACAATTAAATCTCGCCACCAACTTTTCATCAAACCAGCATTTTCATGGTCATTTATATGCTTAGTGAAATAAATTGGTCTCTTTTTTAGATAGAAGTAATTAATTAGTTTCTGCAAATTTGAAATAATAGCATTTGCACTTGGGATAAATGCATGGGACTCTTCCGAAAAGAAATATTTTTGTACATCCAAAACCAGCAAAGCAGCCTTGGTTGGAAAATATTTTGTGTCTTGGTGAGATAAACCCAAATCGACTAAACGATTGTACATTTGCCTTGAGTATTGGTTAATTGAGGATGGCGTAAAATAATAATTTTTTATCATTCGTTCCAACTATTATTCAGCTCTTTAATATTTAGTAGTATCGATTGTGTAAGAATGCTACCTACTATAGCACATGCATCTACAGGAAGATGTCTATATGCCGTTACTTCAAAAAGGATCTTACAATTGGATGGAAATTCTTCATCTCCCATCCAAAAAACGATTGCCACGTGAAATTTCGGTAAAACCTTGAATTCAAAAGCAATGTCACCAAGATCCAGGGCGACGCCATTCAATTTCGCAGCAATAGTTGAAAACTTGTCAATGTTCTTCTCAATCACTGGAGCCAATTGATTACCAGTGTAACCTTGAAAAGCCTGATTATAAAAACGTCCACTAGGAAGATCTGCAAATGAAACCCAATTCTTTTCATTTTGTTGATAAGGTGGATAACCTGCAGAAGTTATCAGATAATAGCACATCAAAGCCTGATGCATTGTATTTAGGGGTTGTCGGTTTGAAAGATTCCGAGCAATCAGTTCGGGAAATTTTATAAATGCGGGAACATTATTAATTATAAATGAAAAAATTGGTCCGTCTGGTTTATCCGAATAATCCATTCCACAACAGATAGAAATCCCTTTTGGATCGATCTGCTCTCTAATCCTTGTTCTTAATTCATCAATTCTTAATTGAATTGATTCTTCTCTATCTTTACTCACAAGAGCTCCAAATTCCAATTTTTAACAATTTACCTTCTTAACTAAAGGGGATTTACTTAATCCTGTAGAAATTTACAACTCCAAATAATCAAATCTCAAGCCAGGTATCTGCAAAACTTTTGCAAATCCTGGCTTGATGAATTAAAGCGATGATCTCATGTTCTATCTAAAATTCTTCATTTTTTTCAGACAATGGCATAATCATTAATTTTACATCACTGCATTCACCATCGGGAAACATGAAGTAATTTTCGAGCGTACATTGTTTTTTAAAACCCATCATTTCAAATGCCTTGATCAATTTGACATTTTCAGCTATAACTTCAGCGTTGAGTATCTGTAAACCTTGTTTTCGACCGAATTCTATTATGGTTCTCAGGATTTTCATACCCAATCCACGTTTTCGAAAATCTCTGGCAAGGTAAATTCTAACTTCCCCTATATGCCTTCTAGGGCCATCTCCAAAATGTAGTGTTGCGTTTCCGACTGGACGTTCTTTAACTAAGGCGATTATTGGTATCACCTTAGAATAATCAAGATTCTGTACCCATTCTTTTAATATAATTGGATCTTTAACATTATGCCGAAAATATTTAAGATCATCATCATTAATTGACATAAAAAGCTCTGTCAATAAATGATGGTCCGCAGCTGTCATCGGCCGTAGTAATACTCGTACGCCATCTGCTAAAGTCACCAAATCACGATATTTTTCAAGCTGCTCTGGCATCATCATATCGCCTCCAAGCAATGAATAAAGCTAATTCCTATGAAGTAGGTGGAACAAACCCTTTCGGCAACAAATTAGCTTCAGTTACCAATCGAGGGACTATCTCTTCCCATCCAACCGCCATAATGTGAAAACCATTAACACCCTGCAGGTTACGAATTTTCTCCACAAGCTCGAGAGCAATCGTTAATCCTTCTTCAGCTGCTCCATCACCTGCTTTTTCCATCCGCTTTAGAAGAGGTTCTGGGATAAAAACACCTGGGACTTCATCGTTCATATATTTAGCCATTTTTAAATTCTTTAGTGGCGTAATTCCAACCAAAATATAGACCTTGTCCAAGATGTTTCTCTTCGCAAGCTCGTTTAACCAAATTTCCAAACCATCAGGATCATAAACCAGATTTGTCTGGAAGAATTGAGCTCCGGCATTAACTTTTTTGTGTTCTCTTATTGCTTGAAATCGCGGTTCTGATGCAAAAGGTGACCCAGCGGCTCCCAGGAAATATTTTGGCGGAGTTTTTATTTCCCGACCGTCAAGGTATTTTCCCTCATCACGAATACGTCTTAAAATCCAAAGCATCTGGATAGAATCCAGATCCACAATATCCATTCGACCTCTTGGACCCGGTGACATACTCATACTGTCGCCTGACAGACACAATATGTTCCTAATGCCCAAATTATACGCACCCATAATCTCAGCCTGTAACCCAACTCTTGTTCTATCTCTTGCGGCAATTTGCATTACCGGTTCAGCGTTTTGTTTTATAGCAGTAGCAGAACAGGACCACGATGACATTCGTGGAGTTGCAGATGGACAATCTGTAAAATTAATTGCTGCGACATATGGTTTGACAAGATCGATATTACTTGCCAACTTCTTAGTTGCGACAGTCACCGGGGGTGCTACTTCACTCGTAACCACAAACTCTCCTGCTTTTAATCTTTTTTCAAGTTCTGAAGCTGGTTCATCATATTTGGCTGGGTGATATTCAGCATCCCCTTCCCACCATTCCGGTTGCCTCACAGGACGAAAAACAAGATCCCACGTTGCAGTTCGTTTGACCGGATCGTTTTTTAGAAGTCCGGATATTACTTTTCCAGTTCCAAGCTTTTTTACCTGTCGAGTTACATCTCCCCAGGTTTCAGTACCCACCTTGTCCCAATCCAATGGTGGCAATACTTCCAATAGCATTTCTTCTCGCCCCATTTTAAAAGCTCGATCATATATTTCATACCACATGCAGGGTCGAGTATTGTCCACATAACAATGTTCGGAAGTGGAGCCTCCACATGGTCCATTCCGAACTCCTTTTGGGCATTCCATGGGACAAATAAATGCTGTTTCCTGAAGAAGACAATTCCCACACATCCTACAGCCAAACAGAGGTCCTTTTACAACTTTTTCAAGAGATGCAAGCATACGTTTGCTAAATTTTTCTCTTTTGAATGGCATAAATGGTGGTTGCCATCGGCGACTTGGTGTAAATATAGGCATGTTATTTCTCCAAATTTTATTATTGTGTTAAATAGCTATCTGCATAAATTACTTTATTTAATAAGATTTGAACTGTCTTCCAAATCTCAACCTGTTGGGGGTCGGTCATATCGACATCCCCAATCTCTAATTCTTCGCCTGCATTGGCTTTGTCTGCAATTTTTAGAAATAATCTTCCCACTGCCGTACTATCGTCTCGATTTTCTATTATTCGAATTACTTCGTTCTGTTTTTTATCGAATGGATCTGCGATCATTATTTTAAGGCCAACGCCCATCAACATCGCAAGATAGACGCGATTTATTAGAGGTCTACCTTCTGTAGGCACTGAATTTGATACATTTGAAAGGCCAACGGAGATATGTGGTGCGGGATCCCATGCATATTGCAATGTCCTAACAGCTTCAATTAGTTGAGGACAATATTCCTGACATCCAGAAACCGTTAGAACGAGCGGGTCTATGATCAAATTTTCGACCGGGTAATCCAATTCTACAAATCTTGGGATCAAGGATTCAACAGCTATATTTATCCTATCATCTGCCGCGATCGGGATCCCTGAAGCTCCCATCGTCAGTCCTATTACCTTGGCGTTATATTTCTTTGCCAGCAATGGTATTCTTTCCAATCTCTCTGATTCCGCTGAGGTTGAATTAATAATTGGCTGAGCTTTCGTCACCGTTTTTAATGCAGCTTCAATTCCATCAAAATTTGTCGTGTCGATCGAAAGAGGTACATCAACCACTGTTTCGACAGCTTTAATCATCCACGGAAATATTTCTTCCCAATCTTTTTTCCTAGGACCCAGGTTGATATCTACCGCTTGAGCACCTGCTTCGACTTGACGCAGTGCCAAGTCCATAAAGAATTCACTATCTCGCGACTTTAGTGCTTCTTTTACTTTTTCAGAAATGATATGGATATTTTCGCCGATAATATACATGGTATTTTGTCCTTTCTTTGTATGAATTAATTTCAATCCTTTTTATAAGGTTAATTAAATGCCGCTTTTACTGTTGGAAAGCGGTTTAGATCTGTATGAGGTAAGAACATGGCTGACATAAATGCTTCGTAAAATGTATTATCTGCAGACAACTCAATATAAGTCATATTATTTGCAATATCATTTACTCTTTGACGGGACTCACTGTCAAGAAGAGCAAAGTAAGAACCAAGAACTGAGGTATTTCCCAAGAATTTAAAATTTTCCCATGGCACATCAGGTAATAAACCTATTTGGATAGCTTTTTCGACATTTATATATTTTCCAAACGATCCACCTATTAGTATTTGTTCTACATCTTCTAAGAATACCCCTACCTGTTCAGCCAAGACTGTAAAACCGGCATAAATAGCAGCTTTCGCCCTCAATAAATTATCTATATCTACTCTTGTGATTGTTATATCTTTTCCTGACGAAGTCTCGTTAGCCCAGGCGAGAACGTATTCTCCTCCCCTATCCCCTTCCCGAATACGCGATGTATTCAAAGTCGTATTTATATTTCCGGCTTTATCTATAACTCCTGCCAGAAATAATTCCGCTAGAAGAGAAATTAGACCGGAACCACAAATCCCTTTCGCCTTCCCACCGCCTATAATCCGGACTGTTGGCTCATAATTGGTTGAATTTACCCATACTTCTTCAATAGCCCCTTCGGTTGCTCGCATCCCATCAACAACTCCTGCTCCTTCGAAAGCAGGACCTGCCGAGCAAGCACAACTTACCAACCAATCTTGGTTACCTAAAACAATTTCACCATTCGTACCAACATCCAAAAACAAAGTTAATTTATCGGTTGCATACATCCCAGAAGATAATACTCCAGCGGTAATATCTCCACCTACATAGCTGGCTATACCAGGAAGACAGTCGATCACAGCTGCTGGATTTAAATTTAAATCCAGCTCTTTTGCAGATACAAGTGGCGGGTGGTTTACCACAGTAATAAAGGGTGAAAATCGGATACTGGATGGAGGAATCTCCAACAAGAGATGTATCATCGTGCTATTTCCAGCTATGACTGCCTTGATTATTTGATTGGTTCTTATTCCAGTACGTTTGCAGACAATATCCACTAATTTATTAATTGTCTCAATAATTTTTACCTGAAGGTCGTGCCCGCCCGATTCTTTGCTGGCATAAACGATTCGCGAGATCACATCCTCTCCTCGCGTAATTTGACCGTTGTATTCAGATGCTCTAGAAACCACTTTTCCAGATTTTAAATCAACCAACCAAACAGAAACGGTTGTTGTACCTATGTCAACAGCCAGAGTCCATACCGGGTCTGTGACATCAGTTATTCCAGGAGTGAGTTCAATTAATTTCACTGGATTGTCGGGTTCAAAATCAGTTACATCAATAATGCAAGTTACGTTCCAATTCCCTTCCCGTAAAACTCGTCCCAATTTCTTTAAGACCGGTATTGTACAGGTAATTTTTTTGAAGTCAGTTTGAACCCGAAATGCTGATTGCAATCGGCCCCAATCATCCGTTTGGTCTTCCATGCTGGGAGGGTGGAGAGTAAGATGTACAACTCTAATCTTTTGCGACGACGCGAAAGAATAACCCAAAGGAATATTTACATCAATGACAGATCTATCTGTTGCTAATCTTCTTTCTATTTTTTCTTGTTGCGGTATGATGATTTCAGCATCAGCTTCGATGATCGACTGGCAAGCCAAGGCATAACCATTTGAAATATCTTCATCTGTAAGTCTTAATGTACTTCTTCGACGTACAATACCTTTGGTTACTTGAATCACACACCGCCCACAACGTCCCTGGCCCCCACAAGGTTGCCCAATCTCCAACCCTGCTTGAATTGCAGCATCTGAGAGTAAGGTACCTGTAGGAACGCTAACTGTTATTGGGTCTCCATTACTTCGATTAAATAGAATTAGATGGTCAGTCATAAGTACCAAAGTAGAGCGATTGCATTAGATTAAATTTGTTTACCTTCACCTCTTCTAACATAATGCAATCGCCCAAGGTTTCTTAAAGTGCTTGTTTTAAAAATGATGGAATATCAACAGCCTCCCGAGGGCCGACGCGAATTTCCCAACCTGGGAGTTCTTCTTCCACTTCGCCGGAAAGGACAGCAACATGACCTGGGAGAACCAGGCGTTTCTTGGTTACCTTATCTGAAATTCCGAATTCTTTCACTGATTTTGCGATCCGTTCAGAATCGAATTTTCCCGCAGCCCATGCAGTTAATACGCTCATTCCTTCCGCGTCTGTAACCAGCAACCACACTGGCATGCCAGAACCTTCAACTTCATTAGCTACGCTAAAATAAGTAATACTAAAGTTTGTTGTTACCAATACCGGACTATCTTGATTGGGAGAATTGATCTCATAAATACCCGGTTGAACTTGAATCGGCTTTTGCGGATCGGTATAAATATTTTGTCGCAACACAAGTAATGGATAAAATAATTCAGGTGCAAACCTATCCAGAACGATAAAGCCGGAATATTTGCCGATGGCTTGTGCAGCTTCTATTGCATCCTGTCCACCAGAACTGCTTGCAAAAGTAATTGTTGGGAATCCAAGAGACCGCATATTTTTCTTTAGAGCAAGTCTACGCAATTGAGTGGATTTAGACAACTTACTACCCAGGTGACCTGCTCCAAGGTCGATAACAATATCTTCACAACCTTTATTTCTGATCTTTTCTGTCAAATCTGCAAGATCATCAAAATTTTCCGCCGCTACAACCAATGAAGCTGAATGTTTCTTTGCAATATCCGACATTGTTTCCCAGTTTGTCTTATTCGCTGAACAAATCAAAGGATTTTCGCCACTGAGAATTTCCAGTCCTTCTACAATTGCATCTTCATTCCCTATAAGTATCAAAGGACGTTTTGTGGCTGAACGCACTGCTCTTATTGCATCCTTGAATTTCGCTTGATCGTTTGCTTCTATGGCAAAACCATCTACTTTTAGCTCCATACCAACATAATTAACTTTATAAGCGTCGGCTTGAGCAACAATTTCCTTGATAGCCAATTCATCCATGCTTGATTTCACACGAAGGAATAATCCAGGCATATTATAAAAAGTCTTCTCATGCCTGAACATCACTGTTTCATTTCCTGCTTTAACTTCTAATCCTCCCGATTTCAATGAAATCAAGCGAATCGGAGGAGCAGAAGATTCTTCGAGCTCAGCTTTTGATTCTTCGCTTACATAGGGGCAAGCAGATAGTTCCACTTGCTTTGCAGCCAATTTCATCGCAAAAGCCAGGCAAGTAGGGAACCCACACTCTTTGCAATTGGTCTTTGGGAGCATTTTATAAATTTGAATTCCTGAGAGAGCCATAATTAATTCTCCTTTAGGCCATCATTAATTCTGATATAGCTGTTTTCACTCGATTCACACTTTCGGGATGACGAAGAACTACTATATCTGCACCTGTTTGCACTAACGAAACTGCCGTCAATGTTTCCCAATTAATCGATCTTTCTTTCCAATCGCCCCATGAAGCTGGAACCCCATCCCCTACTTTAGCTTCTTTCGTTTTCCAAGCTTCAAAACCCGGTGTGACGATCATAGGAAGCTGTGTCATGGCGTCACCTTGAAGTGCTGCCAATCTTAATCTTTCCATCACTGAATAGCCATATTCAATTCCATATCCGAGTGCTCCAGTAGTTGGATCCATCAATATTCGATCTGCTGGCATTCCCATGTCGGTTATAAGGATATTTAATTGCTTAGAGAGATTTACATCCATTGGTGTGCGTGCTGTTACCAAGTGTCCATTTGCCATTGCAGTGGCAACTATGGTTCGGTAGTTCTTATCTTCGCAGATGCCTAAGACAATTTTTTCGCCTTTGGTAGCTTCTGAAATTGGAACCAGAAGCTCGTTATCCAAATCAACCTGCCCGGGGCCAAACACTATCAAGGGTAAACCACATGCATTTAATACTGATTTAACTGAATTAACTGCTTTTTCTGGAGTTGTTTGGACACCTTTTTCATCATTCACACTTAATGCTAATACGATGATATCCGCTCCGGCTTTTTCTGCCTCTCTTGACCAATCTCCCGGATTCAACATTGCATCTCCCCATGCTTTTCCCAACAAGCTAGACCAATCATCTGGTTTGCGATCTTTAATCTCGATTGCAACTACAGGTTTATTAGGAATCGTAGCTTCAAATTGCAAAAAAGGTAAGGTGGTTTCACCACCAACTGTAATGGTTTTTGAACGAGTTCCTCCTTCACCTGAAGTAGCGCCTAGCGTAACAGTTCTTACAGAACCCGGCCATTTATCTTTAGGAATTTCGATTGGCATATTCTTATTACTCCTCTCATATTTTGATTGAACGGTTCAAATAATACCTTTTGCGCAATATTTTCGCTGTAATTATGTACTGCATGCGCGTTATAACTATTTCAACTAATTTACCTTTAATTTTCACACAAAAATATTTTTTCGCTTGTGATTCTTTTCTTATAGGTGATCGAAATTTTAATAATATGAAGAAAATTTCTCCTACTGATTATTAATTTGAAAAAGGGATCAGCAAATCACTAAATAATTTACTGATCCCGTTTTAATTAGAACATAGGATCCAGAACCAAGGCAGGATGATTATGCTCTTCCATCCATGCCAGTAAATCATCAACTGTATCAGCAGTGCTATCATCTGCAATTTTGCTGATCAAATCTGGATCACCTTCACGGTTTGCAACAATTTGAAGTTCATCAGCCATGGTTTCTTTTAATACCTTGCTCATCCATACTACTCTTTTAAAACCACCTTCGGCTGAAATAAATTTAGGACTGATCAAATAAAATTTTCCAACACCCATGACACCTGGTGTTTGCAATCCTCCTCCTGCAATACCCGCCAGTGTAGAAAAGGTCATTCCTGCCGGAGTCATGCTTGTATCCTCCCGGCTAACGATCATCACCCCATTTGCTTCGGGAATCAGCATTACAATACATTCAAAGCATCCGCATGCTGTCATCGGATTTTCCATGATCGAATACATGGCTACTTCATTCACAACATCGTGAGAACCAACTTTTGCATAACTGTTAGTCCCTTCCCAATACCCTTTCACCAAATCAATGGATTTTCCCAATTTTATTGGCTGGTTAGGTCCTGTCGGATTTATACTATAAGATGCCTTGCAATCCAACCAGTTATATGCTCCACATAAACCTAATCGTTGGGGGCTAACAACACAAACATGGTTCGGAGCGAAAGATTGACAAAGTGTACAGGAATAGAATTCATCTACTTTATCATCTGTCAGATCTGCCAATCTTTTATTTCTGAAATCATAAGCTTCGCGTGCTTTTAATAACCATTCCTGAACCTTTTCTGGTTCTGTGAAGATTGTCACCTGCACTTTATCCACGATAGCGCCAAAATCCTCATGGAAGCGAGCGTGCAAAATTATTCCAAAATGCTCCAGGTCGAAACCTTTATCTGCAGCACCGTTAGAAATTCGAATCCAGGCGATATCACGTTGTCCTACGTGTTGTATACCTGAAGCCCCGTTGATGAAGTAGTGAATTTGCCTTTCCAAAACGGGCTCAAAGTCCTGCTGCATCTGGCGTCCCGCTACCTTTATGACAATACCGACATCCATTGATCCTTGCGCCGGGATTTCTTTAAAACTATTTCCTACAACTTCAATTTTTCCATCTGTCACATCTTCCAATGAGCCCATATATAAGTACTCATAAGCTCTTGAATATTTTCCACCGAATTCCACCCTCAAATCAGCTTTCCGGACAACTTCTCCTTCAAATGCAGAACCATAAGGAACTGGAACGGGTACATTCGAAATTTTTACTTTGACGCCTCTGATCTCTATGCATTTTTGTACCAGTCGCTCTGCACGTTCCAAATCATCTTTGCCATCAATTTGATTAAAGGGCATGGAAACTACATGTTCATAGGTAGTTACACCTGTCGGTAGAATTTCAGGAATTACTGTATCAGCAATAACAGGAAAGCCAAAATTAATTGCGCCAGCGGCTGCAGCAAATTTCAAATCATCTACTTCACCCAAAGCGAGTACAAAAGCAAAAACTCGCTCTTTATTGTAAAGTAGGATTTCACGTGCCATTCCAGGTTTAAGTCCGCCGAAAGTTAATGCTGATCTAGTTGCAAATCCGAGGGCATAGATCGCACTTAATGTATCTGTTCCAAATGGAACTGTATAAGTGTCATATCCTAATTCAACACCTTCCTCATTCAACTGGTGAATAATGCTTCTTCCGTTCACATTACCAGAAAGGAATGTTAATATATTCCGTTTTTGAAGTTCGCGGACTATTTGAACAGCGACTTCATTTGACTTGGCACATCCTACAATAGCAGCAAACCCTGGCATACGTCCATCAACCAATTGAATACCCCAGGATCTTAGCTGGATGTCATCAATAGGACCATTGAGGTGGCCTGTACCATTCGTATCTCCGTATGAAGTGCCTCCTGCCAGATGAAATCCTTCCATTTTTTCAGGCTGCAATCCATATACAAAGCGGACAGCTTCAATTACCTCCGCAGCTAATAACGTTGCCATTCCACTATCCAGTGTTTCTCCCAGGTATGGCGTCCATTTTCTATTTGCTGGCATTGGGTGTAATAAATCCCGAGCGTGCTGAAGTGCTGGTTTTAATTGACCTAATGATTCTACAGATTCCCCGGTCATCCCAAGGATCGTAGGCATGAAATAAGCCGTATTCGGGAAGGCAACTTTCGTATCAGCTCCATTTTCTTTGATTGCTTTCTTGAGCATTAGCTCAGCTTCAGTTACTAGTGCGGATGCACCACGCATAGCTCTTGTTGCGATATATCGTGACATAGTATTGTCTCCCGAAATTAATCTGCTGCTGTACCGTAAATTGCTTTTCGCTGTTCAGATAAAGGTAGTTCTTCCAAAGCGAGCATTTTTGCATCACCACTTCGCCCAAACTTGTTCGCGTCATATTCTTTTAAGCCAAGGGCTGCTCTCTTGGCATCTATATGAGCTAATGTCGCCTTTATCATTTCGTCGGGATCGGGAATAAATTCAAGCTTACCACCATAGATTTTTTCCCAACCCGAACTAATGTAATTTAAAACCTTATCACTGTCTGAAACTCTGTCAGGCATCCCACTGATGGGTGATGAACCTCCAAAAATTACATAAGCTCCTGATGCTACACAATAAGTAGCTATTGCTAATGCCTTTTCACTCATCCATTCCGGTGCCAGACCTACGGCTGGAACTTGATCTATATCATCACCCAAACCACCCTCTTCGACCATTTGGGTAAGAACTGTAAGGATTCGGGTATTGTCTACACATGAACCCATATGCAAAACTGGAGGAATTCCAACTGTCTCGCAAATCTCACGTAAACCTGGACCTACTTCATTCAAACCCGCTTCACCCAACATTAAACCAAGCTTCGCACTTGCGATAGCTCCACAGCCTGTCTGCACTACTAAAACATCCTGCTTAAGTAATGCTTTGGTTACATAATTATGTAGGTAATCCTGTGATGAACGAGGATTATTACATCCTACGATTGCCGCTACTCCACGAATACGCCCTGATATTATTGCATCATTAAGTGGGCGAAATGATGCCCTATATGTTCCGCCCAACATGTAATTGATATATTCGTGTGAAAAACCAGGAATTAGATCTTCGGTAACTTGTGGAATATCTGTTTTTCCACGATTCTTATAATTATCAATCGCCTCTTTTAAGATATTCTTTGCGATCGTTAGCGCTTTATGTTCATCGAACTCAATATGCGTAGCACCAGTAATTCGAACCTTTGGTGATGTTGTAATAATCTTTGTATGAAAATTAGAAGCCAGGTCCACCAGAGCTTGCATAATGCACTGGACATCTACAACCATTGCTTCCACTGAACCAGTTAATATTGCCAGTTCCTGGTGCAAAAAATTTCCCGCAGCTGGTATTCCCTGTCGCAAAAGGATTTCGTTTGCTGTGCAACAAATACCTGATAGGCTTATTCCTCTGGCTCCAGCTTTTCTTGCATACTCAATAATTTCAGGATCTTGAGAAGCAGCTACAATCATTTGACTTAGAGTGGGTTCGTGTCCATGAACAACGACATTCACCATATCTTCCTTAAGAACTCCCAGGTTAGCTTGACCGAGTATAGGGGCAGGAGTTCCAAAAAGAATATCCGAGACATCTGTAGCGATCATTGAGCCACCCCACCCGTCTGACAAGCTGGTTCGGATGGCGTGATTCAAAATATGTTCGTGATCCTGGTCGTCACCGATATGGGTACGATGTAATGATTCAACAACTTCTCTGTCTATTCCGCGAGGAATAACTCCATTCTCACGCCACAGCTTTAACCTTTTTTTCGGAGCCCGGACCGTCGGAATAATTTCACCTCGCTGTTGTCCAAATTGAGCAATGTATAAATCAGCCAATTCATTCGCAATTTCTTCAGGAGAGCGATTTTCTATTGGAATATTATATTTTGAGGCAACAATGCGCAATTTGGCGATATCTCGAATCCGATATCCTTCAGTTTCTCCATTTGCAACTGCTTTTAATGTAAACGCCATATCCCGACCGTGATCGGAATGCGCTGCTGATCCTGCCGCTATCGATCTGACGAAATTTCTAGCCTGAATGGTGTCGATCGTAGCACCACAAACTCCCACCTGTCCATCTTTAGTAAGGCGGCAAGGTCCCATGCCACAATGTTTACAGCACATTCCCGCACCACCTATATTGCAGGGAGACATTGCATCTGCTCGAGAAAATGCGGTTTCTATTTTTAATTCTTCTGCCCGCACAAGCATTTGTTGCGCAGCAGGATCAACACTTTGTTCTTGAGGAGTACGCTTGGTTGGCATTTAATCCACCTCTTTTTCATTTCGTATAATTCCCATTCCAGGGCATGGCCATAATGGACGGCCTTGATGAATACCAATATTTTGGCTAAAACCTACTACTAATTTCGTTTGTGAGTAAGCAGCTGTATGCCGAATGAATATTTCTGAATTTTCACCAGTGCTTCCTGCTTTTTCAGACTCGATTTTTGTTAATAATTCCCCCATATAACCTGCATCATCCAATTTAACCTGCAATTCTAGATCATTTACTTTTTTTTCGTCATATTGTATTTCAACTACTCCGAATCTGCTGCTTGCATAAACTTCACTGACTCCTGGCGTTTCAAGCAGAATCCGGCGAACTTCTGTTACGTGATGATCTCCAAATAACGCAGGAAGTTCTATTACTTTTGTCTTCATTAATGACGCCTCCGTTTAATATGTATTACAATTATTAAATAATTTATATTATTATTTCTAAACACAATTTTACTAAGAATTACTATTAATATAACATTGAGAGACCCAACATGGCGTTTTTTATGAGTATTGTCATTCTAAAGAGGGATAAATGTCCAGCCAATGTAGTTACCATTAATACCCATAAATACCAAATTTGTTGTAATTGAGGATACAATGAATCGACCTGGTCTCAAACTCCAAATAGTAGTTGGATTTCTCTCCGCATTCATTATCTTAGAGGGAATAGAACCAGTTTATATAAATCAATCTCTTCCATCATCAATAGCGTATTCGAGTTCAATGGAATTGATCGATGTCATTAATTCTTTGAGAATCTCCAACGGATTACCTGCATATCAAATAAACCAAACACTCATGTATATTGCTCAAAATCATTCGGAATATCAAGCGTCAATAAGTTCTGTCACACATTATGGAGCTGATGGTTCACGCCCTTTTCAAAGAGCTTTATCTGCAGGATATCCTGTAGCAGGTGACCTAAGCCTGGGAGGATATTTTTCTGAAAATATAATTTCTGGAATTAATTTATCAGCATCAGGTGCAGTTAATTCGTGGAAATTGGATGCCCCCCATTTGAATTCAATGCTTTCTTCAACGCTTCAGGATATTGGAGCAGGTGTTGCGGTGGCTGGAGATACAATTTTTTATACAATTGATGTTGGGTTATCTACTTCTGTGAAAATCGAAACATCTCCGCAAGTTGTTGGAATCAAAACAATTGTCCCATTAATCCCCCCAAAAATCCTTACCTCAACTCCCGGATCAGATGGGTCCATATTTCATGTTGTCAAAATAGGAGATACGATTTGGTCAATTTGCCAGGTTTATAAAATTTCAGAACAAGAATTCATCAAGATGAATTCAATAAAAGGAAATCTTATTTATGTCGGAGATAAATTCTTAATTCGACCATCATTTACTCCCACTCCACTTTCCCCAACAGCCACTCCGACAATACAAGTATCCCAAAGACCAAGCCAAACCCCAACAATAAAATCAACAAGTATAGATAATCTACAACCAACCATAACGCCATCCGAACCGACTGCTTCCGAGAATAATTCAGAAATATTTTTAGCTATTATCTCTCTGACATTTCTTTTAGCAAGTCTTTTCACATTTTTGGGGTTTAAGAGAAACAACAATTAAGTAAACCCTTGCTCAAATTACAAGCAATACTTAAAATCATAGAATGAGTGACGAAACAACTCCCGTACGTCAACAATACCTCGAAATCAAACGGCAATATCCAAATACAATATTATTCTTTCGATTGGGTGATTTCTATGAAACATTCGATGAAGATGCGGAAATAACCTCGAGAGAATTAGATATTGTACTAACCTCCCGTCCAATCGGGAATGGGATAAGAACTCCTTTAGCGGGCATACCTTATCATGCTGTTGATAATTACCTGGCACGCTTGGTCGAAAAAGGCTATCATGTCGCAATTTGCGAGCAAATTGGCGATCAACCCAATAAAGGGATCTTTCCTCGGCAAGTGGTCAGGGTTGTAACTCCTGGGACAATAATTGAACCTCATCTTATTGATGAGGGGTCTAATAATTACATTGCTTCGGTTGTTATTGAAAATGAGAAAGCTGGTATTTCATATGCTGATGTTACTACAGGGGAAATCGCTGTTACTGTTGTTGAGTTTTTTGACAATACAAAATTGTACTCAGAATTGAAACGCATCCATCCAGCAGAAATAATCCATCCTGACGATCAAATTATCGGTGCGAACCTCCCTGGACATATGACACCATGGAGCGCATGGCATTTTGAACCTGGTAAATGCCGGGAGACCATTCTGGGTCAATTCAGAACAAAATCCCTAGAAGGGATAGGCTTGCAGGGAAAAACTGCAGGCATAAGAGCTGCTGGTGCTCTCTTACAATATATTAAAGAAACTTCGATTTCAACTCTTCTAATTCTTACGAGGATCCAATCATATTCTGTAGACGAGTATATGATATTGGACGCATCTACCCAACGAAATTTAGAGATTACTGAAATTTTAAATGGTGAATTAAAAGGATCTTTGCTTGGTTTAATTGATAAGACTGTCACCCCGGTCGGAAAAAGACTTTTAAGAAAGTGGATCAATCAACCTCTTCTTGACCCCAACCAAATTAATATACGACTGGATGGTGTATCAATTTTTCACGGCAATTCAATGCTCAGGGTAGAAATTAGATCCTTGCTAAAAAAATTCATCGATCTGGAACGCTATATTACTCGAATTATCACAGGTCATGTCCAGCCGAGAGAACTGATTGCATTAAGAGATACACTTGCATTCTTACCACAGTTAAAAGAACTATTAGAAAAAAAACACCTGGAAGCTGAACCCTCCCTAGATCTAATAAACCTTTCATTGTGCCACGATGAATTTACTATATTAAATTCATCTATATCCGAAAACCCTCCAGCTACAATACAAAATTCTGGTTTTATAAAGTATGGATATTCTCAAGAATTGGATGGGTTAACCAATACCACTCAACATGCCCGGGATTGGATAAATAATCTCGAGAGCATAGAAAGAGAACGAACAGGTATAAAAAATCTAAAAGTCGGGTTTAATAAAATCTTTGGATATTACATTGAAATTACTCATTCAAATATATCCAATATACCCACAGAATACATTCGGAAACAGACGTTGGTTAACGCTGAGCGTTATATCACACCAGAATTGAAAGAATATGAGATCCTGGTACTAAACGCAGAAGAAAGTATTCATGAAATTGAGGTTAGATTATATAAAGAAATTTGCAATTCTCTTTCGAGAACTGCAGAAAGGGTCCTTGATACATCCAAAGTAATCGCATCCCTTGATGTATTTTCTTCACTTGCCGAAACTGCCTCGCTTGGAAATTATTCCAGGCCAATAATACTTTCTGATAATACACTTGAAATAATCGCAGGAAGGCATCCAGTCGTTGAAAACCTTGAAGGTGAGAGATTTACTCCTAACGACATAATTTTTGAAAAAGGTGAAATAATACGTGTGATCACTGGGCCAAACATGTCGGGTAAATCAACTTATCTCAGGCAATCGGCATTGATCACTCTGCTCGCACAAATGGGTAGTTATGTTCCAGCCACTTCAGCAAAGATTGGAATTGTTGACCGCATCTTTACTCGCATTGGTGCGCAAGATGAAATCCACGCGGGTCAATCAACTTTTATGGTTGAAATGATTGAAACTGCAAATATTTTACATAATGCCACCGATAAAAGTCTTCTTATTCTTGATGAACTTGGGCGAGGCACAAGTACATATGATGGCGTTGCTATTGCTTGGTCAGTGATTGAATACATTCACAATCATCCAAATTTGCGTGCCAAAACATTATTTGCAACTCATTATCATGAACTAACCCAATTAGCTGAATTACTTCCCGGTGTTAGAAATTATAATGTCGCAGTTGCCGAAAGTGAAGGAAAAGTCCTATTTCTTCACAAGATCATTAGCGGAGGCGCGGATAAATCTTACGGGATCCATGTTGCCCAGCTTGCTGGTCTACCAGCACCTGCAATTCAAAGGGCTCAAGAGATCATGAAAGAACTTGAAAATTCTGCAGGACATGCTGTCAATTCAAACCCATTTATCGCTAAACAAGTAACTTTATTTCCAGAAGTAAATCCTCTTTTAGAGGAAATTAAATCCATTGATATTAACACAATTTCCCCTATAGAAGCATTAAATAAGCTCTTCGAATGGAGAAAAAAATATCTTTCTAAAGATATATGATCATAAAATGAAGTTACGTTTTTTAGCAGTTAGCAATTTTAACTCCCTCCCTACAAATCAACTTCCCTAAATATCTAATCATTTTCCATCATAATTTTTCCCGAAGAAACTAGCCTTTTCTCCATCTATTGAAAATCTTCAAAAGGATCTATAAAAAATTAAAATAAATATCAGCAACGATTAAATAACTATTCGTTGCTGATATTATTAAAACTTAGTGTTATTTAATTTCTTTTGCAGGTGCTTTAGACCGAACTACTGCCCATCCTAGAACAACAATTAAAAGAAGTCCAATCACCCACACGGCAGCCAAGGTACCTCCAGATGCTCCAGAATACTGGACAACAATAGGGGCAACAATCAATGCCACGAGATTTACCATTTTAATCATCGGATTCAATGCAGGACCAGCTGTATCTTTAAATGGATCCCCAACTGTATCGCCTACTACGCTGGCCTTATGTCGTTCCGAACCTTTTCCCATATTGTTAGCAGGATCTTTTGGTTCATCTTCAACAAGTTTTTTTGCATTATCCCAAGCACCACCAGAATTATTTAGGAATACTGCCAATAATTGACCCGACAGAATAATTCCAGCCAGGAATCCACCTAACGCCTCTACCTGTAATAATAAACCAACCACAATAGGTGTTAGAATGCCCAACAGAGCAAGTCCAACCAGTTCTTTTTGGGCTGCGGTGGTTGATATCCTTACCGCCTTGGTGTAGTCAGGTTTGCTCTTCCCTTCTAATACCCCACCTCGAAATTGGCGCCTGGCTTCTTCAACGATCAATGCTGCAGCCCTACTAACAGCCTGTATAGCAAATGATGAAAATAGCCATGGCAAGGCTCCACCAATCAACATTCCCACAAATACTTGTGGAATATCAATCCTAATACCGATAGCTGATATTTGAGCCTCAACTGGAACACCTAGAGAGGTTTGAGCTCGGCTTACATCAACCAAGAATGATCCAAATAAAGATACGGCTGCGATAACAGCTGAACCAATGGCCACACCTTTGGTAATTGCCTTGGTCGTATTACCTACTGCATCTAAATCAGTCATTATCTTTTGAGCAGCAATTGTTTCATCATCTACCAGACCTGACCAGGACATTTCTCCTATACCGTTTGCGTTATCAGCAATTGGACCGAATGAATCCATTGCGACATTGTTTCCGGTTAAGGTTAGCATTCCAATTCCAGTCATTGCAACGCCATAAAGTACAAAAGAAACTTGTTGAGATGATGTCAAACCAGGAATTGAACCAAAAATAAATATAGATGAAATGATCGTTAAAGCAATGACAACAACCGCCCAAACTGAAGATTCAAAACCTACAGCTATACCTTGTAAAATCAAGGTGGCCGGACCGGTATCAGCGCCTTTCTTTATTTCATTTACTGGTTTGCTGTGGGTACCTGTAAAGTACTCAGTTAACCTATCTATGATGATTGCCAAAAGAACGCCTGCGGCAACGGCCATAGGGGTACGCCACCATCCACCCCATTTGGCCATTTCTGGATTATTTAAATAAAGGAATCCTGCCCCAAAGAAGAGCAAAGCTGAAATAGCTGCTGATGATAGAAACCCCCGGAAGATAGCAGCCATGGCATCTACGCTTTTCCCTGTCCCTGCTTTAACTGCATAAGTTCCAATTATCGAAGAAAGAACTCCTATACCACGAACTATTAAAGGGAAAATAATCCACTCTAATCGGTTGGTCATGTGATAAAGTGCCAACGCTAAAATCAACCCAGATACAATTGTGACTTCATAAGATTCGAATATATCCGCAGCCATTCCAGCACAATCACCGACGTTGTCTCCCACTAAATCTGCAATAACTGCGGGATTCCTAGGATCATCTTCAGGTATTCCAGCTTCCACCTTCCCTACAAGATCCGCACCTACATCGGCTGCCTTGGTGAAAATACCACCACCTACACGCATAAATAATGCAATTAAAGTACCCCCAAAACCAAAACCTAATAAAGCATCTGGAGCTGCAATTCCCATGAAAATAAATATAGCTGTTCCACCCAATAGACCGAGCCCATCAGTGAGCATTCCGGTTATGGTACCCGCTCTGTAAGCTATTCTCAAGGCATCTCCAAATGATCGCCTCGAAGCAGATGATACTCGAACATTTGCCTCTACGGCCATTCGCATTCCGATCTGACCTACCGTTAATGAGAAACCTGCCCCCATAATAAAAGCGATTGCTCTGGCAATACCGATAACAAAACGAACTTTATCCTCATTAATATTTGAGAACCTTTCCAATGCTTCTGGAGAAGGAGGAACAATATAAACAGAGAAGAAAAGCGCAATCGTTAGGATTGCTATTAATGGAAGTATTGTTTTCAATTGACTTTTGAGATATGCATCTGCTCCATCTTTGATCGCCTGCCAAACCCCCTTCATTTTTTCTGTACCTTTATCTTCCCGCATGATTTGTGCGCGAAGAAATATTGCATACAACAATCCAAGTATTGCCACTCCCAAAACTGCCCAAATTGCTATTGCTTCAAAGGTTTGAAGCCCGTGCATTTCATACATGTTTTATGTACCTCCCGAGAAATTCGATATCTGTGGAAAATTTTGATCGTTGTTATTCTACAAGGGGTAGTTGGATGTGTCAAGAAATCTTTTTATGGTTCTTAAAAAAAAATTAGGTAGGTTAGATTATTAGCGTATCATTAGAATCTGCCTTCCTACTTGACTTTAACAAAGAAATAAATGTATATTAATAAACGGAATAAGCCACAGCACCGTTCCACTAGGTTGCTGTGCTTTTAAATCCGCATATTAACTTGATAACGAACAAGGTATTGCAATTAGCTTTGAAAAAGAGTATTCTGAGTAAAGTAAAAATATGATGAGGTCGAAATTAATTTATGATGGAAAATCCCTTACTAATTGTTGAAGATGAAGAATATTCTGCACTTACGCAGCTTATTCAACTTGGACGTCAAAAATCATATATTTCTATTGACGATATTCTGCATTTTTTCCCAGAAGCTGAACAAGATGTCGAGCAGCTTGAAGAAGCATTTGCAGCCTTACTGAGTGCTGGAATTCCATTTATTGAAGATACACCATCTGGAGATCCCCCTGAGGATGAATTAATAACTCAGGAAGAGGCCGAAACAGAACCTGAATTAATTCTAGATGATTACCTTGCCAATATTGACACGGATGATACGATTGGACTTTACTTAAAAGAGGTCAGTCGAGTCCCCCTCCTAACTGCCGATGAGGAAGTAGAACTAGCACAGCGTATTGAACGCGGACGCATGGCTCGAGAGGAATTAGCAAGAGGAAACGTAAGCCAACGGCGAAGGACTGAATTACGCCGGCTTATTGAAGATGGATGGGCCGCGCGTGAGCACCTTATTACTGCAAACTCTCGATTGGTCATCAGTGTTGCAAAAAAATACATGGGACGCGGTGTTCCTTTCCTGGATCTAATTCAGGAAGGAAATATTGGACTTATCCGCGCCACCAAGAAATTTGATTATAGGCGCGGTCATAAATTCAGTACCTATGCCACATGGTGGATCCGCCAGGCAGTTACACGTGCAATAGCCGACCAAGGCCGCACGATCAGAGTTCCTGTCCATATGGGCGACCAGATAAACAAACTGCTGAGGATACAGCATCAACTCACTCAGCGCCTTGGCAGAGAACCATCTGTTGATGAGCTTGCCAATGCACTTGAAGTACCACCCAAGAAGGTCGAAAATATGATCCAAGTCGCCCGTCGCCCTCTTTCCCTGGAAACACCTACGGATGACGAAGAAGATTCCGTGCTGGGTGATTTTATTGAAGATGATGAGGCGACTCCACCTGATGATAGCGCAACTTATAACCTTCTTCGAGAGCACCTTACAGAAGTCATGAATGGACTGCCTCCTCGCGAGGTTAGAATACTGCAACTTCGTTATGGATTACTGGATGGACAGGCATATACACTTGAAGAAGTTGGTCGGAAAATGGGTGTAACACGAGAGCGGGTTCGCCAAATTGAAGCACAAGCTTTAAGTCGTCTAAGACATCCGTCAATTCGGAGAAAACTAAGAGACTATTTGGGTGAATAAACTTAATTTCTGACATAATAAAAGAGCTACGATTGGATCGTGGCTCTTTTATTATGTCTGCGGACATGATTAAATTGTCTTCAACATTAACTATTTTCCATGATCATATAAGATTGGCTTTAATTAGCGAGGCTTCGAGAAGATCCGGCATGACTGGTTTAATAATTATTGCATATGCACCACCCTGGATAGCTCGTTTCGCTATTTCTGGTTGATCATCTGATGTAACAAAGATCACAGGAACATTCTTTAGATTTTGTTTACTTTTTACATAAGCAAGCATTTCAAAACCATTTAATTCCGGCATATTTAAGTCCAGGAAGATTACGTCTGGAATATTCTCTTTCAAAAATGCCATCGCAGTGCTAGGCATTAAAGCAATTTTTGCTGAAATATTCCATAATAAAAGTGACGCTTTCAAAGCCTCGGCAGTTTGTCTATTATCATCAATTATCAATCCCTTCTTTATTAATCGCTCTCCCTCATGATACTTCCCATGATACCGAAATCGTATCCTTTTAAACCATAAACAGATCTCCTAAAATCATTATCTTCCAGAACATCCATTAACGGTTGTAATAATTCGCTTTCAACAAACCTTTGATCGATTAACAAATCATAACGCTCTTCAAACAAGGGGATAAAATCTAGATCAAAAGCCATGGATGCTGCAGCAATCCCCAAACCACAATCCGCCCTACCTGATGAAACTGCAGCTGCGACGCCCAGGTGGGTATATTCTTCCTGATAATAACCAGTTATTTGATCTGTAAAAATATTTGCTTTGGCAAGCGAAAAATCCAACAAGACTCGAGTTCCAGATCCTTTTTGACGATTCATAAAAACGATCTCCTTTCGAATGAGGTCTTTCAAGGATACAATTGTTTTAGGATTTCCTTTTTTTACTAAAAAACCTTGTTCACGCATTGCCAATGCTATCACTCGAACTGAAGTGTTTGTAATATATTTTTTGATGTACGAATAATTGTAATCACCTGTCTCCACGTCCAACAAATGTGCACCTGCAACATGGCATTCACCTTTGTTCATAGCGATCAGGCCACCCATACTTCCTACATTTATCGAAAGGAATCGACGCTCTTTTTTTGATAAGTATTCTGTGATTTTATCAAGCAACAGATCATGGGATCCAATACACAAAATAGTCCTTTCCACCTCTGAACTTTTTTTAAGAAGGGTAATGTTTACTATTTTTCCCGAATCTAATCCTTGAACGCCACTTGGAATAACCAGTAATCCGTCAGCTTGAGAAAGAGAGGTAATTACACCCGCTCCTCTCGAAAGAGGTGCTGCCAGAATCTCTTTATCGACCCTTGCCAACACTACACGAATGTAATCGTCATCCCCAGAAGTGGAAGTGATCTTTCGCGTGAGCTTTGCTTCGACTTTTTCATCAAAGAAATTTGAATACCCAAGCCATTTACTAAATAAATTCTTAACGAAAATATCCAAAGTTAATGCTGCTGAAACAGGGTAACCAGGAACTCCAATTATGGGGACCTTGCGATCACCTGAATTGACAAACCCAATAATAACGGGGTGACCTGGTCTTACAGCAACTCCATGGAACAACAATTCGCCAGCTTGTTCTACGACCCGAGCAGAAAAGTCCTCAGATCCTGCTGATGAGCCCGCATTTAATAATATCAGATCATAGTTTTCAGATGCAGATACAACTTCGTCTAAGATCGTATTAAAGTCATCTGGAATAATATTGAACCTTGTTGCCTTTCCTCCTATTTCATTTATCTTTCCAGCCAATATTAAAGAATTAAATTCCAAAATCTCACCGGGACCAGGTATTTTTCCTATAGGAATTAGTTCAGTGCCTGTTGGAATAATGGCTACTTTCGGTTTTCTTGAAACTACAATTTCATTGTAACCAGCTGCAGCAATCACCCCCAGGTCAACCGGTCTCATGACATGACCTCCGACAAAAATTAGTTGATCCAAAAAAATATCTTCTCCCAAAGGACGAACATTTTTCCAAGGCACTATCGCTGATCGAACTCGAACAATTACCGTATTCCTGGGATCGATAGAATTTCCACCATCTGTATCCAACGATTCCACATCTTCGATAGGAACAACCGCGTTGAAACCATCTGGGATTAAATCTCCTGTATCTACATATCTTGCTTGAGTTTCTAAGAGAAGGGATATAGGTGAGTTGAGCGTGGCCCCATTCGTTTCTCTAGATCTCACAACAAACCCGTCCATGGCTGCTGAGTTGTATCCTGGAGAAGATATTCTTGCATAAAGCGGTTTGGCCAAAACCCGACCCAAGGCTTGTTCATCTAAGGAGATGAATTCAGTACCTAGAATTCTCCAAAGATCAGCTTTTATCAATGCTTTTTCAAACAGATTTATTGCTTCTTTTAATGGAATATCGCGCAAGTAAATAGACATTTTTACCTATAAAACCTATTCAAACATAAAAATTTCAACAACATTTCCTGCCTCCAACCCTGTTTGATCAGGTTCTATTCGAATCAACCCATCTGCGCCTACCAAGGAAAAAATAAAATTACTTTTTGCAAAAACAGGAGTTGCCATTTTTTCATTATTTGATGTGTTGAATTTGACAGGGACCCAATCTTCTCTACCTGCTTGTGAAGGTATATTTAAAGAAAGTATTGCCCTGACTGTGGGAAGCTTGTATTCTTCCTTTACTCCCAAGAGATACTTTATCAATGGAGCAACAAATAAATTTGCTGTAACATAAGCGCTTACAGGATTTCCAGGAAGTCCAATAACTGGTTTTCCTGAACAATTGGCCAAAATTGTTGGCTTACCGGGTCTTAAATTTACTCCATGTACCAGCACTCCTGGTTTCCCCAAGGAACTTATCGCTTGTGAGGTTACATCTCTCTGACTCACAGATGATCCAGCAGTAAAAACAACCATATCACAGTTTTCGTGAGCATTCCTTGCAACAGAGATTAGTTCCTGCAAATTATCCTGAACGATACCAAATATAACAGGTTCCCCTCCCCATTTTGAAATCAGGCTTGCCAATAAATAAGAATTTACATCATTAATTTTTCCAATGCTCAATGTCGAGCCAGGTAGAATAATTTCATCGCCGCTAGAAATTATTCCTATGCGAGGCTTTGTTCGAACTGGAATTTCCATGATCCCAATTGCCATTAAACCGCCAATTTCTACAGAACGTATCGATGTCCCTGCGGTTATCACAGTCACACTTGAGCCTATCTCTTCGCCCTTGGCTATTAGATTTTCTCCAGGGGCAATCGCTTTCCTAATTTCCAATTCAAAATTCCCTACAAGTTGAGTGTCTTCAATCATAATTACAGCATCTGCATTAGCAGGTACCATGCCACCAGTATGAATAAGGACAGTCTGTCCTGATAAAATTGCGAGATTGTTATCCTTTCCCATATGAACTTCTCCGGCAATCTCCAGGTAAGTCGGCATATTGTCTGAGGCTCCAAATGTGTCTTTGGACAATAAAGCATAACCATCTACGGAACTACGCTGAAAATTTGGGAGGCAATATGGAGAAATAATATCCGAAGACACCACACGACCAATGCTGTCGACCGATGGTATCAGACTATCTGAAAAGATGGGATCCGGTAGATTTGATATCAAACTTCGAAGTGCTTCTTGAGGAGGAACAAGGTCAAGAAAATCAGTCATATATTTAATTAATTGATCCACAAAGTTAGGGCAAATAGATATGCTGTCAAACCATAAACTGATGCAGCTAATATCTTAAAGAAATGCAATAAAGGTCGTCCACCTCTCGTAATTCTAATTAACCAATAAATTTGATAAATAGCTAAAGGAAAAGTTAGAAATGATACCCATATTAATTTTTGGGGTAATCCCATGCCTAAACCGAGTAAAAAAAATAAATAACCACTAATTAACAAAATATGGTGAATTGGAGTTGAACGTTGCCAGGTATATCTCTGGACAAATGTTTTTCGATCGATTTTTTGATCATGAGCAAAAGTTGAAAAATTTAATGCTATATAATAAGCAAGCGCTAGTAAAGTCATTGGAAATAAAATTAAGAAAAGCATCCTATGGTAATAATTTACTAGAATAAAGAAGCTTATCGCAGGAACCAGGCAACCTTGGAATAGCACCAGGCAGATTTCTTGATAACCTCTTTTTGACAGATAAAAAGGAGGGATTGAATATAATATTAACCCTAAAAGAGTAATTATTATTAACGCCCCAATATATACTGAGATTTTGTTGTTTATCAAAAGAATTGCAATATAGACTCCACTAAATGAGAGAGATAACCTAGATAATTGCAAGTTTGTTGCTGTTTTTTTTTCAATTTTCTCTACGTTTACATTTCTAATATACTTATCCTTCGCTGGATCAGGGCGAAGAGTTAATAAAAATCCTGAGATTTGGATACTTATTACCCAAAATAATCCCATCAAAAACTCAAACGGAAGAAATAAAGCCCCTAAATAATGAGCAATTCCGCCCCCTAATGCATACATAAGGATAGTTGCAATAAGAATAAATATCCTTTGATCATTAATATTTATAATACGCATTTTATTTATCAGTGTTTTCAACCCCCGCAAGTTCTCCGTTATCATTCAAAACCGCATCTATTGCAATCCTAATATCCCGTAAATGCATCTGATTATGAATGTAAATCATTTTCACCATTTCACCAAGGGACACCACACCCATAGCAGGATGTCTTCCTATAATTTCAAAATCATCTTCAGATATACTTTTAAGCCATTCAACCGTTTGAGATCTCGTTTCATGAAATAATGTAATTAGCTTTTCAAAAGCGATCTGCCTCATTTTTAATACATTTGAATCATTATATTCATTTATTGAAAAATCTTCCGGTGAGCCACCTCCTCCATTTCTGATATTTTCGAATAACTTCAAAAAGGAACTTTCAGCTGAAATGAAATGGGCGAGAACATCGCGAATTTGCCAACTTTGTCCTTCCTGATAAACATCGATTCTAATTCGCGGACCCGATAGCCCAGCAAAATATTGTTCAACTTTTATACCTTCCCGGTACAATTTTTCAGCAATTTTTTGGTTTTCCATTAATTAATACTCCAATTCACAATAAAGAATATCCACCATCAATTGCGATCACCTGTCCTGTGATGTATTTGTTTGTAAGGAGAAATTCAACAGCAGATGTTATCTCCTCAAGCATTGCCACCCGTTTTAAAGGAACTTTAGCCTCCAAATGTTCCCAGGCCATTTCATCCCCTGAATCTGGAGGTAACACTAAACCTGGAGCAATTGCATTAACCCTGATATTTGGAGCCAATGCCTTTGCCATTAATCTTGTAAGGACTTCAAGTGAAGATTTACTGATTGTATAAATTGGATATCTCACCCAATTTTTTCCTGCGCCAATATCGCTGATATTAATAATCAATCCACCAGGAGCCATGCATTTAGAAGCTTCCTTCGAACAAAAAAGTGGGGCGCGTAAATTTAAACCAATTGTCTCGTCAAATTCTGAATACGAAAGTGATTGAATGTCACTTTGTATCATTATGGCTGCAGAATTGATCAATATTTCCAATTCAAATGGCAATGATTTGATGAATTCCCACATATTTCCAATTTGCATTGGATCAATTAGATCTGCTTTGTATAGAAATACATCTACTCCTTCTTTTTTAATAAGTTCAGATAATTCCTGCGCTTGATTCGCTGAAGAATTATAGTGTAATAATATTGAATACCCTTTGCGAGCCAAAAAATAAGCCAACGTCTTCCCAAGCCGATGTCCAGCGCCTGTTACTACAGCAATTTTTTTTATATTTTTTGACCGCATTTACTACTCACACACATCATAATTGCCTTATCGTCGTACAAAGGAAAAATTTGAGTCTAGCTCCTAAAGAGATTCGATATAAAGAACCAGATATTTGCTGGTCGTTCTGCTAATCTACGAACGAAATACGGATACCAATGCGACCCAAACGGTACATATATTCGGACAGGATATCCATCTTCGTTTAGTTTCGCTTGGAGATCTCGCCTAATACCATATAACATTTGAAATTCCAATGCTTTTTTAGGCAATCCCTTTGAAGCTTGGTATTTTTTTGCAAAATCTATACGGTTTTCATCGTGTGTACCCAAAGCAGTAACAGGAGGAACTCTCCCATCCTGACTAATTTGAATAGATCCACTTTCAACTGCGCTGTCGATCATTATTGAAGTTAAATGATCAAAATTCTTATCAACGTCTAATTTCTTGGGAAAAGCCAATTCGGCAGGCTCTTTATAAGCTCCCTTTACCAAACGAAAATGACTACCTTCGCTTAACAATGCTCGTATATCTGATTCTGTTCGATAAAGGCAGGATTGAATTACAAGACCTATATTTGAAAAACCTTTTTCCCGCATAGACCTGAACATTTTGATCGTTATGTCTGTATAAGGAGTATCTTCCATATCGATACGGATATAATTTCCAAGTTCTTTAGCTTTCATCATGATCATTTCTAAATTACTTGCACAAATCTTTTCATCAATTGCCAGACCGATTTGTGTCAGTTTAATGGACACATTTGCTTTAACTTGATTATCGTTGATCTGCTCGAGAACATCTATTATTCCATCAGTTGATTGTTTTGCTTCGCCTGGGGTTGAAGTATGTTCCCCCAATTGGTCCAGAGTTGCTAATATACCTTTCGCATTTAATTCTTTGACTACGCGCAACGCATCACTTATTTTTTCTCCCGCTATAAATCGGGAAGCTGCTTTCCAAGCAAAGGACCAATTTGTTACTATTTTTTGCAACCATTTCGCTTTGGAGAAATAAATGAGAATTGATCTAAGCATATGATTTATCCTTTTTATAAAATAATTGGATTTTGCATATTTTTCTTTCATGATTCTAGCACTGTCAAGGCCATATAGAAATGTCCTAATGGTGGCTAAATAGAGATGTCCTAACGATCGACTGCTAAGACAGGATTGCCATTTAGTTTTTTCCCATAAGTGCGCCAAGGGAGGTTTACAGGTGGGAAAAAGTAGGGTGATCCAGAGACTTGGAAGAAAAACACTGGATTTGCATGAACATCGCCAGTCGAGCGGGGTTGGACTGCGAACTTGTGGTTATAGAGCTGGACAAATTTTGGTAAATAGGCATTGGCTTCCTGGTAAGTGTTGATCTGTTGCAAGCGCATTTCTTTG
>Ga0172368_10001034_pt1 | contig 38856 bp, 33 predicted proteins | sample Lak11m_FD_114540 | JGI IMG/M metagenome (GOLD analysis project Ga0172368, IMG submission 114540) | Freshwater microbial communities from Kabuno Bay, South-Kivu, Congo - kab_022012_11m | ecosystem: Environmental > Aquatic > Freshwater > Lake | place: Democratic Republic of the Congo: South-Kivu... | reverse complement strand
GGGGTGACAGTTGGAGTAGGAGTGGGAGTTGAAGTCGGAGTTGGGGTGACAGTTGGAGTAGGAGTGGGAGTTGAAGTCGGAGTTGGGGTGACAGTTGGAGTAGGAGTGGGAGTTGAAGTCGGGGTAGGGGTTGGAGTTACTGTGGCTGTTACAGTCCAGTTAATGGTGTTGCTTGTGCCATTAGCATTATTTGTAGCATTGATTTCAATCGTATGGGTTCCATCACTGCTGAAATTCACGGTGATGTTATCATAATTATTGTACTGGTTAACACCGTCTTTGAACCAGTTCCATGTATTTATCGTCTGGTTAGCCGTGGCATTGAATTTAACTGGCTCGCTTGTGTTTATAGAGAGCGTTATTTTCTGGTCATTAGTCTTGTTATTACTCCAGGAAGTAATGTTGGGTGCACCAGCTACTGTAATGGTTGTTGTATTGATGAAAGCAAACGTGCTTGAGGAATTGTCCGAGGTTGCTGTGACATTGACGTGGAATGTTCCTGATGCTGCATTGGTTACATTGAGTGCGAATATGCTCGTTGCACCTGCATTCAGGGGAACAGGGGAGGAAATGTTTAAACCGGAGACAGAGGCAATGTCCGGATTGTCCAATGACAGTGTATATGAATCAGGATCGGTTCCGTTGTTAGTGAGGTTGAGGAGGTAGGTGGCATTCGTTCCTGCAGGTGTTGTCCTGGCAAGGACTGAAATGTTCGAAAGACTGACCGACCTGACCGCAGTCACTGTGGTTGTTGTGTTGATGAAAGAAAACGTACCTGAAGAATTGTCCGAGGTTGCTATGACATTGACGTGGAATGTTCCTGATGCTGCATTGGTTACATTGAGTGCGAATATGCTTGTTGCACCTGCATTCAGGATAACAGGGGAAGAAACGTTTAAACCGGAGACAGAGGCAATGTCCGGATTGTCCACCGAGAGTGTGTATGAATCAGGATCGCTGCCATTATTGGTGAGGTTGAGGAGGTAGGTGGCATTGGCGCCGGCAGATGTTGATTGGGCAAGGACTGAAATATTCGAAAGACTGACCGCCCTGACTGCGGTAACTGTGGTTGTTGTATTGATGAAAGCAACCGTACCTGAGGAATTGTCCGAGGTTGCTGTGACATTGACGTGGAATGTTCCTGATGCTGCATTGGTTACATTGAGAGCGAATATGCTCGTTGCACCTGCATTCAGGACAACGGGAGTGGAAACGTTTAACCCGGAGACAGAGGCAATGTCTGGATTGTCCAATGACAGTGTATATGAATCCGGATCAGTTCCATTATTAGTGAGATTGAGAAGGTAGGTTGCATTGGCGCCGGCAGATGTTGATTGGGCAAGGACTGAAATATTCGAAAGACTGATTGCCCTGACTGCGGTCACTATGGTTGTGGTATTGATTAAAGCAAACGTATCTGAGGAATTGTCCGAAGTGGCTGTGACATTGATATGGAATGTTCCTGATGCTGCATTGGTCACATCGAGTTCGAATATGCTCGTTTCACCTGCATTCAGGACAACAGGGGAGGAAACGTTTAACCCGGATACAGAGGCAGTGTCTGGATTGTCCAATGACAGTGTATATGAATCCGGATCAGTTCCATTATTAGTGAGGTTGAGGATGTAGATTGCATTAGTTCCGGCAGATGTTGATTGGGCAAGGACTGAAATATTCGAAAGACTGACCGCCCTGACTGCATTCACCTGCACCGTCATGTTTGTGCTATTGTTAACATTACTCACTTTATCATAAGCTGTTATTGTAAGGTTCACGAATCCGGTAGTCACCTTATCTGCTTTTATGGAATTGTTAATCCAGAATCCACCGACATTATTAAGAATCGCCTCATTAATTGTTGAATTTATTGCAGAAACGTTGACTGTTGCATTTTTCACACCGGTAGCTAAATCCGTAATAGTTGCATTCAATGACGGTACACTACCATTCAGTACATAAACATCGTTGGAATTGGAGGTGACAGAGGGTGGAGTAACATCATCGAGAGTTATGTTTATGTTACTCAAATCAGAGCCGGCTACTGTAACTATCGTTGAGTTGCTCTGATATCCGGGAGAGTTTCCTGTGATCGTGAAGGTATCATTGGACATCTGTGTCAAAGTATAGAGTCCCGCATTGTCTGTATTAACAATATAATCCGCTACGTTAACTTGCCCTGATATCCCCTGAACCGATGTATTCAACAGGTAGCCTGATATGTTGTATGTTGTATCGTCATTTGTCACTATTATCAAAGGGGCGGACCGGTTGCCAATGTTACCGACATTATCTATTGTCCTGACCGAAAAGTTGTATCTGTATGTTGAGTTCAAGTTTCGTATCGTCTCGTTTGTAGAAGTCGTGTTATCAACAAATACGTAATCAGTAAAGTTTCTAAAGGTAATGGTCATCCACGTGCCTGGATTATCTTCGCTGGCATCTTCCGGGAAATAACTATCTCTTGCTGTGAGATCAGTTGAATTGAAGCATTCTTCTTCAAGAAAGAAATTGATGCTGGAATTATTCACCGGCGAGCCTATTTCCGAGAGTGGGATCCGTATCTCAAACCACGGGGCTAAGCTTCCTGAGCCGTTCACATAACTTATTGCAGACGTATTCGGAGTATTATTTACCCAGTCGCTGCCATTTCCAATATAAGAAGTGAGAGTATTATTCTCCTCAACCTGATACATTATGTCATCCGATTGGGGCGAAGTACCGCCGTTCTTGTTTACATCAAAAGCAAGACTGATTTTTTCATTTCTTGGTCCCGTATCAATATCCGGAGCATGCGCTGCCACATAAAGGAAGGATTGATTAAATTTTACCAAAAAGTTGCCAGTTGGGGATTTCGGGACGGCATGGCAGGTCGTGCAATCCACGCTTGACTGAATGTCATAAACATACCAATAGGCATCCTGCTCATATTCCGTACTAATATTGCTGGCATTAATTATGTCCCTTGGAACTGTCAGAAAATTGAAGGAATCATTTGTTCTTTGTTTCTGATAGTAACTAACGCCAGACCCATCGTCTGTGCTTGCATTCCATGAAACGGTTACGGTTTTGGAGCTTGGGTCTGAGATATTTGTAAAGTTCATCGGCTGGGTAGGTGGGGTCGCATCGATACCAACCGTCATGTTGATTGCATTATTTCGATTATTTACGTTATCATAGGTTGTTATTGTGAGATTCTTAAACCCGTTTGTCTCGCCCTGATCTGCGATTATGCTATTGTTTATCCAGTATCCGCCTGTGAGAGTTAGCGCAGCCTCATTAATTGTGGAGTTTATCTGCGAAACGTTTACGGTTGCGTTCTTTATGCCTGTATCTGTATCAGTAATTGAAGCATTCAATAATAAAAGAGTGTTATTCGCAATGTAGAGGTTGTTATTATTTGAGATAACAGAAGGCGGCGTGATGTCGGTAACAGTCGTTGTGGTATTGACAAAGGCAAATTTGGTGAGGTCATTGCTTGAGGTTGCGGTTACATTTACCTTGAAAGTGCCCGAAGAGGTATTGGTTACATTGAGTTCGAATATGCTCGTTGCACCTGCATTCAGGAATATCGGGGAAGAAACGTTTAAGTCATATACCGAGGCACCTTCCGGATTGTCCACTGCCAATGTATATGAATCCGGATCGGTTCCGTTATTTGTCAGGTTAAGAACATAATTTGCATTCGTTCCTGTGGCTGTGGATTGTTCCGATGTGTTGATTGTCAGGCTCACGCCCCTGACTGCAGTCACCGTGGACGTGGTATTAATGTAAGCAAACATGCTTGAGGAATTCTCCGAGGTTGCTGTGACATTGACACGGAATGTTCCTGATTCTGCATTGGTCACATTGAGTTCGAATATGCTCGTTGCACCTGCATTCAGGAAGACCGGGGAAGAAATGTTTAAGCCAAATACCGAGGCACCTTCCGGATTGTTCACTGCCAGCGTATATGAATCCGGATCGGTTCCGTTATTAGTGAGGTTGAGCACATAGGTGGCATTTGTTCCGGCTGGTGTTGATTTTGTGAGAACTGAAATATTCGAAATACTGATTGCCCTGACTGCTGTAACCTGAACAGTCATATTGGTGCTGTTGTTAATATTGCTCACGTCATCGAAAGCTGTTATTGTGAGGTTTGCGAATCCTGTAGTTACCTTATCTGCCCTGATGGAATAATTAGTCCAGTATCCACTTATATTGTTAAGGATAGCCTCATTTATAGTAGAATTTATTGCAGAGACGTTTACCGTTGCATTTTTCACACCAGTACCCGTGTCTGTGATTGCAGCGCTTAAATTAAGAAGTGAGTTGTTATTAAAAGAGGCGTTATTGGTATTGGAGATCACAGAAGGTGCAATGACATCCTGCAAAGTTAGATTCACATTGCTCTGATCTAAGCCATTCAAAGTAATATTTGTTGAATTGCTCAGGCAGCAATCTGATGCGCTTGCTGTCACGTTATATGTGCCATTTATCAGGTCTGTTAATGTGTAGAATCCATTAGGATCAGAGTTTACTGAATATTCTCCTGTAACAATAAAAGCATTATTTAACGGTGAACCTCCAGTCGTTATGTAACCGCTAATACTGTATCCATTTCTGTCTGCCGTCTGGCCAATAAAACTTGCCGAACGGGTACCGTTGTTAAGAGCCCTGTCACGGGCGAAGATGGAAAAGTAGTAACGAAAGTTCGTTACAAGATTGGTGACGGAATAAGAATTCGTATCAGGATTTGCGATTGTATCCCAGACAGTATTGTTGCGATATGTTAAAACGGCCGTCCAGGTGTCAGGTGTTAAGTCTGATGCTCCATCCGGAAAATAGTTATTTCTTGTAGTATTGTCGCTTCCATTGTTGCATTCTACTTCTATGGCAAACCTGACAGAGCTTCCATTTGTCGGATTGCCAATTTCAGATAGCGGGATGCGTAATTCATATACATTTCCTGAAACATTATAGGTTGTATTTACAATTCTTCGAGTGGATCCAGTCATATTTGAGGAAATATCTTCCCAACCTGTTCCGTTTCCGACTTTTGTTTCATTTGTGCCATCTTCATGAAGTTCGTATAGCTTATCATCAGATTTGGGATTAGTACCGCCGTCTTTAGCAACATCGAATACTAACTCTATTAAATCGTCCCCATTAACAGTATCGTTGTCCGGTAACATAGCTGCTACATATAAGTATGACCCGTCGAATTTCATCCAGTAATTTCCGATAGATGATTGAGGGTTAGTCAAAGCAGGTATACCTGAAGAAGGATGACAAATCAAACAATTAATCGGAACTGGATTCCTGAATGTGTACCTGTAAGCATCGTCATCGTATCCCGGATCAATTCCTGATGCATTAATAGTAGGTCTTTCTACTGTTAGCCAGTTGATACTGTCATTAGATCTTTGTACAAAATAATTCTTTATGCCTGAACCGCCTGAATTATCTGTGGCTTCATCCCAGCCGAGATTAATTTCATTATGAGTTGGAGATGTGGTGTTCGTGACATTGGTTACCTGGCCTGGCGGTGTTATGTCATTGACAGTGATACTCCATGTTCTATTTGCTGAACTTGCATCACCAAAAATTTCTATTTTAAGTGTTGCTGTTCCACTATCTGCAAATGAAATATTTAACTGATGAAATGTTCCAACCGTGGAATCACTGATATGACTTAAGTTTGTCCCTGTCAGCGTGTCAACATGGCTGGTTATATTTATATCAGTAGTTATATTGAAATTAACTGTCGCCCCCTGATTGACCGATAAATTTAAAGAATTGTTATTAGTAACATTGTTTCCATTATTGGTTATATGTATGAATTGTAATTGAGTATTCAATAATTGTATCGAGGATACATTACCCGCATTCGAGCGGTTGACCGCTTGAACTGTAATATTCGACCAACCATATTCAGTCATACCTGTTTGGTTGTAATATTTGTTTGTGGTCAAAGAATTTACACCATTTACTGAAATCAAATAAATATCCGCAATATTCCCTGTAGGAGATGTCCAGGATGTATTTATGAAATTCGAGCCTTTACTTGCTGTTAAAGCGGTTACGGGATTAATAGAATAACGAGTCAGGCTCATATTTGCAATTAACTGACCAACCATTGTTGATGCTTTGCCATAAGTGACATAAATCAGGCTTCCATTCCTTGTTAAAGACGGGTAGTAAGAAGTAGTTGCCGTTCCAAACCCGTTCGGATTGTTATCCCATGTTTGCCCGCCATCAAATGAACGAGTCCAATAAACAATTTGTGAGGTTGCTGACGTTCCTGATGTGTAAACTGCATACAAATAACCTGTGACGTTATCTGTCATAATGTTTATGTCATCCTGATATGTACCCGCTACTGGCGTTATTCTGCTTGATGTGGCCGCACTGACATTGTATACCGTGATGACACCCGTGCCTGATGCGCCCTGATTATGCACACATGTTGTGAAAATATTATTATCATATCCTCTTACATCTAATGCTATGCCGCCGTTTATCAGACCCGCAGCAGAGCTATCTGCGCACCCTGTTGCCGATATTGTCGTCCAGCTTCCCGCCCATGAATTGGTACTGGCAGTGTATATTTTATAGTTTAAGGCGTTGCTTGAAATTACGTTTCTAAGTAGAACCATATCTCCATTATTTTTGGGTGCTAATCTGGTATGGTCTATAGTGTTTGATGTTAAACTTGCGGATGATGCAGCCCAGTTTCCAGAGGTAAGGCATGTCCCTTTGCAGCGAAACACGTCTTCTACTGCGTTAGTATAAGCAAGCGATGAAGTTAATGCGATGAATACTGCCCCGGTTTTGTTTACAGCAATACTTACGAAAGCTGTTGTGGCCGACGCTGCCCCTGATGGGGTTGCATGCACGATAGTCTCCTCCGATAACGTATTACTTGATGTGTTTAATTGATAATATACCAGGTCAAAAGAGTTTGAGTTGTACGTTGCAATATGTATAAGATTTCCTGTATTCCCTGGTGTCCATTTATCATACCAACTGGCATAATAATATACAGGCGATGCTCTTATCTGGACAGGCGCATTCCATGATGTGCCACCATTCGTCGTCGTAGCATACTTTAGAATAGTTCCTGTGACGTCCAGATATATTCGGTATCCGTGAGATGAATTCACAAAAATCGTGTTTCCTGAACTTCTTTGCAATGTTGATGCAGCCGAACCATTATCTATAGGCACTTCTGCCGCACCGGCAATGTTGATAACTATCGCCAATACCAGAAGCAATAAAAGTAATAGAAAAATTATTGTTTTAGACAAATCCTAAACCCCCATATTTAGTATCCAATTTCACATTTGCAGTGACTTGTAAAGTTGGATTTAATACCCTTCTCTGCGCCTTTTCCCTCACCTCAAACTTTGATTTTAATAACCATATATTATTGTATACGGTATTCCCTCATATCCTATACTAATAATCATTATAACTATCCTATCGGATATAATTGTTTTGGTTTAGATAATGAGATTGTTTAGATAGTTAGTCAGATTGATAACTGACGATCAATTATTATAAATAATATATTATTAAAATTGAGTTTAAATTTAATCTATATTCATGGTTAACATTTGCTTGTTGAATTGTTTATCCTGTTGATTTTTGAATAGAAACCTTAAAGTACTTTCTGGTAGAAAAGAGTACTCCCCTATCATCCGTAGGAGACAGTAGTCGAATACTACGGGAGGAATTATATTGGAACACGAAAAAGTACTTGAATCTGTTAAACAAGCTATAGAAAAAGCTCCAGAGCGAAAATTTTCAGAAAGCGTTGAAATTTCTGTCAATCTTAAGAATCTTGATATGAATCAGCCTACGAACAGGCTTGATGAAGAGATAATCCTGCCAAACGGCTTGGGAAGACCCATAAAGATCGCGGTATTCGCAAAAGGTGACACTGCGCAAAGAGCAAAGGCCGCAGGTGCAGATTACGTTTTTGATCCCGAAGAAATTAGTGTTCTTGGTGAAGACAAGACACGGGCAAAAAATCTTGCTGAAGAGGTAAACTTCTTCATAGCAGAATCTGCATACATGCCAGTAATAGGAAAGACCCTTGGACAGGTGCTTGGTCCCAGGGGAAAAATGCCAATACCCCTTACTGCTGACAAGGATATTGTCCAGATAATCAATAAATCCAAGAACTCAATAAAAGTGAGATCCAAGGATAAATTGACATTCCATATTTTAGTAGGTAAAAAGGATATGGATCCTGTGAAATTGGCTCAGAACATCGAAGCTATAATTAACCGCATTGAGCACAGGTATGAACGCGGTCTTTATAACGTTAAATCGATCTATGTAAAATCTACAATGGGACCGGCAGTGAAGGTGATTTGAAATGTCAATAGAACTTGCACACCACAGCATTCATATCCCCCAATGGAAAAAAGATGAAATTGAGGAGATAAAGAAAAACCTAAAGTCTTATTCATCGATTGGCGTTGTAGGAATACGGGGTATTCCATCAAATCAGCTTCAAATGATGAGAAAGAGCCTTCGCGGTATTGCTGACCTGAAGCTTTGCAGGAATTCACTTATTGACCGCGCACTCAATGAGTCTTCATCCGATATACAGAAGATTAATAAGTATGTGGAAGACCAGACTGCATTATTGTTCACGAACGAGAACCCTTTCAAACTACAAAGAATACTTCAACAGGGGAAGACCTCCGCACCCATAAAAGCCGGAGCAGTTTCACCAAAGGATATTGTAGTCGAGAAAGGACCGACATCCTTCCCTCCTGGACCCATCGTTGGAGAATTGACAGGTGCAGGGATCGCCGCAGGCATTGAAGGTGGAAAAGTTGTTATCCGCCAGACTAAAACTGTAGCGAAGAAAGGCGATGTTGTTGATGCTAAACTTGCGTCTATTCTTTCACGGCTTGATATTCATCCAATGGAATTGGGTCTTGACCTTCGCGCCGTTTATCAAAATGGCATGATATATGAGTCAAAGATACTATCGGTCGATGAAACGGTATATAAGAATAATCTAACACTGGCAGTACAGCACGCATTCAATTTGTCCGTCAACTCAGCATATCCGGCTAAAGCCACGATCAGAACACTGCTTACAAAGGCAGCGTCCCAGTCAAGGAATCTTGCGATCAATGCTGAAATAGTAATGCCGGAGATTATCGATGTATTACTTGGAAAAGCTAATGCACAGATGATGTCTATAGCAAAGTTGGCTAATGCAAAAGATGCAAACTCAACCAGTACCAAACTAAAGGAGAAACTTGCAGCGGCGCCAAAATAAGAAAAAATGATGGAATACCAATGCAAGAAGATTTATAGCGGGTCACGGCTCGTTATTCGATTAATTAAATAAATAGGTGATTAAAATGGAATACATATATGCAGCGCTCTTATTACACAGCGCAGGACAAAAAGTGACTGAAGAAGGAATAACTGCTGTTGTTAAAGCAGCAGGCGTTACTGTTGATGCAGTAAGGGCAAAAGCACTGGTTGCAGCCCTTGACGGCGTCAATATTGAAGAGGCAATTGCAAAGGCAGCATTCGCAGCTCCGGCAGCAGCAGCAGCCCCGGCAGCAGCAGCTCACGCAGAAGCAGCAGCTCCAGTAGTGGATGAGAAAGCCAAAGAGAAAGCTGAAGAAAGCGGAATGGAAGGCCTCGGAGCCTTATTCGGTTAAGAAGAATTCACATTCTTCTTACAATTTCTTTTTTTTTTACATTGCCTTTTCCGTTAATTATAAGTCCATTAATAAACTCTTTGAGCGTAACTATGGACCTCAATAAATACAAGAACCTGACCCGCGGGATTTCTGATACTTATGTAAACGTCCACCCAATTCAGCGAGGCGGTGTGCTGACAGCGGAAGCGCGTAAAGCTCTTCTTGAATTCGGGGACGGATATTCGGTTTGTGACTACTGTTTCGAATCAAGGGTTGACCTTGTGGATAAGCCGCCAGTTCACGATTTTACCGCAGATGTCGCAGAATTCCTCAATATGGATGATGTCAGGTTCACAGCGGGATGTCGCCATGCTAAATGGGCTGTAATGCACATGGTTTGCGAACAAGGCGATACTGTTGTGGTAGATGCCCTTGCACATTATACTTCTTATCTTGCCGCAGAAGCGAACAAACTGAATATCGTTGAAGTGCCGCATAACGGGTATCCAAGGTTTGAGATCGATCCACAGGGGTATGCCACGAAATTTGAAGAGATAGAACAAAAGACCGGGAAACTCCCCTCAATAGCAGTGCTCACGCATGTGGATTACAGGTATGGCAATATTGCTGATGCGCAAAAAGTCGGGGAAATATGCAAAGAATACGGTGTCCCTTTCCTGCTTAACACCGCTTATTCTTCAGGTATAATGCCAGTTGATGGCAAAAAACTCCATGTGGATTTCCTGTGCGGTTCAGGACATAAAAGCTGGGCGGCTTCGGCGCCGATAGGAATACTTGCAACAACCTATGAATGGAGCACAAAAGTATTTAACAAATCAACATGCCGCGGCGATTGGAGCGGACGAGGATTTTCGAAAAAGGAAGTTGCATTGTTTGGATGCTCACCGGTCTTTGGCGCGCCCGTTGCAACGCTTATGGCGTCATTTCCAGCAGTCGTTGAACGCGTGAAACACTGGGACAATGAGGTAAAAAATGCACAGTATTTTGTAAACGAGCTTGAAAAGATAGAAGGCTTCCATCAGATGGGTGTTAAGCCAAAACAACATCCTCTTATGAACTTTGAAAGCCTGGCACTTCATGAGATCGCGGAAAAGGATAAGCGCAGGGGATATTTCCTTTACCATGAATTAAAGAAGAGAAAAATCGTTGGCCTTCATCCTGGTATGAGTAAGAATTTCAAAATCAATACGTATGGCTTGAAGCGCGAGCAGATTGAATATGTAGCCGCTGCTTTTAAAGATATAGCAAGAGAAAATGGAATTAAAGTCGAGGAATAACGATGAAATACGCAGAATTATCAATGAAATTCAGGAAATTTTTTGAACTTCCTTCTTCACCTGTTGCGATCAGGATCATAAATGACACCTCTGAACAAAAAACAAGCATCAAGCCAATGAGATATTGTGAAATGGTAAGAAGAAGCGCCTTTTATGGCGAGAGTTTTGTTTTTAGCGTTGAAGAACTCACCTGTACAAGCGCAGAGCTTGCCCTTGGTTTCACAGAACCAAGCTACGGAGAGGTCTATCCACGTATCAAGCCTGCAAATACAAAATTGGTTAGCATAAGTTCGCTTGAAAAGACAGAGAAAAAACCTGATGTCGTAGTAATTGTTGGAAATCCCCGCAAAATAATGCGCGTTTCAACGATACTTGCACAATTACATGAAAAACAACAAGTTGAAGCTAAATTCAAGGGAGAATTCGCAGTGTGCGGTGAGTGTACGGCAATACCGTTCCTGGAGAAAAAAGTAAACCTGTCGCTTCTTTGTAACGGCGCAAGGATGTTCTCAGGATATCGCGATGATGAGATCGTAATGGGCTTCCCACTTGAAGATTTTGAACGAGTGGCACAGAGTACGGAAGAAAAAGAGATAACAAGCGCATTGTGCGGATGCATCATGGATGATATTCCCGCGGGAGCAGTATCAGCGATAGAGAAGATCGGATTCGGGAAGGGAACCGACCAGTTCTTTGGGCGATTCGGGACTGAAATAGTAAGACTGTACACCCCGAAGGAGAAGGATGGAAAAATCACATCACTGACGCTTCATATACCTGTAAAATTCAAAGATAGCGAAACAGCCTCCAAAGCAAATGAAAAAGCTGGCGAAATACTTGAGAAGCCACTGCTTCACAGGGTAAGGGATAACTGGGTCGATATTGCGCTTCCTCTTGATCTGGGAGAGACACTTAACAGGGCAAGCATGCGCGGTGAAAAATTCGAGGCGCTTGTCAGGAGTGGAATTGATACGATATTGAGTGAGGCAGAGAAGTTAAAGAGGAAAACGGCTGGATAAGGTTATAATTTTTATGCAGTCAATTCCACAAGTTCCACTATCATTTTATGGCTGGATAGCGGCGTCAGGACAGCTTTTTCGTTCGTGTTGATCTTCATAACCCGAAGAAGATCTTTTGGGAAATATATTCCGATCTTCCCTCCCCCGACTATAGATATATTACATTCATATCCTCCTATCGGCCTGTTTGAAGTATATTTCTCTATTATTTTTGTGGATTTCGAATCAAACGCCTGTTCTCCACACTTCGTGCATTTAAGACCAGTCAGATTTGGTATTACCATTCTCTCGCCTGCAAGGGTAACATCATAAACCAGATCATTTAAGAAGCCCATTGAAGCTGTTTGGCATGAAGGACAGTTGATATCTTTTACACCGATCATCGGCGACTCATCTTTCCCGGCTTTTCGTTTGGCGATCTCGATTGCTATTTTCTCCATCATTTGTGAAGTTATGACGGGGATATTATCAGACTCATTTTTCTCGATTTTTTCTTTATTATTCTTCATATAGATTCTCCTCGATTTTTATAATTTAATCAAACATTGTGGATTTTTCATTCTTCATCAAATGCTGTTATTACCAGCACAAATTCATTATCTGATGTTTCATGTATCTCGAATACGATGCGTATCAGCCTTGTGGGGATTGTAAATTTAGACCACGATACAAATCTTGCTTCAATATTTCTATCAGGTTTAAATAGTCCATAATAAAGTCCATTTATTATCTCCTGTTCTGTAATATTAGGATGATCTCGCTTAATATGATTCCACAAAATGACATATTTTTCATTCAATACCAGCCCCGTGACATCTTTTTTCAATTCGCCAAGATTGTTGTATGATCTTTTTGAGGATTTTTCTTGATTTCTCATTCAGGTTTGCTCCAGCAAAAATATTTTCCATCTTGCTCACATATTCCCATAATTTCCGGTTTTTTACGTATAATATACTTATATTTTACGTTAAATACATATATAGTTTTTGTTGAGACAAAAAAGGTCTGAATTAGGCGCAAAGATTTTGCTGCAAATTGAATCATAAATAACTTACTTAAGTAATTCTTAAATACCTGCCTGCATAATTGGACAGTCTAAACTGGTACAAAGCCAAAAATTTGGCAAATCCTAGTGATGCCAATGAATATCAAGTTTGAAGATAACGAAATAATACTCGACAAAGAACCATCAATTATAGATTATTCAGTCCTTGATTTTTCGGAAATCCTCCAAAGAAATAATATCAAGCATTTGCTAATTTCAGGATATATCCCTATCCTTTTCGGAAAGAATGGAGAAAATGAAAACATTGATATAATGATCCAGAATATCTCATTTGAGAAATTCCTGAAATTATGGCTTGAGATCGAAAATACATATGAATGCAAAAACACAAGCGATCCCATCGATGCCTACAATGCATATCTAAAAAATTACCATTCTGTAAGTATCTTAAAAAAAGAAGGCCACATTCTGGATTTTAAAATGAAGATCATCAAAAACGAGATCGACAGGTATGTCCTGAAATACCGAAGAATTGTAAGACTTAGAGAAAGGCATCTGTACATTCCCCCTGTCGAGATGCAGATATCATATAACTTATCAAAGGGTTGCGAAAAAGAGATCGGGGATGCAAGATATTTATATAACTTATTCAATGAAAAACTGGATAAAGCATTGATGGACAGGTATTTGAAAGAATTAAAGATCCCTGATGAAAGTGTTGAGACTTATCTCAAGGGCAAAGAGTCACCTTAATAATTATCCTGATTTTTTTTGGCCATCAAACGTCTCCGGTCTCCTTGCCAGATCAAAACATGCTACAATCTGAACCGCCTTACTCCGGATTCGATGCCATGGATCTTCATGATGTGTCGCATCTATTGCAGAGAGGCTGCTTTAAATAGAATAGCGACATGACCTTCGAGGATAATAACACTATGACTATATATATCACGCAAATAATTTTAGGAGGCTTCTTAGCCTCTGTGGTATGGTTTATTGTAGGGAGTGTTTTGTATATGAATCCCTTTGTTGCAAATATATACAAAGGTGCTGAGAACTCACCAGCATTGAAGAAATGGGCAAGTGTTCCAAAGTATATTTGTCTGCAATATGTTGGTATATTGGCTCAATGTTTATTGTGGGCTTTTGTTTTTGCCCTGGCAAAACCTGTTCTTCCCGATGGAGTCTTGATGAAAAGTCTCATTTTTGGTCTTCTTTTAATTGCTGTAAAAATATTTCCCAGATTCTTTGACATGTGGATTCAATCAACCTATCCAAACAAGTTGCTTGCTGTTGAGTTTCTTAATGGAACAATTGGAAGTTTTGTAATCGGTGTGGTGTTTTCATATGTACTTTAATTGCGTTGGATAAAAGGCTTCGCTACGGTGATAATATGATAAAAGGGATAACAATGAAAATTAAATACCCCGAAATTGGTATTTGTGGGCTTTCTTGCAGACTTTGTCATTACCATACTGAAGGTGAAAGCAAGTGCGGTGGATGTAAAACCGAATCAAGAATATGTGTTGGTTGCCCTTTTATCACTTGCGCTTTAAAGAAAAAAGGAGTTGAATTTTGCTGGGATTGTGAAGAAAATGAAACTTGTGAAAAATGGAAGAAGCGTAGAGAAGCTGGGAAAAAAGTCGATTCATTCAAGTGTTATCAAAAACTTGAAGATGATATTGCATTTATTCAAAAGAATGGGGTAGATGAGTTTGAAAAGACGCAGAAAATTAGAGAACACTTGTTAAAAGAGATGATGCGGGAATTTAATGAAGGGCGTTCAAAAAGTTACTATTGCATTGCGGCTACAGTTATGGAAATTGGAGAATTAAAAGAAGCTTTGACTAAAGCTAATAAAAATTCTGTTGGGTTAAGAATTAAAGAGAAATCAAAAGTTCTTCATTCAACATTGGATGAAGTTGCCAAGCAAAGAAATTATTATTTGAAGCTGAGAAAATAAACACTGTGCATTTTTAAAAAAAAAGTGCAAAGATAATCTCAAATTATTAAAAGGGAAAGTTGATTTTTGTTTTGAGTGCAACTGTTTTCCTTGCGATAGACTGAAACATCTTGATCAGAGATACCAGCGTGGGTTTGGGATGAGCATGATTGAAAATCTTATGGAAATTAAAGAAAAAGGCATTGACGCATTTATCAATTAGTATTCCATTTATAGGCGGAACAATAGCAGGAATACCTTTTATTGAAAGATTTAATCGTTTCAATTTTCAGCAACTGCTCTCTCCCCAGTCACATTTATATTGAGCGAACCAAACTTCGCTCCCGCACTTCTGAAAGTCCTGGATATTCCTCTCATTTCTACCCTCTGGACAGGGTCATAATATTCCAGCGACCATGTACCATTACCATGAGAAGCGTTAACAGCCACAGAATAAGCTCTCCATCTGAACATCTTTGCCTGCGGGAGTTGATCCGCTGCGCCAATCGCTTTATCTAGTCCATTGCCTGGTGAAAGGATATTAAGTCGTGGAACTGTCATATTATAGTTAGATTTTCTCTCAATCCCATCATATTCAAATATAATAATTTTGCCATCTTCTTCTTTCTGGGCATACCAGGTGAACGGGTTCATCGTTGGAAATGATTTTATATTCACATCATCAAAAAATTCTTGTGAATTGTTTTTTTCCGCAAAGCGCACAGCTCCGAGTCCGGCAAATATAAGGAGGAATATAACCAGATATTTTGTGGCCGTTGTGGCCTTCAAAGGCCTCTTGATTATAAATATTATCATAACCAAGCTGACCAATGTTAGAAAAATATCGGTTAAAAAAAACAATTCTGCCGAGTATCTTGTTGTTTCAATCGGGAAAAACAGCGGTACCCCTCTTGTTGTTGAATAATCGAGGAACAAATGAATGAGAACGCCAGCGTATGCATATGCGATGTTACGCCACGAGAAAACCGGCTCGAAATTAAAATACTTCTGCACTCTCTTCTTTATTCCCTTGCGTGATACAAGATACAGTACAAAAATCGCTGTGAAAAACCCGAAAAAAAGTGAATGCGTTATGCCGCGATGAGTTATAAGGAAGAAAGTAGGATAAAGATATTGTATTAGCAAAAGAAAAATATCAAAATCGGGCGCAATGCCTCCAATAACAAAGGCTGTAATTTCCTCTTTTTTTCTCTTGAAGTAATTTCCGAGTAAATATGGCACAAGCGCGTGCGAGAAAAGATCCATTAGCCCCCCCTCGATACCTTTCTATTATCGGCCATCAATAAAACAGCGCCCGCAAGCACTATCATCCCGCTAAGTGAGTACATAACCTGGAACCCGAAATATTGCAGAACAAAACCAAGGATGATTGAACCCATCCCGATCCCAAGGTCAAACGCGGCGGTAAAAGTTCCCATGGCAGAGCCTCTTTCTTTTTCACTCACGCTGTCAATAAGCAAAGCCATAAGTGATGGATGAACAAGACCAAAACCCAGACCGTAAAGAAGGGCAGCTATTAGAAAAACAGACAATGTGCTTGCAGTCGATAAAATCCAAAGACCAGCAGCTATAAGGATCATTCCTGGAAGGATCACAAATTTTCTCCCCTTTTTATCAGAAACCTTACCGGCAAAAGCCCGGACAAGAATAAGGGTCACTGCAAATACCGTAAAAAATATACCGGGGTTTTGTATTCCCTGCTTCTGGGCGAACAGAGAGAGAAACGATACTATTGAACCATAAGTCAAGGCGATCGTGAACATCAGGGTTGACACAAATAATGCTTCCCTGCTAAAAAGTGGTGTTTTGGGATGCGAGGCGAAAGTTTGCGAAATCGGAAGAGCAAGAAGTAAAGAGACAAGTGCTATCCCGGCACCGATCATGAAAAGAAGGGAAAAATCATATGCTGCAAGTAAAATAATACTCAAAGCCGGGCCTATTGCCATGGCAACATTGGATGCCATCCCAAATATTCCCATGGCTTCGCCTCTCCTTTTTGGGGGTGAGATATCAGCGATCAAAGTAGTTGCGGCTGTTGTGGCGGCGCCCCAGCCGATACCGTGAAATACCCGCAGAAGCAGCAGTGCGGTAACATTATTCATATAATTATAAAGAAGCATTGATACCAGAAAAACGAGCAAACCCAATATCAGGATATTTTTCCTCCCGCGCCTGTCAACCTCCTGCCCGATAAATGGTCGAAAGACTACCGCCGAGATGGTGAAAACGCCTATTATCAACCCTATCTCGGATTCTGTGCCACCTATTTTTTGGATGTAAATGGGAAGCGTAATAAGAAGGAAATAAAAACTTGAAAATAACGCAAATGTGGAAAGACTTGTGAGAATAAAATTCCTTGAGAATAATGTTTCATTTTGTGGGATATTTTCCATGTAAAGTACTTTAATGAAGTCTAAGGATAAAAAATTGACAGTGTCCTGAATTCCAGGTCACATCCATTATCATGAGATTATGTAGTCAACAAGACCCATATCATATTTTATCCCATTTATCAGTGATTTCTTTGTAATTGAAATCACTATGGGATCAGATTTCCATCCTGTTGGATCAGATCTCATTTTATAGATTATATAATTTAGATATTTATTATTCAGGGCTGCTAAATCTTTTGAATTGCTTTCCGGATTTGTGATTTGAATTCGAGCCGAACTATTTACATCCTGGATCGTCTTATTAAAATTATATCCGGAATTCCAATTATCACTCACATATGTTTCATACCTGCCATGATAGAAAAGGGCAATTTTTGAAGAAGATGTATGAAATGGATTTGATAGATCCGACATATAATGCAGAGAATATGCAGCATATGTATATCCTGTTATCGGGTTGATACTGAGGTTATTTTTTGCCTTCGTCGCATACTGATTCGCATAAAATGGCCCATCTCCAGATGGGGGATTGTTTTTCACAAACCAGTAGTGATCGCCTATATATCTGGGCCAGCTATCTGGAGTATTCGCATTATCGTAAAGCACCTGAGTATATTGTGATGGAATACCTGTCTTTATACCTGCAGTTCTGGCAAGATCAGAATGTGTATTTGCATTCCAGAGGATAATGACATTCGTTCTATCGATACCCAGAAATTTCCATACAATTGCTGCTGCCTGATCGAACACCTTTTGCTGTTCTGATTCCGAAAGTTTTGATCTTTTTGACCAAATATCCTTAAGGCACATTATAAGGTCATTTTTCTCTCTATCAGAAAGAGCGCTTGCTTTGATTGCATCGATCACTTTATCCTGAATATCTTTCGGCAGGTTTGAATCGCTATACATCGACTGTAAATCTGCTTCATCAGGCTCATCCTGTTTAATTATTGATCCAGCTGATACATTCAGAACTATGCCCACCAGTAAAATTCCCATTAGCACCGCGCAGCAGATCCCTAAATATTTTATTTTTCCCATAGGTTTTACCTTCAATACCATTTTCCCATGCGGCAATACTATATTAGTTCTCTTAAACTTAATTGGATGGCCAGCATTTTCAAGGTTCCCTATCAGAATGGTTTATTATTTTATCTATTTCACGATTTTCAAAGGAAATACAATATCACAGGAAGTATTATGACTCCCATAGCATTTATTTTTCTTATTTTTGCATAGGAGGCTATCATTCCAACAGGTGTTGATATTAAGAAAATGATCAAACCGAACCAGCCTGTGAATAAAATAACAAGAATTACAAGTCCCGCCAATACGCCCGTACATAATTTGGAATAATTTACTCTGGACAGGAATCCTGATACCCTGCTGCCAAGATAAATAGTGGTAAAATAAGAAATCGTGGATACAAAGATAATCACTATCAGCAAGAGAATAATTATCGAATAATCCCAATCTGCAACATTTACAAGCTGGTCGATCGCTACCATTGCACCACTTCTTGCTTTTCCGATAATAAAAAGAGCTACAAGGCTAAAAATCGCATTGGCCGTATTTGCGCTGCTTATTGAAACCATGAATTCCTTTGAGGATTGCGCCCCCTTTTCCACACGAACAAAGAGCATTGCAAGAATTGTTCCAACGGCTGAAGAAACACCGGGGAGCCATGCCACAAAAGAACCTGCTGCGGTTCCTGTTACTAATCCCCGGATGATCCTCTTTTTGGAAAGCACGAACATGCAGTTTTTTTTCTGGGGCGGTAATTCTGATTTTGTCATAAGGCTAATTACAAGCATGGAAGCGCCGAATAATCCTGAAAGAAGCGGCAAGAGAATTGAAGGCTCGCCGAATTTGAGAAGGGGCTGCATTAATACTGTGTTGTCAAATGCAAATATCCCAAGGAACCCGGAAATTAAAAAGAGGATTAGCGCATAAAATTTATATTTGAGATGCGCAAGTGAACCCTGTCCTTCCTCATATTCACCATTTTCTGTGGCGATCATAATAATTACGATCAAAACAAGTATCCATCCGACATAATCGTTGACCAGGACATATATGTTCTTGAAGAAAAACGCCATTGGTAAGACCATCAATAACGATACGATTACCGCTCCGGCGCTTCCTATTGCAGAAAGGCGCACAGCCTCTTCGCCTCTTCCTTCCATGAGTAACGCATGACCTGGGAGCACGGCGAGCGCTGTATCTGCTTCAGGCGCGCCCAGGAAAATCGAGGGGATAATATCCAGGAAGGTATGCGCTATTGAATTTGAGAGTATTATCACTGCTATGTAAAAGGGTGCAAAACCTAAGCTTGAAAGGAATGGTGAAGCTGCAACAAGAATAAGTGCAAAATTGTTCACGTGGATGCCCGGAGTAAGCCCTGAGATGATGCCAAGCAGGAACCCAAAAATTATTGAAACGATGAGCAGGACAAGAGAGATCTCCATGGATTTCTCCAGAAAGCCTCTCATGAACAAAAGGATTATGTTTGCAGGTGTGATTTTAGAATTGTGAGGATCGCATTAACCAAACTTGAAGAGAAATCAGAAGGAATTCCCGAATTATTCCAGCGCTATGGTCATGAAGCAGTTATAGTATCAACGATGTGCGCCGCTGAACCATCCGACATTGAACCTCTATTGAGATTATGCGATATGATCTCAAAAGGCAAAATAGATATCCTGATTTTTACAAGTTCACTTGGCGTTGAGAAGCTGTTTGAAAGGACAATTCCGGGAAAAAATATCAGGATCGTGAGCGTTGGGCCTAAGACAGCAAAGAAAGTAGAAGAATTTGGATTACATAGTGAAGTCATTGAAAAATTCTCTTCAGAGAATTTTGCAGATCATCTTGGGGAGATTACAGGAAAGACAATTGGCATCGCACGCGCAGAGGTTCCAAATCCTCAATTGACATTATCAATGGAATCTAAAGGCGCTGTTGTCGTTGAAGCTCCAGCATACCGGTTAGAGCCGGCAGGGAATAGTATAATTGGAGTTCTGGACAATGTGGACGCGGTCATATTTACGAGTGCTAAATCCTTTGAACTTTCGGGTTTTGGTCAAGAAAATGCTAAGAAGGCCAAGGTGATTGCGATTGGTGACAAAACTGCTGCAGCCATGCGAAAACATGGGGTTTCGCCCGATCTTGTTGGAAATGGGACGATCGAGGATTGTTTATTGGCTTTGGCCTGAATATGATTTCATAAATCCATACCTAACTCCATGTTTTCTCATATATCAACACATGGCGGCATGACTCTTTTATGCTCACTCGATGAAATGCGCACAGCCAGTTTATCAACTATCTCAGGCGTGAATTTACTCTTTACCTCTGATATCTTCTTTTTTTCATCAACAAGCATGGTGAGTATCCGGTCAGCCATATCATAGGAAACCCCAAGTTCACTTTCATCTGTCTGTCCAGGCCATAATCCTGCCGTTGGTGTTTTTTCGATTATCCTTAAAGGGACTCCCATATATCGCGAAAGCCCGCGCACCTGGGTTTTATAAAGATCCCCAATAGGTTCAATATCAACGCCGCCATCCCCGTATTTTGTGAAATAACCAAGCAGGAGTTCCGTCTTATTTCCGGTGCCGACCACCATGCGATTCATGAGGTTTGCGTGATAATATAATATACACATGCGAGTACGAGCTTTCAGGTTGCCGTTTGCGGTCTTTACATTGCGGTCAAAAACTGGTATGGCCGATGAAAATGATGACAAGACATGCGATATCTCAATAATATAATGATCAATGCCGAGGATTTTTGCAATTTCGACTGCATCATCAATATCGGTCTTTGAGGAGATGCCTTTTTCCGGCAGCATCAGACCAAGAACCTTATCCCTGCCCAGCGCTTCTACCGAGAGATATGCCGTAAGGGCGGAATCTATCCCACCACTTAAACCAACGACAGCACCCGTAGCTTCTGAGCTTTGGATGCTGGATCTTATGAAGTTCACAATTTTTTCTTTCGTTTCCGGGTGTCTTATTTTTTCCATCTATTTTTAAACGTATAGGAAAGTATAAACAGATTTCGATATCTATTTTTCCCGTGGATGAATACCTATAGAATCCGAGATGATAGCACCCCATTCACGCCGATAAATATTTAAAAACAATATGCACCAATTACTATCTTGTTACGAGCACTGTGCACTTTGCTTTCCCCACGACAGCCTGCGCAACGCTCCCAAGCTCAGGGTCTATTTCAGTTTCACCCTCGCTACCCATGACGATCGTGTGAACCCTATATTTTCCGGCGGCTTCCAGGATCGAATGAGCAATGATCTCGGCATGCGCCCCTTTTTTTGGCATCCGCTGCATGCTGACGCCCACAAGGATCTTTTGGATCTCAATTCCCATATCCGCTCCTGTTTCCACAACGCGCTTCAGCACTTCTTCACCCCTGGCAATAAGTTCTTCGCGCTGGGAATCCTTCTTCGCGACTGCCACAAATATCGCTGCCATCCTGATATTATATGATCTTGTGATCTTCATGGCTGCGATTTCTGCTTTTCGTGCGCATTCACTGCCATCTGTTGCAAGAAGTATCTCATATTTTACCATGATCACACCTCTTTATTCCTTATCTTCTGTTCAAGTTTATCAAGAACTACCATGATGCCAAAGATAACAGCCTGCGGCCTTGGAGGGCAACCCGGTATATAAACATCCACCGGAATGAATTTATCAACACCGCCACCGCTTGCGTATGTTTCCCCGAATATGCCTCCGTTGCAGGCGCAAGAACCCATCGCAGCAACAAGCTTGGGGGATGGCGTGGCATTATAGGTCTTAAGGAGTGCAAGTTCCATATTCCGCGTCACAGGACCGGTGACAAGCAGCATATCTGCATGGCGTGGTGATGCTACAATATGCAAACCGAATCGTTCGATATCGTAAATTGGATTTGAGAGAGCATTCACTTCAACCTCACATGCATTGCATGAGCCGGCATCAACTTCACGGATATGCAGGGAGCGTCCAAATATTTTCTTTATCTTATCATTCAGGCGCTGTCCCATGATCTCAATTTCATCTTCAACTGTCATAACGTCCTCCGGATGCTTGACAAAAGGTCTTCTTTTGTCTTTGATGAAAGTTCATATTCCTGTGTAAGTTTAACGGCACCTGTCTGGCATACCTCTTCGCATCGTGCGCAAAAAATGCAGCCGCAGCATGATAATGAAAGCATTTTTTCACCGTTTTTTTCTTTGAGCCATATGACACCGGGAGGGCATACCTTCACACAATCTCCGCAATATGTGCATTTTTCAGCGATAAGTTCGGGTTTTCCGCGAAACCCTTGCGGCGCGAAATCTGGCGTTTCCGGATATTTCGTAGTTTGACAACCTGTCTGTAAGGTTTTTTTAATTATATCAAGCATTATTTCACCTACATGTCATTGCCTGAGTATGATAGGCTCAGGCTCTTGTTTATGATCGGGAAATCAGGAACGATATTATCAAGTACGGCATACTCGATAGCAAGCCAGTTACAGAAAGATGGATCTCGAACCTTGCATCGTTCTATTCTATTTCCAATTGTCCTGACCCAGTAAATGGTCTCACCTCTTGGCGACTCAGTATATCCAAGCGCATGACCATCGGGGATATTTTCGACATTTATTCTGATCTCTCCCTCAGGAAGAGCCCAGAGCGCCTGCTCTATCAATGCTACAGATTCACATATTTCGTCTGCTCTCACGATAGTTCTTGAGAGTACATCACCTTCTTTGAGAACCGGCACCTTAAAATTGAATTCAGGATATGCTGCATAAGGATGATCGCGCCTTGTATCCCTGTCAAGCCCGGATGCCCGCCCTACTGGTCCCACTACATGCAATCCCTTTGCTATGTCGTTGTATATACGCCCCGTTGTTTCGATCCTGTCCATAAGCGACGGCGTCGAATTGAGATTTCCCATCAATGTCCTGAAATCCCGCTGGATTATGGACAACTTTTGCAGGATTTCATCCTTCTTATCTCCAATATCACGCCTCACGCCACCGATAGTGTTCATGCCGCGAAGCATCCTGCTGCCAGTAACAAGCTCATTCAGTTGTAATACTTCTTCCTTGAGCTTGTTGGCATGAGCCGCCCCAAAAGAAAAAGCCACATCAGTTGCGATCCCGGCGATATCGCCGAGATGGTTGTATATACGTTCAAGTTCAAGAAGAATCGTCCGTATATACCTAGCGCGGGGAGGTACATTGACCCCGGCTATTTTTTCCATAGCCTGGCAAAATGCGACTGCATGAGCAACTGAGTTATCGCCAGAGATCCTTTCAGCAAGAAATACAGCTTTGTCTATCGACAGGTTCTCAAACAGTTTTTCAACGCCTTTATGTGTATAGAAATGCCTTATTTCAAGATTGATTATGGGCTCACCAGCCACGCTGAACCTGAAGTGCCCGGGTTCAATAACGCCTGCATGGACCGGCCCCACAGGTATCTCGTAAACTCCCTCACCATCGACATGGCGGTAAATATATTCACCCTTGACACGGGGTGGTTTTGTTCTAATATCAAAATCTTTCCTGAGGGGATGAACTCCATCCGGCCAATCCTCAAAATTCATAAGCCTTCTCGGATCAGGATGTCCCTGGGGCACAAGACCGAACATGTCCTGCATCTCCCGTTCATACCAATTTGCTGCTGCTATCTTATGCGTAATTGATGGATATCCGGGATTTTTTCCATCAATGTTTATTCTTAAAATTATAAAGGCATCATTTCTATCGATCGAAAAAACATAATGGATCTTGAAAAATCCATTCATTTTTCTCTCATCATTGGCAAAGATCGAAACAAGGGGTAAGTCAAAATGGAAATAGATCCGATCGCATAATTTCACTATCGATTCTTTTTTTACCGTGAGATAAATCTCATTGTGTGATATCGATTCTTCAATAATGTTTTCCTGAAAATCTTTTTTTATTGTATCTACGATCTCATTATTCATAGTTTCACATCACAACTTTTACCACTTTGTGTATCATTTCAATGAAGTCCTGAGGTATATAGACACCAAGGATAATTACGAACACCACCAATATCATCATCGAAGCCAATGTCCACCTGCTTACCTCACCAGGAGTTACTCCCGGTTTTGGATTTCCGAATGTCATTTTACTGAGGTTATAGAAAAAACCCGCGAAGATCATTATTATAAATAGAAGGAATAATACGGATGCGATGATATGTCCCTGGAGGAATCCTGCTGAAAGTATAGTAAATTCACTGATAAATATGCCAAATGGAGGTGACCCTGTTATCGCAAGGCCGCCGATTAACAGAATAGCCCCTGTCACAGGCATTGTTTTCACTATCCCGCTGACTTTATCGATCTCTTTTGTCCCATGCTTCAGAAGAACATTTCCCACGCTGAAAAACATTAGTGATTTTGTCATTGCATGGTTGAACATATGAAGTATTGCCCCGAAAATCCCATAAACTCCTCCAAATCCTACACCCAGTGCGATAATTCCCATGTGCTCAACGCTGCTATAAGCGAGGAGGCGTTTATAATCTTCCTGGAGAATTATGAACGGTACAGCAATACCAAGAGACATCAGGCCGAAAATGATAAGCAGATTACTTGTGAATTCCGGTCCTGTTGATTTAGTAGCTATTGAATAGAATCTAATTATGCCGTACATGGCGCAATTCACAAGCGTTCCTGATAGAAGCGCACCCACAGGGGTTGGGGATTCGCTGTATGCATCAGGAAGCCATGTATGCATAGGAGCAAGACCCGCTTTTGTTCCATATCCAATAAGAATAAAAATGAAAGCAAGTTTCATTATCATGGGATCAAACTGTCCTGCGACTGCTATAAGCGATGTCCAGTTAAGCGCATCCCCGGTTTCTCCCAGTATCTTAACTGCTGCGTAATAAGTGAGTATTGTGCCAAACAACGCAAAAGTAATGCCTACTGTTGATATTATCACGTATTTCCAGGCAGCTTCGACCGAGGCTTTATTGGAGTAAAAGATTATGAGAAGCGCTGACACCAGGGTCGTCATCTCGATTGCAATCCAAAGGCCAAGGTTATTTGTAACACCTACTAGAAGCATTGTGAACACGAAAAAATGGAATAGGACAAAATACATTTTCAATCTTTTCAGGTCAATTACATTATGGTCTATCTCATATCCCATATATCCGATAGAATATACCGATGATACAAAGCTGATGATCGAGACTATAAGGACTATATACGCGCTAAATGCATCCGCAAAAAGTGCATTCTGCCATGTAACAATGATGCCATTCCTGTAGACATCCAGAACAAGTGACAGACCAAGGATGAGCGTGATCGTCGAACCAAGGATGCTTATTGTCTCAACCTGTTTGCGGCTTCTTGTAAAATAGCATAATATGCCTGTTATGATGGGAGTAAGAAGAAGATATTCGATCATTGGGATCAACCTATTAGATTTTTTAGTATAGATGTATCAACACTTTCGAATGTTTTGTTTATCCTGAATATCAAGATACCCATAATCAGGACAGCTATGAGCACATCGAAGAAGATTCCAAGTTCAACAAGCAACGGCATACCATATGTCAGGGATATCGCACCGAGGAAAAGACCATTTTCCATAATCAGTATCCCGAGCATTTGCATGATGGCTTTTTTCCTGCTGATCATAATAAAAAGCCCGATGGAAACAAGGGACATTGAAGCGGAAAGCGCAAAGCTTGAAAGCTCTGATATGACATTAATGGATCTTATCAGGTAATATGAAATTACAACGAGCACTCCTCCGATTATGAGAGATGGTGATATCTTAACATAAAGATCAATTTCCCTCTTAACTTTTATTTCACGGATGATGTATATTAAAAAATATGGAATGAGTATCGATTTGAATAACAGAGTCAGTATTGCTATGATATATATTTCGTCTTTACCTGTCGAATATGCCACAGTACCAGCAACACAGGCCAGCAGGAATGACTGTATCCCGAAAGCCCTGACACATGAATAAAGCCTTGTTGATCCAAGTATCATAAAAGTCGAAACAAGAATCAAAGCAATGAGCAACTGCATAGTATTAGATCCAAAAACAATTTCAGCCATTTTTTTTATCCTCCTTTAACAATAATAAATGAAACAAGTGCAAGGAATGAGAACATCAGGGAAATGGATAACAGGTCGGGAAGCCTGAACAATCTCCATTTTGCAGTTGATGTCTCAACCGCTGCCATCGTTAACCCGATGATTACTATTTTTAATATATAAACGACAAGGGCAAATGCAAGTGCGGCAATACCTGCTCCTGCGGAGGCTATGCCCCAAGGGAAGAAGATATTCGCGATCAACGAAAATACCAGTAATTGCTTTGTCATAGCTCCAAGTTCTACGATCGCAAGCTGTTTTCCTGAATATTCCAGTATCATGGCTTCATGGATCATGGTAAGTTCAAGATGCGTGGAAGGATTATCAACGGGTATACGTCCTGTTTCTGCTATAGCGATTATAAAAAGGGCTACGAATGCCAATATCTGGTAAGGCGATAACGCATCCAGACCCATACCAGATAAGGTCTGGGAAATATAGCTCAAATTAGTCGAACCCACATTTAGCGCCACTGCAAATATCGAAAGCATCAAGGCTGGTTCTACCATTGCTGCCACAAACATCTCACGGCTTCCACCCATGCCTCCGAAAGAACTTCCTGCGTCAAGTGAGGCAAGAGCAGTGAAAAAGCGAGCGAGTGCAAAAAGATAAACTACTGCGATCAGGTCTCCGGCAAAACCAAGTGGGAGTGAAGTAATGTAGATAGGTATTAAAAGACCGGCTGTCATGACCGCAGCGAATGATATGATCGGTGCTGCATGGAATATCCATGATACATTCTGTGATACTACAGAATCTTTCCTGAGGAGCTTTGCAATATCATAATATGGCTGGAATATACTGGGCCCCTTCCTTATCTGGAAAAATGCTTTTGCTTTTTTTGTAATTCCACTTAAAAGCGGTGAAAGTGCAAGAATTATGATGATCTGCAAAATCGCAGACATTAATGCCGGTATCATGAGCTGCCTCCTGCTATAACGAACATGAATAGTATAACTAATGTACCAAAAATGTAACCCAGATATGTATGGATACTTCCAGTTCGGATTATCAATAGTTTCCGTGATCTTGTTATGACAAAATCAACAACTGGTTCGTATAAGTATCGTTCTATTACCTGTTCAATTTTGGACTCGAATTTAAAGGATTCCTTTAGGTATGGAGATGTGGAATATGTAGCCTCTGTTTCCCTGGCCGGGCGATAAAGGTTCTTGAACCAGACCTGCACTGGTTTTGAGAACGCTGTAGCCGTATATTCATTCCTTGATGTAGATACTGGTTGTCCGCATCCCCATGTTTCATATACTGGCTGCTTTTTCCCGTTAATTAAGAACAGGATCACAGACAGGATGAGCATGAAAATAATAATTATTGCAAGGATCGCGGGGGTCGATAAAGAGATCATACTGGATGGGATGAGAAATGTTGCGAAAGATGCGAAGGTGAACGAGTCCAGGTTCCCTGTAAATGAGGCTGCGATCCTTGCGAGTACTGGCAACACATAAAATGGTAATATACCAAGCAATATCGATAAAGATGCAAATATCCCCATTCCGATAAGCATTGGCGTATTTGCTTCCTTTGCATGTTCTGCATGCTGGCTTCTTGGAAGAGCCAGGAACCCTATCCCGAAGAATTTGAGGAAACAAAAAGCTGCAAGCGCTCCGGTCAATGCAAGGACTGCGGCGCTGATAAATAATATTATCATAGGGAATGTTTCATTCAAATTAAATCCCAAAAGCAGCGACTGGAAAGTCAACCATTCGCTTATGAAACCGCTAAATGGCGGCAATGCAGCTATCGAAAGAACACCGATTAGGATCAGGATCGCGCTTTTTGGCATTTTCTTTATTAGTCCACCTAAATCTTCGATATTTTTTGTATGAGTTGAATAAAGAATTGAGCCTGCACCCATGAATAAAAGCCCCTTGAATATGGAATGGTTAAGCAGGTGATATAATGCTGCTATTGCGGCGATCGAAGCAAGTACTGGCTTTCCGCTTGCGAAAAATATCATGGAAGCGCCAATTCCAATGAGGATTATTCCGATATTCTCTATACTGCTAAAAGCAAGCATTCTCTTGATATCGGATTCCACTACTGCATAGAGTATTCCAAGTATCGCTGATATCGTTCCAAGTGTTAGCACAACATAACCCCACCAGGCCTGACTTGCGCCAAGGAAATCAAAGAACACCCGTATTAGCATAAAAATTGCAATCTTTATCATGACGCCAGACATGAGCGCTGACACGTTGCTTGGGGCCTCGGGGTGAGCATATGGAAGCCATATGTGCATTGGGACAATTCCGGCTTTAGTCCCAAAACCAATGAGTGCGAATATGAAGGCGATATCTTTAAGAAGTGGCGTCATCGTTTTTCCTGCTTCTGCGAATGTTCCAAAGCTGAAACTTGCGCTTGTTCCTATAAAGACCAGGAATGACATCATAATGAATCCCGTTCCGATATGAGTCATCACGATGTAGATAAAACCTGCTTTTCTTGTTTCGGGTTTTTCATGTTCATAGACTACAAGGAAATAAGATACTACAGACATCAATTCCCAGACTATCAGGAACATGACCGCATTATCCGCGGATGCGACAAGTATCATTGAAATAATAAATATGTTATACAGGAAACCCAGGTAGCCGATATTCTTTTTTCCGAAATATTCTCTTACATATCCTGTTGAGTATATCGAAACTGCAAAGACTGAAATGGATATGACCAGAATGAAGAAAGCAGAGAGCTTGTCAACAAAAAAGCCAAATTTCAGGTATGATCCACTTGAAAGTTCATAAGAAAATGTATCACCGAAAATTACCAAGATCGAGAAGATGATACCCAAGAGCGCAGCTAATGCGGCAATCAAGAAAGAAGCATATGAACATAATCTGTCTTTCTTATTTAGAATGATAGCAGAGGCGGCGCCTATTAAATAGAACGCGATAATACCGAAGAATAAATAATTAGCTGACATAATCACCAAAAAATATCGTTTCTATCCCACGAATTTAACTGCAAATCCATTTGTATCTAAAATAATATATCCCAGCTTTCTTTAATTATTTAATTTAATGAACAACAGAGCCCCGTATCATCTTTGTTTTTGTATTTAACATTACCTGAAAAAATAAATGTGTGCAAATGTTGCTAAAACCATTGACACCTGAAAATGAGTTTATAGTTTCCTTTGCATAAATATTACTTTCACACCGCTCTAGTAAGGTTTATATGCTTTCGAGATATGGTAGAGTTGCCTCTCAAACACAAAAAATTAAACTGGAGGCTTGAGTAAAAATATGAGCGAAATAACAACACAAATAGAAGCCAGATTCTTAGAATTAGGTGTAAAGGTAGAGACTAGCGAAATCGATATAAAGCTTGACCAGTTGATCAATAAATTCAAGGTTCCGCCAGAAGAAGCTCGCCGCAATGTTATAAATTACTTTTTAAAGAAACACAACATCCCTAAGTCTGAATTCTTTGCACCACGGGAAACGCCACAGGTTAAGGCATCAGATATCAAAGAGGATGGAAAATGGGTGACACTTCGCTGCAAAGTGATCCAGTTATGGGATGTCAATCATGAATCTGTTTCCCAGGCAGGATTATTAGGGGATGAATCAGGAACAGTAGCATTCAAGAAATGGACAAAAGCTAACCTTGCGCTGGTTGAAGAAGGAAAAAGTTACATATTCAAAAATGTGGCCACTTCAGAATGGCAGGGAAGATTCAGCGTTAATCTAAATAAAACAAGCGAGATCATCCAGATAAACGAAGATATCGAAGTAGGGAAAACAGTCACCGAATTCTCAGGTGCTATCGTGGATGTCCAGAGCGGCTCAGGCCTGATAAAGAGATGCCCCGAATGCAACCGGGCGCTTGTAAAAGGCGCATGCGGCGAGCATGGGAAGGTTGAAGGGGTCTATGACCTGCGAATAAAAGCCGTCCTTGATGATGGCGAAAAAGTGCAGGATATTTTGATGAACAGGGAAATAACCGAAGCATTCACCGGCATCACCCTAGATAAAGCAAAGGAAATGGCAACAGAAGCACTTGACCAGGGCGTTGTGCTTGATGTTTTCAAAAACAAGCTCGTGGGACGCTATTATGTAGTGGCCGGAAGAAAACTTGACAGGTTCATACTTGTTGATTCCATCAGACTGGATATAAAACCAATCGAAGAAGAAATAGCGATGATACTTGCAGCAACGTCTGTTGCAATGGAGGCATAATCATGGCTGAAAATGGATCAGGATATGTTCGTGAAGTAGCACACCGTGTGTTTGCAGCAGAATTAAAGGAATCAAACCTCCAAACAAAGGAAGGACAGGACGAACAGTATCCAAAGCAGTATCTTCTCACACCGACAGGAGCGAAATGCAACCGCGTCTTCATCGTGGGCACGCTCACGGAAACAGAAAATGTAGGGACTGACTCTGACTTCTGGCGCGGTCGCATTGTTGACCCCACAGGCGCTTTCTATGTGACAGCAGGGCAGTACCAGCCCGAAGCAGCGCAGGTTCTTGCAAAAACAGCGCCTCCTGAGTTCATTGCAGTTATCGGGAAGCCAACGATCTTTACAACGAAAGACGGAAATGTGCTTACATCGATAAGGGCTGAGTCCATCCATGTTGTGGATGCTTCAACGCGCGACAGGTGGGTGGTTGAGACCGCGAGCCTGACCGCAAAGAGGATCGCACGATTGCAGGGCAATGAGCCTGATGCTGTTAAGGCGAGGGAGCATTATTCAACGGATGTGGAGCAGTATAAGGCGATGGTTGCGATGGCGGTGGAGTCGATGAGGGCACTGTAAGGGCTATGCTCTTACTTTATATTATATATTTATATTGAGTTGTTAAAATGACAAATATTCATATTTCAATATTTTGCCCCTTCTGTCAAAGACATACCTCTTTAACAATAGCCCCTGGTAGATGCCAAAATAGTGATAATCATTCTGCACTTGCTATTTGGGATGTAGGAGACAACCTCAATACTATGTGGTGGATAGGGATTTGCAATTATTGCAAGGAACCAGTTTTAGTATGTAATAATGGTGATATTGTTTACCCTAATCCATCACCTTCACCTACGGATGAAAGAATACCGGAACCTATAAAGCAAGATCTAAATGAGGCAAAAATCTGTTTTAGCATAAAAGCTTACCGTGCATGTGCAGTAATGGCACGTCGAGCGATGCAGACTGCATGTATTGATAAGGGGTCAAAAAAGGATAAACTCGTTGATCAATTACAGGAATTGGCTTTGAATGGAACAATAACTAAGGACTTAAATGAATGGGCTAATGTTGTAAGATGGGTGGGTAATGATGCAGCACACCCTAATAAAGAAAACATAAGTAAGGAGGACGCAGAAGATATTTTAAATTTAGCTGAACAGTTTTTGCATGTTATCTATGTAGCTCCAGCTATTGCTAAAGAACAAAGAAACAAAAGGGGTAAATGAAAATTTCTCTGCCAATTATCCTGTTTCCCAAAACATATTTAACTTGAAAAAACATAGTAAAATTCAAGTGAGCAAATGTCAACAACCGTTGAAATAAAAGGAGAATTCGAAACAAAAATCAAGCGCCTGATCGATGCCGGGCTCTATGGAAACATTGCTGAAGCTGTCCGTGATGCACTTCGCCATCTACTTCGGGATTATGATGAAAAAGAGATCGCTGTGGCGCTTTACAGGGAAAAAAAGATATCCTTTGCGAAAGCGGCAAGCATAGCAGGTGTCTCCCTGACCAGGATGAAAATTATCCTCCTAGAAAAAGGTATTAATCCCAGGCTTGGAGTGGAGGGAGTAAGAGAGCTTGAAGAGGACTATGAGACCCTGAAGAGGATTAAAAATTGATAGTCCTCGATACAAGCGTTATAAGCGCTTTTTCGCAGATGGGAAGGTTTGCTCTCCTTCAGGAAATAATCAGGCGCCTTGGAGTTAAGGCAGTCATTCCGCAAACAGTCGAAGAGGAACTAATATTTCCTGAAGCCATTTCCGGCTTATCAAAAAATGGGGGATGGATAGATGTCAAGACAGTCAATGATTACAAAGAATATCTCTTAAGCCTGCATGAGGGTGAATCAGGCGTCATTGCCCTGGCAAAAAAATACGGCTGGATAGCCGCTCTTGATGACCTTGATGCCAGAAAAATCGCACGCAAAGAACAAATAAAAATAACAGGAACACTTGGCATAATCAAGATTGGATATGAACTTTGCCCGATAAAAGATAAAAAAGAGCTCCAGAATATTATCGATGATTTGAGAAAAGCAGGATTTTTCATGACACATGACATTCAGCAAGATATTCTTGATACAGAAAAACCCAATAAGAAATAAAAACATTAATAAAAAATGCAAAAACATGGAAAAAGAACTAATATTAAATGAAACGTCGCCATCGTCACGAATTAGAACACGGATTGCGCGGATTTTCACGGATCCATGCGCATCACCGTCATCAGCGCAATCTGTGTTCCATCGTATTCCATCTGCGTTTATCTGCGTTTATCTGCGGCTAATATTCGTTTCATTGAGCGATAGAATCCAGAAAGCAATTATACGGAGATTTGTTTATTTGAATTCTAATCAAAATTCCAATCAATTAGCTGAGATTTATTTTAAAAACTATCTACATAACGAAATCAAGCTACAGGAATTCGTTTCAGTTCGTATTAGTTTTTTGTTTAACGCATTTATCACACCCTCACCAAAAAGGAACACCCCCATCATATGAAATTCGCCGCCAGCGAGATGATGCTCGCTTATTTCAACACCCTCGAAACGGAACTTAACCGCGCTATTGAGCTAGCCAACCGCGCCCGCGCAAACGGCGCCGATCCCACACCAACTATCGAAATACCGATAGCAAAAGACCTTGCTGACAGGGTTGAGAAACTTCTTAACATCGAAGGCGTAGCAAAGAAGCTCAGGGAACTTGAAACTACCATGTCGCGCGAAGAAGCTGCCCTCCAGGTCGCGATCTGTGTGGCAAAAGGGGAAATAAAACACTTTGATTCCAGCAGGGATGCTATCGAAGCCGCTGTTAGAGTGGCAATGGCAGTCCTTACAGAAGGCGTTGTGGCTGCGCCGATAGAAGGCATTGCCAAAATAGACCTTGCCAAAAACGATGACGGCACCGATTATATCAGGATATATTACGCTGGCCCGATACGAAGCGCAGGCGGCACTGCGCAGGCTTTGTCCGTTCTTGCGGCAGATTATGTGCGAGCTAACCTTGGTATCGCAAGATTTGTGCCGCGGCCTGAAGAAGTTGAGCGATATGTGGAAGAGATCACAGCCTACAGGCGCGTGGCGAATTTGCAGTATCTTCCCTCTGATGATGAGATCCGCCTCATAGTCAGGAACTGTCCAATATGCATAGACGGTGAACCCACAGAGGAAGCTGAAGTTGAGGGACGGCGCGACCTCCAGAGGATCGAGACCAACAGGATACGCGGTGGCATGGCGCTTGTTATTGCTGAAGGGATCGCTCTTAAAGCGCCAAAAGTGAAAAAGCATGTGGATAAGCTTAAACTTGAGGGCTGGGACTGGCTTGAAAAATTCGTGGTCACGGTCAAAAGCGATGACCCTTCAGCGCAATTAAAACCAAAGGACAAATATCTTCAGGATCTTATCGCAGGGCGGCCTGTTTTTTCATATCCTTCAAGACCCGGCGGTTTTCGGCTCAGGTACGGCAGGGGCAGGAACACGAGTTTTGCCGCTGCCGGTACCAGCCCTGCAACAATGGTAATGATGGATGATTTCATTGCAGCAGGCACACAACTGAAGGTGGAACGTCCCGGAAAAGCAGCAGCTATGGGGCCTGTTGATACACTGGAAGGACCAACGGTGCGCCTGTTCAATGGTGATGTATTAAGGATCGATACTGCGGAAGAAGCTTTAAAATTGAGGCCATCAGTCCAGAAGATCCTTGATATCGGAGAGATCTTGATCAATTTTGGCGATTTTCTTGAGAATAACCATCCTCTTGTGCCTTCGTCATATTGCTATGAATGGTGGATACAGGAACTTGCGGCAAAAACATCTATTCAGGAACTCGGTGACCTCAAGGACCCTGACCAGGAAAAGGCGCTCTCTTTATCCCGGACCTATAATGTGCCGTTGCATCCGAAATACACATACCTCTGGCATGATATTTCAATTGATGATTATTCCAGGCTGGCTGAATATATCCAGAAAAACGGGAAATATGCGGAAAAACTAACATTTCCGGTGGATGAAAAAATAAAAGACATTCTTGAAGTGCTTCTCGTTCCCCATATTGTGCGCGAGAAGCATATATACATCGATGAACCGCTTCCCCTGATGACGTGTCTTGGAATCGATAAAACTCTCAAGAAAACATGGTCTGCTCCTGAAGCAAATATCATGGATACGCTCCTGAAAGTGAGCGGGATGACGATTCGCGCCCGCGCGCCCATAAGGATAGGGGCAAGGATGGGGCGGCCTGAAAAATCGGATAAACGCGAAATGAAACCAGCTCCGCATGTGCTTTTTCCGATCGGGGACGCAGGCGGGAAACGAAGATCGCTCCAGAATGCAAAGGATTATGTTGAAGAGGAGGAGCAAAATTGGCGAAACAATGATCTAAAGACAGGTCTTACTATCCAGAAAGGAAAGGTAGGCACGATAAAAGTTCAGATCGGACAGCGCATCTGTTCTTCTTGCAAGATACGGACATTCAAGAACAGGTGTTCATGCGGTAAATTTACCGAGCCGCTCTTGAAATGTGAATCATGTGGTATAGAAGTAAATAAACCTCTATGCCCAAAATGCAATAAAGAGACAAACTGCGTCACTGAAATGGATATTGATTTTAAATCCGAGGTTGCTCTTGCGCTCAATAACATTGGAGAGAGAGACACGCTTGAAATAAAATGTGTGCTTGGGCTTATGTCAAAGAACAAGACGCCTGAGCCGCTTGAAAAAGGGGCGCTTCGGGCAAAACATGACATAGTGATGTTCAAGGATGGGACTGTCAGGTATGACCTGTCGGATATGCCGCTTACCCACATAAAACCAAAAGAGATCGGCGTTCCAGTTTCAAAAATGAAAGAACTTGGTTATGTTAATGACACCTATGGAAATCCCCTGGTTGATGAAAACCAGATCCTTGAGCTAAAGGTGCAGGATATCGTAGTCTCTAAAGATTGCGGCGAATATCTCCTGAAGACTGCCCGGTTCATTGATGATCTTCTGGTCAAATATTATAAAGTCGAATCTTATTATAATTTGGAAAAGATTGGCGATCTGATCGGGGAACTGGTGATAGGACTTGCTCCCCACACATCGGCTGGAGTGCTGGGGCGCCTGGTGGGGTTCACTAACGCATCCGTGGGCTATGCACATCCTTTTTTCCATGCTGCTAAGAGAAGAAACTGCGATGGCGACGAAGACTGTGTGATGCTGCTGATGGATGGCCTCCTCAATTTTTCACGTTCATATCTTCCCGACAGGCGCGGCGGTCAGATGGATGCGCCCCTTGTCCTTACATCACGCATCGACCCGAATGAAGTGGATAAGGAGGCTCATAACGTGGATGTCAGGTTCCAGTATCCGCTTGAATTTTATGAAGCAACTCTCGCATTTAAGAATCCCAAAGACCTTGTCAAAATAATGGATATGGTGAGCGGTAGGCTTGGCACACCTGCGCAGTATGAGGGTTTCGGGTTCACGCATGATACCGCCAATATTGCCGCAGGACCCAGGAACAGCGCATACAAGACCCTCGGGACAATGATCGAAAAAATGGAAGCACAGCTTGGACTTGCACGTAAAATAAAAGCAGTTGACCCCCAGGACGTGGCTGAGAGGGTCATTAATTCACATTTCCTTCCCGACCTTATCGGGAACCTTCGCTCATTCTCAAAACAGAAGGTTCGATGCACTAAATGCGGCGCCAAGTACAGGCGTCCACCTCTGCGGGGGTCGTGCCCGAAGTGCGGTGGGAATATCGTTCTTACGGTGCATGAGGGCTCGGTACGCAAGTATCTTGAGACCTCCCTTCGGATCGCGGATGAGTATAATGTGAGACCTTATACGAAACAGAGACTTGAGCTGCTTGAGATCGAGATGCGGTCGCTATTTGAGAGCGATAAGGTGAAGCAGAAGGGGCTGGCGGATTTTATGTGATGAACGTATCAATTTCATCAAAACTCCAACGGTTCATTGATAATATTGATCGGATTTAATCCCATAAGTACAGTAGATATATATCTCTTTAAGTTGTACTCAAACCCCACTTAAGGTGATAATATGAATTTTATAGTAAAAGGAACTTTCAAAGCAGGACAAAAATACGAACCCTTTACAAAAGAGATAACAACATTGAATAAAAACCTTGCGTCAGAAAAGGTATATTCCGTTCTTGGAAGTCAACACAGGTTAAGGCGCAGACTTATCAATATAGTTTCAGTGGAAGAGGCTAAATAATGAGTGGCGCATTGACTCAGCAGCAGCTTGAGGAATTATCCGAAAAGCATGATGTTTACAAACACCAGGCTGAATCAATATCCCAACAGATCCATGTGGTAGGCATCACCATAAAAGATGTGGAAACTGCATTAATAACAATTACGACCTTAAAAGATGAATCTGCAGGGATTGAAACGCTCGTGCCGATCGGTTTTGGTTCCTTTGTAAAGGCTAATCTCATAAATACCGATACCATTGTTGTTGGGATTGGGGCCGGGGTAAGCGTCGAAAAGAATATCGATGATGCAAAGTCATTCCTGGAAAAAAGAAAAAACGAACTTATAAAATACCAGGAACAATTGAACAATACAATAGCAAAACTTGCTCAGGAACTTCAAGCCATTGAAAAATTAGCATATAAACATCAACAGTCACAACAGCCCATGCATGCAGAATAGATCATTCGATCATGTTTGAAAAACTTAAAGAAAAGCTTGGCGGTTTTAAGAAAGCACTTAGCGGTGTTTTAGAAAGTAAAGAGAAAGAAGCCATAAAAACAGAACCCGTAAAGGTCGAAACCACCATAGTGGAACCTTCCAGGGTCCAAATCAAGGCAGAAGTTCCCGGGAAAACTGAGGTAATCAAAAAAGTTCCGGAAACCTCTTTACCTGAAAAAGTTCCTGAGATAATTAAGGAAAAAGCTCCTGAAAAGATCGGCATCTTTGACAGGATAAAAGCAGCGGTTTTTGAACAGGAGTTCATAATCGTTGAGAGCAGTGTTAAAGACAATTTATGGGAACTTGAAATGGCGCTTCTTGAAAGCGATGTGGCGCTGCCTGTTGCTGAGAAAATCGTCGAATCTGTAAAAACAGAACTTGTGGGAAGCCGCAGGAAAATCGGCTCTGACATAGGAAAGATCATAGAAGAAGCCCTCAAAAAGTCTATACTCAAAGTGATCTCTGTTGAATCTTTTGATTTTGACGAGTTTGTCAAGAAAGCCAGCAAACCTGTAAGCATCGTTTTTGTAGGTGTGAATGGGACTGGAAAGACCACGACCGTTGCAAAAATGGCAGAACGCTTTAAGAATCAGGGCTATTCAGTAGTGATAGCCGCAGGCGATACTTTCCGCGCCGGAGCAATTGAACAAATCGACCGTCATGCAGAGGCGCTTGGAATAAAGATCATCAAGCATCAGGAAGGCGCTGATCCTGCAGCCATTATTTATGACGCGATCCAGTTCGCAAAAGCAAAGCATAAGGATATCGTACTTGCAGACACGGCAGGAAGGCTGCATACTAACATCAACCTGATGGACCAGCTAAAGAAGGTTTGCAGGGTTAACAATCCTAACCTTATTATTTTTGTAGATGAAGCGATCGCAGGCAACGATGCTGTTGAGCGCGCAAAGTTGTTCAATAACGCGGTTCCATTCCATGGAAGCGTCCTTACGAAAGCGGACGCAGATTCAAAAGGAGGCGCTGCAATTTCGATATCATATACAACAGGAAAACCAATCCTTTTCCTTGGTGTCGGACAGACCTATAAAGATCTCGTTAAGTTCGAGCCGCAATGGCTTATTGATCGGTTATTTGAATAATCTTCATATATTCTTGAATTCGCCAAGTGATACGAATTTTTAACCTTTTCCTCTATCTTTATACAAAGAAAGATCTTTTCTGGTTCATCATGCCAAAACGTGTGTGTTATGCAGGTATTACCGTAGGTCTGAACGGTTAGTACCGGATAATTTATTAATGTTTATTGCATAAAAATCTTTATGTCTGATTTCGAATTCAAAGAAAATAGTTCATCGAAGAACTTTCTTATCTGAGCCTCAGGCAATCCGGACAGTATTCCTTCGTTCTTAATTTACAACAATATTAGTACTTATTTTTATAAAAAATTTATTATAACTATTTTGAATCAAATTTAAAATAATATAGAAATG
>Ga0172368_10001033_pt1 | contig 38865 bp, 37 predicted proteins | sample Lak11m_FD_114540 | JGI IMG/M metagenome (GOLD analysis project Ga0172368, IMG submission 114540) | Freshwater microbial communities from Kabuno Bay, South-Kivu, Congo - kab_022012_11m | ecosystem: Environmental > Aquatic > Freshwater > Lake | place: Democratic Republic of the Congo: South-Kivu... | reverse complement strand
TCCCTGAGACTTCGTAGTACTTGCCGGTAATCATTCCCTCGAACTCTGTGAACACGACGCTCTGATCCAGTGCCGCATGAGCCATCTCCTTTGCTTTATCGAGATTGATGCCAGTTAATTGATGGGTCATTTCTGCATCTAATAGCAGCTCTCTTATCTCGACTCCATTATCCAGGACGGCTTTGATCCTCAGGTCGTAAATTCCTTCCACCTGGCCATGCTCCCCGCATTCACCTTTCTTGACCTGGCGATTGCACTCAGGGCATCTCTTTATTAATCCAGAACCGGTCTGGACATCGACGATTACTCCTGTGAAGGTCTCAGTCTGCTGGGTTACTGTTATCTCTTCAGTCAGTTGAGCGACTGTAGAATTCTTGTTCAGGTTGACCTGGTACCTTTCATTGAAGAAGTTAGTCACCGCACTTTTGATCTCATAGGATTTCCCTTCTTCGAGAGGTAATGCTCCAGACGTCCGCCAGATAGTGAATTTTATCACCCCGGTCTCATCGCCAATAAGACCTGACTGGGTGATCTTATCAGAAGTAGAATCCCATAGTTGGATCACTTTAACTCTTAGTGAAACCCATTTCCCGTCTTCCTTTATCTCGCTTACGTGTACGGGGGTAGATCCTGCTTTAAAGGCGGCTAACGGATCAACGCCCGCGCCTTTCGCAAGGCTTCTCACCACATTACGTTTTGCTTCATTGCCGGTCACATTGAACTTGATAAGGGCGTTAAGTTTGTTCTGAATCTGTTCCGGTGTTGCAGTAACACCAATATTCTTTAAAGTGGCTTGAATATCGGCCACATCGTTGCTCATATATGTTTTCTCCTGTCTATGTAGTTGTCAGATGTAGCTGCACCGTTCTGAACAAGAGGCTAATCTTATGGTCATTATAACCTGAACCTTAGAACCAATACAACTACACTTGACACGGGCCAAAACAGAGGCAAAGGGCAGGAGTAAAAATATCGCAACCCTGCCTGCCGGGTAATCAATCCGACCTGGATTGCGATACATCTCTGAGCAAAGCTCACTGCTCAAAGTATCGCTTATATTTACCCTGCCCTGTACTCACCTTTCTGGCAGATATGGCACAATATACCTGCTTGCTGGTGCCACATAGGCGGAAAAGAGGTCTACTTGAAAATAGATTGCTATGAGTTTGGAGATAATTTGAATTACTTCAACAAAGTATTTTCAAATCAAATATTAATTATTTTACTTTTCTTGGCAAAATCTTAAATATCCATGAACCAGAGTCCTTCTCTCAATATCTTTTCACTTTCAACTATTCTCAATTTGTTTTTGAACATTGGACCATCAGTAACAAATGTGTGAAATTCTCCATTTTCACCGCAAGGATCTATCGCCTTATTGTAACTATAAAGATCGCTTAGAAATTTCTTATCAATCTGACGTCCTAGCCACTCTTTGCCAAATAAATCGGCTTTTGCACTCACTATAATTGCTTCAAATCCAGCCTCTACAAAATCTGTTATTATTTGTTCTGAATTCTGTTTCCAAAGCGGTAATAACAACTTAATGCCCAGATCACTGCAAATCCTGTCCACCAGGTCCTTATGAGTTTCAATATGCCCGAATACTGCACCTTCTATTTCTGCACCACTTTCATTTAAATTGCGTATCACTTTTTTAAATTCTTGCTCATACGACTGAAAACCAATTTGAATAGTTGGAATTCCAATCGCTTCCGACTGTGCATGCAGCAGTTCAGGATTTATTTCATGAGATCTCCTTCTCTTCATATCTCTAAAATTCAAGAGATAGGAAACATCAAAACCTTCTGAAATTGCTTTATAGCATGCAAAACAACCATCCTTTCCGCCTGTCCAAGAAACAACGACCTTCTCTTTATTTTTATTATTTGTAGTGTTCCTTGTATTCATTTCTGTACCTCTTATCTTGTTTTTGTTTATTCCTGCGAAAACCATATTTATATGAATATCCATGATTTGTCATCTAAAACATTTTATACAGGATAAAATAATATCCTTTTCCACTGTCAAGGATCTTGCAAATTCGATCCCACATTTCAGATTGTCTGAATAATATATCTTCGCATCCCTGACAAGCGGTTTCATTCTTTCTCCGACAAGTACGAGAGCGCCAAGCTCATGTATGTGTTTGTCGATAAAACTCTCGACTCCTGCTGGATCAAGTCCTTCGCATACTTCTTTTGCCTCTTCTCCAAGCACCATGACGATCCTTCCTCCATCTTCCTGCGCATACTTGAGCGCTTTTTGCGCAGTTCTTATATCCATTCCTGAATTTGAATTGTCTATAAGAATTCTTCCATCAACGTTTTTTTTCGTCATGCGACCTTGCGCACCCTTGAATTCCAGAAAAGCGTTCTCGATCGTATCGGCATCGAAATCCAACGCCAGAGCCGCAGCTGTTGCACACACAAAAGCGGTTTTATATGAAGTTATATCGTAATCGTGAGCTTCCCTGATTTGGATCTTACCTTGTTCTTTGCCAAGAAAATAAGCTATTGTTCCCCCTTTTTTATCAAGGTTCTCATAATAAACATTACATGAAGCGTTGATAGAATCTGTGAAAGATATAACTTCGATGTCCTTCCTGCAAACCCCGAAAAACCTCAATACATCATTATTTATAACAAGTTTACTTCCGGGTTTGGCATCAAGTATCATACTTCGTTTTGCGTCGCTTGCATGTTTTGTGTTATTTGCGATTTTATAATCATTTGCTATCGTTGTGATTATTCCGATATCGGCACAACCAGTTCCGCCGATTGAGACCTCGGCTATGAATACATCAAAATCGATCCCAGCGTCATTAATCACATCAAGTGCGGTCGGGATGTTTGCGGGTGTTATGCTCAATCCTTTCTTAATGATCGTCCCAGCATTGCGGTATTCAAGACCCCGGCTTGTATGTGATATCACTTTTTTTTTCTTTGACAGAATATCTGCCAGCAGTATTGCAGTGCTTGTTTTTGCTTTTGTGCCGGTCAGTTCGATAAGGGTCTTGTTCGAAAGGTCATACCCTGATAATATCTGCCCCACAGCCTGATGATGTGATATAACAGGAATACCCAGATTTTCTACTTCTGCAAGCATTGGATAGCTGGAATCAAGATGTACCGGTGCAATTAGGATATCATAACCCGATGGATCAAGAGGCTGCGTAGAAGTTTTTATCCCTTCTTTTTCAAGTTCAGTCAATAAGTCCGGGTCAAGAGTCCCGTACACATCTACACCGCAAACCGAACCGGAAATTTTCCTTAAATTCCTGGCTATGACGTCGCCACCATGGGTTAAGTCAAGAACTGCTATCTTTGATGATTTCTTTGAAAGCATCAATCGGTCATAGGTTAAGGAATTTAGCATAATGGACTTTCCTCTCATAAACTTCATTCTCTTAGAAATTCTATTTCTTCGCACTTTACTGACTTCTTTGAATTCTCATGTTTATCAACAAGCACTTTAACAAATTCTTGCTGTATTTTTGTTAATTCCAATTATTACTCAAAAATAATAGGTCCGGGATGCATGTATATTTTCCATCAATCTAAACCGTCGCCCTCCTGAACGTATATACACTTATTACCAGTACAACCACAGTGATCACAATAAGTTCCAGAATTCCATTCAAAGGAATATTTCCCGCAAACAGCGCCCTTGCAGTATCTATGGCATAGCTCACAGGATTTAAGGAAGCAAGTATTCTTAACCAGGACGGCATCAACTCATACGGCATGAGTGCGCTGCTTGTGAAAAAAAGCGGCATGCTTATCATGCTGTTCACAGCTGCATATCCATCATGGTCATCCACGACCAGGGCTATGGTAGTAGAGATAGATGAGAACAGTATTCCGAAAATGAACAAAACAAGATATATGAGGAAAATACTTGTCAAGCTATAGATCTTTACTCCGAGAACTAATGCTAATATGAGAATGATCGTTGATTGGATGATACCCCGAAACGTTATGAAAAGGATCTTCCCGAAAAGAATACTTTCCCTTGGTGTGGGCAAAGCCAGGAACTTATTTAAAAATCCAAGCATCTTATCAAAGATCAATAGCGATCCACCTGCCAGGGAAGCAAAGAGCATCGTCATCACAAGAATACCCGGTGTAATGTAATTAATATAGTTGGTATTATTGAACTTTACAGGCAGTGCAAGTCCTACGAATATCAACCATGCAGCGGGCATAACAAGCGAGGCAATCACTGAAATTTTACTCCTTGTCCACTTTGTTAGGTCTCTCTCGATAAAGTATAAAACTCCGTTCATTTCATCCCCCGCAGCATTGTCCTGAACTTAGTAGAATCAAACTTAGTCTTATCGTCCGTTGTGCTCACATTTTGCATGAAAACATCATCCATGGATGGTTCTCTCAGCGAAAGGGCATGAACATTCAAACCCTGTTTTGTTAATGCTTCAGATAACACAGGCAAAGCTTCACTTCCATTCTCAACCTTGAACTTGAGTTCTCCATTCTCACTACTTAAAAATTTTATTCCGTCGATATTAAGTCCTTTAAATTCACCTTTTACATTTGCGGTTATAACATTTTTTCCGATCATATTCTTCAGTTTTGCAGGAGAATCCATAGCAGCTATCCTGCCTTTATCGATTATTGCTACCCTGTCGCAGAATTCATCTGCTTCGTCCATATAATGTGTTGTCATAAAAATTGTCATTCCTTTTTTCTTTAACGATGAGATATGCTCCCATATCTGTCTCCTGCCAGCCACATCCAGGCCAAGGGTGGGTTCATCCAGGAATAATACCTCAGGTTCATGCACCAGCGCTTGCGCCAGCTCAAGCCTGCGCCTCATTCCGCCAGAATAGTTCTTCACCGGTTCATCTTTTCTCTCATTCAAACCCAGTAATCCGATTACTTCATCCACTTTCCTTTTCCTATCAGGTACGCCATACAATTTTGCATACAGCATAACATTTTCATAACCTGTGAGCTTAATATCTACAGCCATACCCTGAGGAACATAACTTATAGCATCACGAACTTTCTTAGCGTCTTTTATTACATCGTATCCACATACACGAGCTTCTCCGCTGCTTGGTTTTAATAAAGTTGTAAGCATTAGCACAGAAGTGCTCTTACCTGCGCCATTTGGACCAAGCAATCCGAATATCTCATTTTCGATCTTAAGATTCAGATTATCCACAGCACACAGTTTTTCAAAATTCTTTGTTAAGTTGTTGGTCTCAATCATAGTACATCTCTCACAAAAGTATAGAGTTCTCTTAAATTTGAAGAATAATATATCTCGCTTGCATACAGTCCGTAAAGAACTTTAGAAATTATGATCACTAAAGCGATCGAAATCCCTGTGAAAATAATTGCTTTGTCAAGGAATGTAAATCTAAGTTCTTTTAAATAAGTGCGGCTATCATAGGCTCGAAATGCCCTGCCTTCCACGGATATTGCAAGCACGCTCGCGCGTCTTACGCAACTTGCAAGCGTTGGCGTAAGAGTATTAATTGCTGTTTTGATAACCCCCCTGCCGACCCTTGTTGGTTTGAAGCCTCGCAGTCTCTGAACTGTGACAATAGTCGCCACTTCTGCTAAAATGATAGGAAGAAATCTCATCGAAGTAACGACCATAAATGCAATATTATAGGGAATTCTTAATCGTACAAGACCGTTAAGCATGTTCCTGGCATCAGTTGTCCAGCTCATTAACAGCCCGATAGAAAGCACGATAGCAGAGCGAAGCCCCTGGACAGCGCCGTACCTGAAGCCTTCTTGATATACGAAAAACCCGCCAGTCAGGTCTCCAAGGTATGGAGTTCCCGGAGAAATTATGGTAAAAATCACGGTTCTTGGCAGCTGGGAATAAAATAATGCCTGTGAAAACATCGTCCCCCATAGTCCGAGAACCAAAAGAACGCATAACGCTTTTAATTTGGATACAGGAAGCTTTGCTAGGGCATAACCGCTAAGAGAAATAAGAAGGAGGATAAGCATGGTTTCAGGATTATCTAATGCTACTACTGCGAATGCTGTCGAGATCAACAGTATTATCTTTGCTCTTGGGTCGATCCTGTGTATTATTGTGTCTTTAATTGTGGGCTCTGCTATGGTTCTTGCTCGTATCATAATGCCTCCAAAAACTCTTCTATTGATAAAACCGGGGATCCAAGTTCCTGAGAGATATGCAATACAGGAGGCTGCTTTAAGGATGCCTGCTCCAGTAATTCTTTATCCAGGAAAACTTTTCTCGGATTATTATCAGCGATTATAGTTCCTTTATTCATTATAATTACACGGGTTGAGAATTTTATTGCATTCTCGATATCGTGGGTGCAAAACACAAGGGTTTTTTTACTTTCCAAAAAATGTTTCATCATTTCCTCTATATGTATTTTATCTTGGCCTGTAGTGGGTTCATCAAGCAACAACAATTCAGGAGTCGTTGACAAAATTGAGGCTACTGCGGCTCTTAACCGTTGTCCTTTGCTAAGTGAATGAGGAGCTTCATCGCTAAGAGCTTCTATGGTCATGGCTTTTAGTGCCTTTGAAACATTCGAATTTATTTTCTCTTTTGAATACCCAAGATTCTGTGGTCCAAAACTTGCTTCATCTTTTACTGTGTTACAGAAAAGCATCAGGTCAGGGTTCTGGAATACTATTCCCACTTTTCCTGCAAACGTGTACGGAGAATTTGATTTTGTATTCATCCCCAAAATTTTCACCTCACCTTTCTGGGGTTTAAGCATGGCAGCAAAATGCAAGAGAAGTGTGGATTTCCCTGATCCGTTATTTCCCATAAGAGCCACCTTTTCTCCTTTCCCGATCTCAAGGTTTATCCCTTTTAGCACCACACTATCTTTTTCATATCCGTACCAGACATCTTTGACAGAAATGACGGGATTTGACCTCTCTATTATTGGTGAATTGTGGTTATTATTCCTCTGGATTTTTTTGATGTGTATTTTTCCAGCAGTCTCCTCAACAGTGAGAGGAACACCATCAATCCCAAGCCTGTGAAAAAGTTCAACGGTCTCAGGAAGCCGAAGTCCAAGCTTAATAAAAAGATCAACATTCTTAAAAGCTTTTTTTGGGGGTTGCGATAGAACAATTTCTCCCTCATTCATTATTATGATCCGGTCAACAAGATGCGCTGCTTCATGAATCCTGTGTTCTACCATAACGATTGTCAGATCCAGTTCGCTGTTAAGCTTTTTGATGACCCCCAGCACTTCATCGGCACCTTTTGGATCCATCTGGCTTATGGGTTCATCCAGTAAAAGCACAGATGGCTGCATGGCCAATACGCTGGCGATACAGATTCTCTGTTTTTGCCCACCTGAAAGAGCATTCGTAGCACTTTGACGATGTTCAAGCATTCCCACTGCTTTTAAAGAATACTCAATTCTTTTCTCGATCTCTTCTCTTGCCAGAAGAAGATTTTCAGGTCCAAATGCTACCTCGTCTTCAACAACAGTAGAGAATATCTGGTCATCAGGGCTCTGGAAAACAAGACCTGCATGCTGGGAAACCTCTTTCATGGACGAGCTTTTCGTTTCAATCCCATTGATGTAAACACTGCCGCGCATTTCCCCGCTCGACTCATGGGGAATAATGCCGTTCATACATTTTAAGAGAGTGCTTTTTCCACATCCTGTCGGACCTGTAAGCAGGATAAATTCACCTTTTTTTATTTCAAGGTTAATTCCTTTTAGCACAGGTCTTGCATTTGAATATGAAAAATATAAGTCTTCTATCTTTATCATTAATCCACCACCTTCTTGAGTTTATTACCAAGAGTAATGCCAAGAAGCACGCCTATAAAAGTATAAACGAAGCCGTTTATTGTTAAATTCATTATAATATACCAGTCTGCATAGAAAAGCCTGTACATGAAAATGAAGAGATTAAAGGAAATATAAGAACTCAGGGCATCAGCTACTCCCAGGTTTATACCGAGTGAAATTTTCCTATCCTCAATCTTAATCCCACGAGTTATCCCGGTCAAATAAAGGGCTGCCTCAAGTATAACCGCCTGGAAACCATAAGATATCATGAATACGGGGCTGAAGTTCCCGAATACTATACCGTTCAAAATGAACCGCACAATTATCAAAATACTTATTACCCCGATTTTCGGGATCAGTATAAGCAGGGAAACAATGATTGCATAGAATACTATCTCGTAAAAAATTCCCGTAAAAAGAGAACTGAAAGGACCAAAAACAGCATGAGATATCTCCCACAGGAATGCCATGGGTACGTTGATGGTTGCGAAAGCCACAGTTCCAAATAGAGAGATCATGACAAGGTACTTTGTTTTGAAATTTTCAAATATTTGCCTGTGTTTTATCATGAATACAGAAAAAGCTGAGATTGAAAGGATTAATGCAAATAAAGTGATATAAATTGAAGTCCAGTTCCTGGCAATTATCTTAACAGGAGTCTCTTTCACAGACGCAGGAAAATCACTTCCAAAAACTTTGACTGTGCTTCTTGAAATATAGTTACCTCCAAGCACAATATCTTCGCTTGCATAAACCGGGAGAGTTATAATTTCCTTTGAGCTGGCTTTCATATTAACAGGAACAAAGTTGAGCTTTTGATCTCCTCCCATAGAAGGACGCTCAAAACCGGGTACAAAATTCTTGTTAGAATCCAGAATTTCATAGGATACTAGTAATACTGCATTTTCCTCTCCCGTGTTCTCCACTTCAATTCCAACGTAAGCTATGGGAGAAGATCCACCTTCTCCTCCTGACATTTTTTTAAGCAAAGGTGATTTTTCTTTCAATACAAGGGAATTTTCCTGATACTGCGTCTCCTCACCTTCCTCGCTGATCGGGATTATTACTTTGTTTATTTTGATTATCTTTGAAAGCTCTTCTGCGGAAACCACCCGCAAAAGGGACTCTCCTTCAAATTGATAATTTTTGCTGCCTGCGCTTATGTTAGAAATTGTCTTGATCCTGTAATTTCCCGAAGAAATGTTCTCTGGAATGTTTATTTTTATGAACTTATACCAGTTATCATACTCTGTCTGTAATTTGAAGGAATATTCGTTAGGTTCCTGAATTTCAAATCCGTCGGGAAATACTATTTTTAGGTCAACATCCATATCTCCCTGGTAAAAGCTTTCCACCGAGAAATATGCCTGGAAACTGCTGTTCTGCACTGAAAGTCCTTTTCCGTCCTTCAAACCATAAGGTATTTGCACGGATAAGCTGGCTAAGTCTTCGATCTGAGCACAAGCAGGGATCGCTGTTATAAATACAAACAGACCTACAATTAGACCTATAAATAACCATAAAGAGTTTTTCATATTAATACCAGTATAAATAATATTATGATAATATTTCTAATTAGCGTTGCCAGGAACATCATCTGTATCCCGATACCCGGGCCAAATATTCCTACATAATAGGGGACATAATATCTCATTGAAGTAGTGATGCTGGTAAGGACATCCCCAAATAACAATGTCAATATTATTTCTTTAGTACTGAGTTCTCCTGCAGATAAAAGCCCGCTTGCTACCGTATATGCAGCTACGCCGTTTGCAGACTGTGCAGCAATTATCCCGACTCCTGAAGCAGGAATCGGAAGATGGATGCTTGCATTACTCAGGTAATTTGCCAGGATATCGAATGTTCCGGCTTTTATCAGGAATGCTGTTAGGAACATCATGGGTACCGTGGTTGATACTATCCTTTTTATTGTGCCCTTTGATCCCTGTATGCTTGATTTCAGGGCGTCTCGAAGAGGCAGCATTTCTCTAATTTTAGTATCCACAGTGCAAAATCTTTTTGGCAGCAGCAGCTTACCAGCCAGCATTATAATAAATGTTTTTATTAATCCAATCAGCATCAATATACCAAAATATATTATTCCCACTGCTCCAAGAAGTGGTATCAGTGTTGGGAGCAAATAACGCCAGTGCATCACTATGACAGGGAACGAGTTCATCAGGCTTGCTATGAATAGTTCTGTCTTCCCAAGCAATTTTTTATTATAATAATCTGCAAGCATCGCATTGGCAGAGGTTGCGGATAAAAATGCTGTCATAAAACTTACCCCGCACTCGCTTCGCAAGTGTGCGAATCCTGCTATCGGAATAGCAAGAAAGGCAAGCTTATCCACAATACTGAGGGCGATTATCAGCTCTGCTAATATTACCCCAAGGATCATGAAAGGCAGCGTTTCTGCAAGCAATTCCAGAGCAAGCGATGTTGCATCTATTATATAGGGCATATAGTTCGAATTTTCAAACTATGAGTTTTTCCTTCATTTTCTTCATCTCAATGCCCCAGGCAGCAACATCATCGGTGGTCATGATATCGATCGCCCCGCCCTGGAACTCTCCTTCTCCTGCCAGCTCTTCCATCCAGCCCTCTATCTCAAGATAGGTATTCTTTAAGCCCTCCAGAACTTCCGGATCAGCATCCCATAATTCTCTCTGATTCGCTTCAAGCAGCCTTCTTGCGATCTCCTCTAAAGCGTAGGGATTGTTATCTTCGAAGAATTTCCTGTTCTCCTCATCAAGCACAAAAGTTTTTGCTATGTCATCGAATATCCAGTCATCCACCTCTTTGGTAGCTGCTTCCCAGCCATATACTCTTCCTACACGTTTTGCAATATCTCCCCCCCCCTTGTAACCGTGTTCCTTCATCCCCTCTATCCATTTCGGATTCAAAAGCTTGGTGCGGGCTACCCGCCTTATCTCATCTGCAAGGTCTCTTACTTCAACGTGCTCTGGTTCTCTTGTGTCGCCGTAATAGGATTTTACTTCTTTACCTGAAATGCTCCTTGCTGCAGCGGTCATGCCGCCATGCGTTCCGAAATAGCAGCAGCATCCGTATAGGTCATACTCATCGCTCACCACTTTATTAAAGGTAGTATCAACGGTTTTAAGATTATTTACAAGCTGCTGGCGTGATTCCTTTCCATTTGCTCCTTTTCCATAAGCGTAGCCATTCCAATAGACGAAGACATCAGAAAGATCTTTTTCCTCTTTCCATGCACTGGCATACACTGCAAGCTGGACTCCTGCCTGGTAAGTTCCGGGCTTGCTTGAAAATATACGTAGGGTTGCATTCCTCCAGTCATCTTGCGCATTACCCGTATCAGAAGTCATCTGGGCAAGTGAATGTTTTCTTGGAAAATTCATATCCAGGGGTTCATCAAGAGATGCAACTGCCTGTATAGCCTCATCAATAAAGTCTATGCAATTTGAGAAATTATCCCTTGTAATACCTGAAACCCTTATGGTCACGTCAATTCTTGGTCTTCCAAGTTTTTCAAGTGGAATTACCTCAAAACCCTTTATTCTTCCATTGGAGTGCCAGACTGGCTCTACTCCAAGCAGGTAAATCATCTGGGACATTCCCTCACCGTCAGCCCACATGATGTCATTTGCCATCCAGTAGAAAGCCACATTCTCAGGCAGCCGCCCTTCTTCCTTTGTATATTTGTCAATAACCGCATGTGCTAGATTTTGCCCCACTTTCCAGGCTGCCCTGGTGGGAACACGCTCGGGATCAAGGGAATAGAAGTTCCTTCCCGTTGGTAAAACGTCATCCCTTCCTCTTGTTATTAAGCCCGAAGGACCTGCTGGAATGTATTTCCCGTCAAAACCACTCAATAAAGCTTCGATTTCTCCGGATTCATTAATACGGTCATTCAAATCCAGGGTGCGTTCTCTTAAAGATTCTAATTGTTTTACATGCTCTGGTTTTACAGGATGTTTGAAGATGTTTTCAAATGTTTCATTGTTGCATGCCAAAAATTCTTTTAGCACTACTTTAGAAAGTAAATCTATCTCCCCAAGGAGTTCTCCGTTTGATTTTTTATACTTTTTGGAAATTGCTCCCTGATCTGCCAGAAGCTTATCAAATTTCAAACCCATTATCCCTGCAATTGTCCTTCGCAGGGAAACACCACCTGAATCATATCTCAGGATGGAATTGATGAACTCAACCTTTTTGTCTCCCTGTGGAAGCTCACCAAATATATGCATGCCTGAATTTATCTGGGTATTTCTTATTCTGCCCAGGGCTTCATGCGCACTTGTAACTATAGTTTCAAGAGTCATCTCTTCTTTAAGCTTGATCTCTTTATCCAGTTTTGCCTTGGTTATTGCTTCAAGTATCAAATGCTCAAGTGCATGGGCTCTTGTTTTATCGTGTTTAGTAGTCTCGTATTCACCCAGAAGTCGTTCAAGCTCTTCAAGTTCTTCGTAAAGTCCACCCTGGGTCATCACGGTCTGCATGTGATCTACCAGGGTTGCGTAGCTTCTTCTCTTTGCGATCGTGCCTTCTGGCGGGTTATCTGCATTATAGATATAAAGATGCGGAATCGTTCCTATGGCAATGTCGGGATAACAATCGCATGATAATCCCACTCCTTTTCCTGGCAGGAATTCAAGATTCCCGTGCGTGCCGACATGCACAAGAACGTCTGCTCCATAGGTATCTTCCAGGTACCTGTATGTTGCAAGATACTGGTGCGTTGGGGGAACATCAGGATCATGAAGGATCTTACATACCTTGCCGTCGCATCTTGAACCCGCGCATCCTCTCTTGGGCTGGATGCACACAACAACGTTCCCATAACTTACACCAGTTACTACGATCTTGTTTTCAAATAACATAGCCGCCGGAATTCCATTTTTCTCTTCTCCCGGAGGGGTGCCCCATGCTTCGCTCACCCTGTCCCTGACTTTTATACTTAAAGTATTGAACCATGTCTCATACTCCTCTTTCGTGATCAAGGCTAATGCTCCTCCATGCTTGATTATTTCCTGTATAGGTGTCCACCTGAACTCTGAGAGGGCTTTCTTTTCCATAATATTTTCAATGAGTTCTTTACCGCTTGCCGGGGATGAAATATTATATCCCGCTTCCTTCATCCTGGTCAATATCCTTGCCACACTTTCAAGAGAATCAAGATGTGCTGCTGCTCCAACACCCAGCTCCACGCCTGCGCATGGATTGTTATGCAGGATAAATGCGACCTTTCGTTCATGAATTGTTTTTTCCCTGAGAATTACCCATTTGTGTACTCTTTGTGCCAGTTTTGCCACCCTGTCTTCAATTGGCATGCGCTGCATGTGATCCGCATTCACGCTATTTGCGCCGATGATCATTGGCTCAATAACACCTTCAAACTCCGGCATGGCGACGCTCCAGCCTATATCATTTGACAAACCGTTGGAAGATTCCCACTCCTTTAAAGATTTATAGGAGGATATAACGGGCTGGAAAACAGGAACATCCAATTTCTTCAATAACTCCACTCCGGATGAGGCACTTCCAGTTTCACTAATATTGCTCCTTTTTTGGCCAAGGAAGAAAGGGGATAGTTTGATCAGAGCATCAATTCTTGACCTTCCATTCTCGATAAAATTCTCCTCTACTACCTCGAACATTCCCTTTGTACCAAGATCTTCATCTTTCACGGAATAACTGAATACGGGAATGACATTTAATCCCCTATTCTCCAGTTCTTTTATCACCAGGTTTTCAATTTCAAGGGTGTTATTTACCCATGCATGACGCGAAAACAGAATTCCTATTGTAGGTGATGCATCCGGTTTATACCATTTCAGATATGCGGCTATATTTTCAAAATATTTCGGCGCATCAGGATGATACAACCCCTCCCAGGCTACCTGTTTTGGCGGCTCTGGCATAAGATCCATGCCAAGAACTTCCTTTCCTAAATATAAAAGCATATTTTTAAAATTTTCTTCACCGTTTATAACGAGATAAGAATAAGCAGTTGCCACTATCTCAGGCTTCACTGTGGAAAGCATCCATAAAGAGGGGTCGTTTCCAAGACAAACAATGGGGATTCTTTTTCCCAGGTCTTTTAACTTTTTCTCTATCCCTTCCCAGAAAAGATCGTTTGTCCTGTAAAGAAGTATCAACTCTGCTTCTTCAAAGGATTTCAATGCTTCTTCTATTTTTGCTGGATTTTCCTCCAGTGTCCGGGCTGAAAAAATTTTCAGGTCAAGACCAATTTTTCCATTTGCTTTTTTAAGCATGGGAACATAAGAGTTCCACATTATTGTTGTTATTTTTTTCATATTTTGATACCTCTTTAATTAAATTAACATATGCACTTTGTATTCTCCAATTACAGTCCCATCATCAAGACGAGCCGGTGATTCAATTGCTGCTATGTATTTTCCATCAGGGGAGATGGCTGCCGCTACCACAATTCCCTGGGTTTTGTAAATATAATCAAGCTTTGAAGTCGCCCCTCCTTGAATGGTAGTATCAAAAACATAAACACCGTGAACATCTATGTTGTTCGTTACAAGGTTCTGAGCTATTGGAAATACCAGGAATCTGTCGTCTTTTGATATGCCTATTCTGCCTGCGTAGCCCTCTACCGTCCACTTCCACAGGAGATCTCCCTTAAGATTGTAAACCAAAAGAGTATTCCCATTAGGATGCTCAACAGGTGCATTATTATATTTCGCTGACTTTGCTTTGGATGGGATGAAGGTACTGCCGGCAGAGAACAGGACATTATTGCCAGGGATATATGCGTAGTTAAGAGAACTGTATATAGGTATGCCGCTTATTTCAATTGCTGTAGAAATGTTCTTAATCCATAAGGGGGAAGCTTTACCTGTTTTTAATATCTCTTCATTATTAAAAAGATAACCTGCGCCATACGGATCCGTGCTACTGAGATATTTTCCATCCTTTGAGAAACTTATGCCCCTGTATGCCCAGGCATTATCCTGATAAGGGAGTATTGGTTTTTCATAACTCCATAGCTTTTTACCTTCATTATTCAGAACGACTACTTCTCCATCCCTATATTTTCTTTCACCCCGCTTTCCAGCTTTAGTGAAAACATATGTTTCAAAGGCGATATATTTTCCATCAGAAGAAACATCGATCCATGAGACCGTGCTATCCATCACTTCACTTTCCGGATATTTCCATAAGACTTTGCCGCTCTCTATATCAAAAGCATATATTCTTGTCCAGTAATAGTTCAAATCCGCTCCAGATGCAGAGCGACCTGCAATCACATAAGCAACATTTCCTACAACTTTTACCCTTTTTACTACAGGCTGGTTCTTGATATCGCTTCCTATCTCATCGCCTGTCCTGAACTTCCATATCTCCTTCCCGCTTGAAAGCTCAAAGGCATATACATAGCCGTCCACACTTTGTTCACCAAGAAGGAGATATTTGCTGTCAGAAGAAAAATCAAATGGCTGGATTCTGCCGTCTGATAACTTTTTCTCAAAAACAATTCTGTTCGTAGCGGTTTCAATCGCTTTGATATAACCAGTATGTGTACCTACAACGAGATATTTTCCATCAGGTGAAAAATCCACTTCTCCCCTGATATTTTCAGTTGTCTTGTTTATGCTTCCCGGTTCAACGTCTTCCAATTTAATCTCCCCATGCTTGATTGCCGTGGGTTTTCCAGGTGCGTAAACAGATGAAGAGACTGCCCCATTAGAGGTCTGCACTTCTATTTTATATTGCCTTTTAGGCTCCCAGTTAAAATCTATAATAATTTCTTCAGTTTTACTATTTACATTTTGCGAAGCTATTTTTGTATAGTTATTATAGACATTTGCGAAGGTAATCTGAGCTACTTCTTTTAAGTTTACCTGCGTACCCGTTCTTGTGAAGACAATAGAATCTATTTTTAATTTTACATTCTCTTGTGAGCTGACTTTACTGACGTCTTTGGTATCAGTTCCTTTTTGTGTATCTGTTCCGGGGTTTTCACCTATACAGCCTGCGACCAGAAAGAATACGAAAATAAGTGCAAGGATTTTTTTCATCTTTAACCTCCTATCTCAAGATATGTACCTTGTATTCTCCAAGTACAGTTCCATCTTCAAGGCGCGTTGGGATTTCAAGAGCAGCTATGTATTTTCCATCAGACGAGATGTCAGCAGATACTGTCAATCCCCTGGTCTTAAAAATATAAGCAAGTTTTGATGTAGCCCCTCCCTGCGCAGCATTATCAAAAACGTAAACACCATGAACATCCAGATTACCCGATACAATATTCTGAGCAATCGGGAGAATTATGAATCTTTTGTCCTTTGATGTGGACATTGCAGCAGGAGCATAGCCTTCCACTCTCCATTTCCATAACAGATCGCCTTCAGGATTGTAGACAATCAGCGATTGGGCATTTGGATGCTCAATTGGTGCCTTGTTGTATTTTGTGGATTTTGCTTTTGCCGGTATGTAGGTGTTGCCAACATTAAATACAATATTATCGCCAAAAATATATCCATAGTTAAGACTTCCATATATTGGTATTCCACTAATTTCAATTGCTGTGGAAATATTCTTACTCCAGAGAAGTGATGCTTTACCAGTTTTTGTTATTTCTTCGTTGTCAAAAAGGTACCCTACACCATAATAATCCACAGCTAAAACATATTTTCCATCCTCGGAAATACTCCCCTTTCCCATCCATGGAATGACCTGGTAGGGAAGAACAGCCAACTCATAAATCCAGAGTAATTTGCCCTCGCCGTTTAAGACATGAACAGCTCCATCCTTATATTTTCTAATATCCCGTACAAATCCTTTGGGATATGATGATCCGGAAAATGTGATATATTTTCCGTCTGAAGAAACGTCTAACCAATATATGGAAAGATCTATCGTATCGTTTTCAGGGAACTTCCATAGAATATTGCCTGTTTTTGTTTCTAATGAATAAACTCTTGCCCAATAGTAGCTCTTATCGGCACCAGAAGCGGTACGGCATGCAACCACATAGGTAGTGTCCCCTTTAATGATCACCCTTCTTATGCCCGGTTTATTTTTAATATCGCTCCCTATTTCTTCGCCTGACCTGAACCTCCAAACTTCATTACCTGAGGGAAGCTCGAATGCGTAGAGATAACCATCGAAACTTTCCTCTCCAACAACAAGATACTTCGAGTCAGAAGAGATATCAAGGGAATAGATTAACCCCTCGGACAGTTTTTTCTCGAAAACTATCTTATTAGTACCGGTTTCAAATCCTTTTATATAGCCTGTATGCGTACCTACAATGAGATATTTTCCATCCGGTGAGAACTTAACTACTCCTTTTATATTATTTAGCGTACTGTTTATAGATCCCGGATCAACGTTTTCTAATTTTATCTCTCCAACCTTTATAGCCGTGGGTTTTCCGGGTGCGTAAACAGATGAAGAGGTTGCTCCATTAGAGGTCTGCACTTCTATTTTGTATTGTTTTTTTGGTTCCCATTTGAAATCTATAAAAACATCTTTAGCTTTGCTATTCACGTTTTGCGAAGCTATTTTTGTATCGTTGTCATAGATATTTGCGAAAGTAACCTCAACCTCTTCTTTTAAGTTTACCTGCGTACCTGTTCTTGTAAAAATAATAGAATCAATTTTTACATTTTCTACCTGAGAACTTACTTTTTCTATTTCTGTCGCAATTTCTTTTGGTCTTTCAGATTTTCCACCGATGCATCCTGCAACCAGCGAAATTATAAGAATTAATATTAGAATTTTTTTCATCTCAATACCTCATGTTAAAATTATCATCCGATGCTCTCCGATTATCTCTCCGCTCTCCAATTTTAATGGTGCTTCTATCGCTGCTATGTACTTACCCTCAGGCGATATATCCGAAGCAATTGCCACTCCTTCAGTTTGATAAACCCATTCAAGCTTGGAAGAAGCTCCGCCTTTTCTTTCCAGGTCAAGAACATAAACTCCATGAGAACTTGCATCTTTTGTGAGAATATTTTTACCAACAGCAAGCGCCACATACTTATTATCCCGGGAAATGGAGATCCCCCTGCTGTAGCCTTCTAATTTATAATTCCATGAGAAATTACCCTGCTTATCATAAGCTATCAACGAAGTGGCATTTGGGTGCTCCATTGGAGCTTTATTGGGATAATACGCAGGGAAGGTATAACCTGTCAAATAAAGCACGTTTTCCCCTGCAATTATTGCGCTGTCTCCGTAGGCATATATTGGTATTTTGGTTACTTCGATAGGAGTGCCAATATTAGCTTTCCATTCATAGCTATCAGTTTTTGAAACATTTGCATTACTGAATAAATACGCTCTCCCATCGCTTGTTAATGCGGTTATGCTGTCATCAGAAACAGCTATCCCCTGCCAGATAGATGCGGATGTGAAATATGGTTTAAGGGGCTTTATTGAATAGCTCCATTGCTGTCTTGCGTCCTGATCTATTGAATATATAGTAGCATCAGTTCCTAAACTGTTTGTCCAGTCACCTGTTGCATATACTATTGTCTGCCCGTCTTTACTTACATCAAGCCAATTTATGCTAAGTAAATAATTATTCGTGGGAGGCATCTTCCACTGCAGGTTGCCGGCCAGGTCAAACCTGTATATCCTGGAAACCAGGCTGTATTGGTGCTTTTTCAAGTATCTGCTGGCCACCACATACATTGAATTATCGGTGACTTTTATCCTGGAAATAGCAGGCGGATACTTTACATCAGTTCCTAAGACCTGGGCAGCCCCGTATTTCCATTTTTCCTCCCCGCTGCTGGTATCGAATGAATAGATATTGGCATCCTGGGATCTTTCCCCGACAAATAATTGCCTGCTATCCAGTGAAAAAGCAAGTGTAGTGATATTTCCAGCGATCTTTTTTTCCCATGCTTGATTTCCCTGGAGGTCATAAATACGAATGAAACCATCATCAGAACCAAGAGCTATAATTTTACCATTCGGTGAGAATTTCACGCTTCCCTTAACATTGCTCCATCCCTGGGAGATGTTCTCTGGTGTTATATCTTCCAATTTTACTTCGCCGATCAATAAAGGCGAAGCGCGACTGGGTGAATATGCACTTAATGAAATAGTTCCTTCTTTAGATACAATCTCAATGTCATAGCGGGTATCAGGTATCCATTGAATATCATGAGAAAAACTAGAGGTAGTACCCTCAAGGTTTTTCCTTATAATGGTTCCATTACCAGATATTGTAACTGTAGCTTGCGAAATAGCATCAGTAGTTTTTATTGCGATTCCGGTTCTTGTAAATATAACTGAATCTATTGCGATTTCTTTGACTCCACTCTCATTAGAAGCAATAGGCGCTATAGTTTCATTTTCATTTTGTTGATTTTCAACTTTTGGTTGTGCTACGCATCCTGAAAATATAACCAGGATCAAGATCAATAAAATCCATTTTTTCATTATTCATCACACCTTTTTCAATTAAATATTTTTATATTGTAAATCTTAAGTTCGTTTTGATCATTATCCGAAGCCATGCCCACAGCTATGCCAGTAATTTTCAATTCATCAGCAGAACCGCAGCAAGCCCCATAATCCTCGTAAATATCCCTCTCGACTTTACCAGTGGTAATTCCGGATATTACAGATGCTGGCGAAAAACGCCTCCTGCCTTCCTCATCCATGTAATATTCACCTTCATAAGGTGGATTTTTGCTCCCGTCAGCAACATAATAAAGTGACTTATGATTATTGAATGAAAACCTTAGCCAGAACTGGAAATCTCCGGTATCCTTGCCTTCCCATTCCCATGCAAGTTTTCCAGGTAAGGTATCAATGCTCTTATTCCATTCACCTTCACCGTTGATCCCACCATTTAATACCAGTTCTTTACTATTTTTTATAATATCTCCTTTGAGAAACCCTCCTTCAAAACTTTCCTCGTAAAGGGTTACACTCCTGGATTGAAGACTCCATACGGCAAACACCAGCAAACAACATACCGCAATTATAATAATTTTTCGCGACATTTGTTGCTGAATAAATCATAAAGTAATATAAGTCTTTCCATTCGTGTTACTTAGTTGTAATTTTCAAATGAAAAAGTATATCTAATGCTATGATTATTAAAAAACATTCAATCTAAACTAAAAATGGTGATAAATAATGGAAAAAACTGGAATACTGCTACTCGGCCACGGCAGCAGCCTCCCCCATAACAAAAAATTAGTGGAAGAAACTGCGAACATATTGCGAAAGAAGGATAAAATCACAGTCCAAACTGCATTTTTAAACATAAATTCTCCTTCTATTAAGGAAGCTCTAAACGAACTATGCAGTAAAGGGATAACAAAGATCATAGCACTTCCTTTATTTTTGGCCCACGGCGTGCATACACTCCAGGACATACCTGCGGAGCTTGGAATAGAAAAAGGTGTAAGAAAAACAACGATCAAATACGGTGAAAATAATGTTGAGCTTTTCTATGCCCAGCCGCTGGGCACAGATCCAGTGATTGCCCAACTAGCAAGCAAGAGGGCAAAAGAAGCACTTGAGGAGGTATAAAATGAGAGCTTTGATGTTATTCTCAGTATTGTTTTTAATAAACACAGGCGCAGCAATGGATCTTCGCGGTCCGATCGTAAGCATCGAAAAAGGAAAAAGCCTTACTTTAGACGGATCCACGTATCCTGGCTTTTATTATTCCTTAACGACCGGCACTTCTTATGAGAAACTCGTAATGAATTTCTCCTCCAACGGCTCCGTTAATATTGGAGAAGCAACTTATTCGCTGACTGTAAGCTCAACCGGAAGTACAGCCTTCCTGGGAAAGCAATACCAGTCTTTGAACCATCTTAATTCCCCGACGGCCATGCCTAATCTTTTAAGTGAGGTATGGAGTCCGACCAAGGCAATTCCCGGAATAAATCAAAGCATTGCCCTGAGCGAAGGATATGAGATCAGATTAATGGATGTGATGGGAAGAGATGCTGGCAAAGCAGCTGCGTTAATTAAGTTCATAAAGGACGGTAAGACTCTATATGAACAGGCTGTAGCACCGTTAGAGATTTTTAACTATACGAAAAATATAAATGGCACGGATTATAATTTAATAAAAGGCAAAGTTGACTGGGTAATGTCTGTAAACTTTTCCAATGAGTCAATAAAACCGACATATAATGCTTCAATTTCAGGATTAGCTCAATATTCAGAGAATCCCATGGAGATTAAAATTGGGGATAAGTATGGTGAATTCGAAGTTAAAAGCATCACCAGTAAATCAATAATATTGAAAAACACCGTAGCCATTAATTTTCCTTTAGATACCAATGTTCCTATTTTAGATGGTTTCATGAAATTCAGGACATCAAGAGATGTTTACAAAGCTTATGCCGTTAACATCAGTGATGAGACTAAAAGCTATGAGTTAAGAGGTACCCCCGCGAGCAATGTTTCCTCATATAAGTGGAGTGCTTCTAACTTTGGCGGCATGTTCTATGACCCTGAATATGATGTCAGTACAGAATGGTTAAATGTCACTATCGATAAAACAAATAAGGGCATAGCCCAGGGCAATCTGGTGTATGAGTCCACTCCAGTTAAAATTCCTTATAGAAATCCTGAAATGGCTCAATATCGGGAGAGTTATTTCAACGGCGGGCTTCCTATTATGGGATTTCAAGGAGAACGATACGCAGCTTTGGGCAGTGCAGGTCGGCTTTCAAAGATACTTCTGGATACGGATGATCAAAAGACACTTTATGTTGGCGAACTCTGGGATCTTGGAGAAGGTTATACTTTAACATTAAACGAAATAGGGGAAAGTGATAGGACCGCCTTTCTCACACTTGCCAAAAATAGACTCGAAGTATATTCAAGCGTAATAGAACCACATAACACTGCCGATCTGGGTAATAATACATTCCTTTATTCAAAGGAGATAAATGGCGTTATGGTTCCAATATTTTCAGTTTATGTAAAAGCTGTTTTTAACGGAAATAAGGGATTGGCGCAATTCAAATATCCTTTGATGATATCAGATTCTCCTTTAGAGATAAATGAGGGAGATATTTTTGCAAATGTTACAGTAATTACCAACTCTGAAAAACTCAGGCTTGAGAATGAGCAGACTGTGCCTATAGGAAACGGATATACTGTGGATGCAACAGGTGATATCTGGTTTAAGGCAGCGAGTAGTACTACAATGAGGTTCTATCCTTTGATCACAAAGATCCAGCAGGGTGAATCATACATTTCAACGTCGCCTTTACCAGACGTGCCTGTCGAAGAATACATTATGGGGGAAATATGAAACAGTTCAATAGATCATACCCTTTTTCAGCCATCGTCGGGCAGGAAAAGATGAAAAAAGCATTGCTTTTGAATGCAATAAATCCAAAGATTGGCGGAGTGCTGATCAAGGGTGAGAAAGGTACAGCTAAATCCACAGCAGTTAGAGCGCTTGCAGATCTTTTGCCAGAGCTAGAGGTCATCCAGGATTGTGTTTTTGGATGCAATCCAGATGAACAAAACGAGATGTGTGAACAATGCTTAGGGAAATATGAGCCAGCAATTGCTATTCGAAAGATGAAGGTAATTAATCTTCCCATCGGTTCAACCGAAGACAGGGTGGTTGGGACACTGGATATTGAGCATGCCATTAAGAAAGGTGAAAAGAAATTCGAACCTGGTATTTTAGCCCAGGCGCACCGGAATATTCTCTATGTTGATGAAGTCAACCTGCTTGATGACCATATAGTAGATGTTTTACTGGATGCAGCCGCAATGGGTGTAAATATTATCGAACGGGAAGGAGTTAGCCACTCTCACCCGTCCTCCTTTATATTAGTAGGAACGATGAACCCCGAAGAAGGGGAACTTCGTCCACAATTACTTGACAGGTTTGGGCTATGTGCCGAAATCGAGGGAATAAACGAAGCAGAAGCAAGAGTGGATATAGTCAAAAGACGGATGGATTACGAAAAAGATCCTGAATGTTTTATAAAAGAATGGGAAAATGAAGAAGAAGAGTTGAAAGTCAGGATCGTCCGGGCAAAAGAACTGCTTCAAAGCGTTAAAATAGATGATGATAAGCTCAAGCTTATCGCCCAGATATGCATCGACATGTCTGTGGATGGGCATCGCGCCGATATTGCAATGATGAAGACGTCAGCCACGATTGCAGCGTTCCATGAGAGAAATGAAGTAACTGAAGAAGATGTGAAGGAAGCGGCGCAATTTGTTTTACCTCACAGGATGCGTCGCAAACCCTTCAGTGAACAAAAAATGGAGAACGATAAACTGGATCAATCCATGCAAAAACATAAAGAACAAAAACAGAAGCAGCAAAAAAATGAACAATCCCGGGATCAGAACAAGAACCAAAAAACAGAGGAAGTCCCGGATTCTTCCTCTGAAACATTTTTTGAGGCAGGAGAGCCATTCAAAGTCAACCAGTCGGTATTGAAAATCGATAAAAAAGATTCATTTTCCAGGAAAGGTTCGGGACGAAGGAGTAAGACGATCACAGGAGAAGGAAGGCATGTTAAAAGTATCATCCCATCAGGAAAAGTCAAAGATATGGCATTTGGCGCAACCTTCAGGGCAGCAGCACCCTATCAGTTAGCTAGAAATGGAGAACTTGCGATCAATATCGAAACCTCAGATTTGCGGGAGAAGGTAAGGGAAAGAAAGATCGGGAATACCCTGCTTTTTGTTGTTGACGCAAGCGGCAGCATGGGAGCGCAGTCAAGGATGGCCGCCGCCAAGGGAGCAGTTCTCTCGCTTCTGTTGGATGCCTACCAGAAAAGGGACAGGGTGGGGCTTGTGGCTTTTAAGGGGAACAAAGCCGAGATCTTGCTTCCACCTACATCAAGTGTTGAGCTTGCAAGGAAATACCTGCAAAGCCTGCCAACGGGCGGAAAGACGCCTCTGGCGCAGGGTCTGGTGAAAGGCTTTGAGGTACTTAACAGGGAGATAGAACTAAACAAAAACATAATTCCAATGTTGATCTTGCTCTCAGATGGTAAAGCAAATGTCAGCATGGGTAGCGGAAAACCTGTTAATGAAGCTAAACAGATCGCTTCAGTTATAAAATCATCCGGAATAAAATCGCTCGTTATAGATTCAGAGCAGAGTTTCATAGGACTGGGTTTTGCCCAGGAAATATCCAACGAGTTAGGGGCAAAGTACTTAAAATTAGATGAATTGCGATCACAAGATATAGTCGATGGGATAAGGGGGATCTAAAAAAAATGTATAACGATCTGGGTGCCCGAACAAGAGAAGCTAACGAAATAAGCCAAAAAAGTCGATCGATAGTGAGTAAATTCGTAAAAGGCAATGCTCCTGAGGACAGGATAAAGCAGCGCTGTGTTATAGCAACTGGTGATCCTGCTTTTGCAGACCTTATGAGATTTAACAACGAACCAATCAGGGCTGGAATTAAAGCCATTTTAGAAAAGGCGCCTATATTCACAGATGTAAAAATGGCACAAGTAGGAATAACAAAACTCGGACATTTGTGTAATGTCAGATGCGTGCTCGAAGAAGGAGATGAAATATCCGGTAAAACCGGTGTAACAAGGGCATCAGCAGGCTTCATGGCACTTGAAAAAGAGCTTGATGGAGCCATAATCGTTATCGGGAATGCACCATCGGCTGCACTCACAGTATGTGAATTGGTAGAGCGAGGACTGCATCCGGGACTTCTCGTGGCAACACCGGTTGGATTTGTGAATGCTGCGAAATCGAAGGAAATAGTAAGGACATTTGATATTCCATCGATCACTTGCATGGGGACACGAGGAGGAACACCTGTGGCTGTTGCGGTTGTGAATGAACTGGTGCAGATAGCAATAGAGGATAAATAAATATTTCATGGCAAAGGCAGCAATATCCATTCCCAATGACCTTCTTAAACAGTTTGACTCTATAGTAAGAGAAAAAGGCTATACTTCCAGGTCTGAGGCAATCCGGGATGCTGTAAGTCGCTACATCCGGCATTATGAGTGGATGGGAGAGATCGAAGGCCAAAGGGCAGGAACCATAATTATATTGTATGATGAGGTTAAAAGAGGTCTAATTGGATCAATTGCAAGGATGCGGAAGGATTTCAAAGAAATTATTTGTTCAGCCATGCTATTGCCTGTTAATAATAGCAAAAATATCCGAATGGAACTCCTGATACTCAAAGGGGATGGAAAACTGTTTGTGGCCCTTACAGAACAAATGCTCAGGTTAAACGGTGTGATCTATGTCAAGCTTACCACGTTGCCTGAATCTATACCTCAGGATACAAATGTCTAGATGTAAATCAAGAGCTATTTGATTTTGATAAATATCTTTTTTCGTGGTATAGGTGTTAATTTTTTCCACTCTACTACCGTGTCTTTATATATTTTAAAATCGTTAACGGTTGCGTTTGGGCACTTTCCATCCACTTCATAGACGTAGAATCCTTCTTCGCCGTCAATCGCCAGGACAAACTCTTTGTCATCTGACTTCCTTATTTCTACACCAGAAACTTTTTTTAATGCATCTAAAATACTGGCGCCATTTGGCAATTCGACTTCACAGGAATCGGTTAGTATGTCAAAAATATTATGTAAGTTTTTTACATTTGATCTAAGAACGTGAGTCTTGCCAAAAATCTTTCTTTCAATTAAACCCTCTCGTTCTAAAATTTTAATATGTCTCACTACAACAGGGGCGCAAATATCCAACTCTTTCGCAAGTCCTGAGATATGCATTTCCTTTTTTGCAAGGATTTTTAGTATTCTCAAACGAGTTTTGCTGCTCAGTGCTTTGAATAGATCATTGCTCATATGGGCATCAATTGATGCTCAAAAAGTTATATACTTTTTCTTTTGTGCTATTATACAGGATCGGAGAATAATATGTCTAAAACAATTACTATTAATTCAATAATATTGTTTAGTCTGGCAGCGATTTTGGTTCAAAATGTACAGGCATACCCTATTAATGTTACCGATGATTTTGGCTACATGATGACAATTACCAATGTAACAAGAATTGTCTCCCTTTCTCCAAGCAATACAGAAATATTATTTGCTGTTGGTGCCGGCAGCAGGGTTGTGGGAATAACAGACTATTGCGATTTCCCTCCCGAAGTAATAAATATTTCAAGTATAGGTGGTTTTGCGAATGTCAATACCGAAGCCGTAGTCAATCTGACTCCTGACCTTGTATTTGCTGCTTATGGTAACGGGGAACAAACGATCAATCAATTGCGAAATCTAAACCTGACTGTGGTTGCCCTTAATCCAAAAAATACAGAGGGTATAATCAAGAACATCTTGCTTGTGGGGAACATTACAGAAAATGATGATAATGCTTCTATGATTGCAGAAAATATGAGGCAAGATATCAAAAAAGTTACAGATGTTACAAATAGTCTCTCAGAAAATGAAAAAGCTAGGGTACTCTACATTGTCTGGGATAATCCTATGTATGCCGCAGGTTTGGGGACATATGCTCATGACCTTATCGGGAAAGCCGGAGGATTAAATATTGTTGAATCAAGCGGCTGGCCTGTTATGAGTCTTGAAACTGCAGTGAATAAGAATCCACAGATAATAATAACCTCAGGTATGGGAGGCGAAAGTTCTCGCATGAAAGATAGGATAATGAACAATTCGGTGCTGGCACAGACTGATGCGGTTCGGGATGGACGAGTATATGCAGTAGCTGATCCAAACATGATCGAACGGTCAGGACCAAGGATAACTCAGGGATTGAAGGAATTATATGAGTATATCGCGCCGGTTGAACCGGCCCCCACTCACACAAGCGGCTCAGGGTCTGGCAGCGGCATTAGCAGTTTTATTACCTCAGAACCGTATGAAAATATTATTAAAGCTGAAAGATATTATAGAAACCTTATTTACAACAGCCCTGTTACGTATAATTTTTCTGCACCTGAACATGGCATATACGAGATAATTGTTACAGTTACAGGGGAAGCGAATGAAATTGACGTAGTTATGAGGAGTGAGGCTCTCAAAGGCACATCAAAAAGTGTAGCACTCCCGCCGCCTGGAACAGTATATAAGAACCTCAATATCTTCGCAGGAACTGAGAAGATAAAAGAAGCAGTCATCAGGTTCAAGGTCGAGAACTCTTGGATAAGTGGCAACAACCTTACTGAAACCGATGTGAAGATGTTTAAATGGGACGGCAGCAAATGGGTGGAGCTTGAGACCATAGAAAATACCAAAGACAGTGCATTTACATACTATGAAGTAAAAGTTCAAACTTTCTCATTATTCGCAGTAACCGGATCAAAAGCCGCAGTATCGCCAACAGCCGTGCAAGCAGAGGTACCGGTAACTCCAACGGTAATTATTCCGGTGGAAAAGACAGATTTTCCTGCCCCTGCATCAGTTCCAGGATCATCGGGCTTTGAATATAAACTTGCTGTAGCGGTGTTGCTGGCAGTTTTTCTTAGAAGGAGATTATAAGATATTTGTGAAAAAATCAAAAATTTTTTTAATTTTGTTGACATTACTTCTTATCTTAACAATGATCATAGCCATAGCTATCGGTTCAACCAATATCTCTCCGGAAGTAGTTACAAAAATTTTATTATATGAATTTATATCGATTGATAAAACCTGGAACCCAAGTTATGAGGTTATCATAAAAGATATCCGCCTTCCAAGAGCGCTATTAGGCGCCCTGGTAGGCGCTGCACTGAGCGCGGCTGGTTGTGCCATGCAGGGCTTGCTTAAAAATCCAATGGCTGATCCTTATATAATTGGCATATCATCCGGCGCTGCTGTTGGAGCTTCACTTGCTTTTTTATTATTTCTTCCTGTTCAGATTATCTCTTTTGCATTAGCCGCAATTTCCATATTCGTGGTATACAGCATCTCAAAAGTCGGAAGTAAGGTACTTGTAGATACGCTTTTACTCTCAGGCATTGCTGTTGGCTCATTTTTCGGAGCCATTACCTACTTTATTATATACATCAGTGGTACCCCTCATCAAGTTATTTTCTGGTTGATGGGAGGTTTATGGACCGCAGATTGGGAAAAGGTAAAGATCAGCGCCATTATGATTCTTTTTGGGATTTTTATGATATATAAGCAGGGATGGAATCTGAACGTGATGTTGCTTGGAGAAGAACAAGCCTTTAATCTTGGCATTAATGCAGAGCAGGTGAAGCGTTATGTACTTATTTTTGCTTCATTTATAACAGCTGCTGCTGTTTCTGTAAGCGGGATCATTGGGTTTGTGGGGCTTATCATCCCTCACTTTATGCGCATTCTTGTTGGTCCTGACCACAGGATATTGCTTCCCTCATCTACACTTGCAGGAGCAATTTTCTTAGTTTTTTCAGATACTCTTGCCCGTGTTATCATGCAACCTGTTGAACTGCCTGTGGGAATAATAACTGCTCTTTTCGGGGCGCCGTTCTTCATATATTTGCTGCGAAAAAGGAGGAAAAATTTTCATGGTTGAAAATTCAGTCAAATATTCAAATTTGGAGGAATCCCCTGAATTTTCAAAACTTGAAGTCAGGAACCTGGACGTTTATTATAAAAGCAGGCGGATTTTAAAGCAGATCAATTTTAGCGCAAACAAAGGTGAGTTCATTGGACTTATTGGGGCTAATGGCTCAGGCAAGACAACACTTTTAAAGGCAGTGGTCAGGATATTAAAACCTGAAGATGGATGCATTTTATTTGATGGGAAAAATATCATCAGGATGAGTACTAAAGAAATTGCGAAAAATATTGCTGTAGTGCCACAGAGTATTTCTATAAACTTTGATTTTACTGTTGAAGAGATCGTGCTGATGGGAAGAACTCCTTACATAAATTCTCATGAAAAAATAGACGACATTAAGATCGCGGCACAATCGATGAAGCATACAAATACTTATCATTTAAAGGATAGGCTAATCACAGAAATAAGTGGCGGAGAATTGCAGCGCGTAGTTATTGCAAGAGCCTTGGCTCAAGAACCGAGAATTTTACTTCTTGATGAGCCGACCTCTCATCTTGATTTAAAATACCAGATAGAGATTTTGGAATTGCTTAAAAGTTTTTCAAGAAAAGGGCTGATAATAATTGCGGTTATTCACGATTTGAACATGGCAGCTTATTACTGTGATAAAATATTATTATTGAAGACTGGAGCAATATCTTCAATAGGAAGCCCCCAGCAAGTACTAACTGCGAACAATATTGGACATGCATTCGGTATCGAAGTGCAGATAGAAAATAATCCGCTGAAGAACTTCTTATTTGTGTTCCCGAAACTTAAAACATGAAGTACTCTATTAAAAACAATACGCTGATCATTGAAGGGAAATTCGAGGCTTTGAGTTCAGGAGTGAAAGGCGGCCGGGCAAGCATTGTGAGCATACTCAACCACCAGGTTCAACAAGATTTCAACAACATGCAGCCTGCACAATACCTTAATTGCCTGGCAAACTCACTAATTATAAAAAAACCGTATTTCGGACTTCTCACTGCGGTAAGCATGGATAACTTATGCATATCAACTGACGATTACCTTACTACATTTGTTACAGCAGGTATAACTCATCCTTCGCCATTTAGAATAGGAACCATAAACATAATCCTGGTGGTTAAAGGCATCATCTCCGAAGGCGCTATGGTAGGGGCGGTGATTACAGCTACCGAAGCAAAAGCTCTTTCCCTCCTTGATCTTGGATATGACTTCGTAGGAACAACAACAGATACTGTAATCGTTGCATATGAAAATAAACCGCAGCCCTATTTGGAATATGCAGGTTCGGCTACTGAATTTGGAGAGAAGATCATAAAGACGGTCTCTATGGGCATAAAAGGAAGCCTGAGATTATAAAGCAAAGATTTTACCAGACCAAATGCTTTTCATACCAGATCATTCATTTTATTAGAAACGCTACCTCTATTGAGGAGAGAAGAGTATTATTCAGGTCGTTTCGCCCCTCCACCCTGCCGCTTATAATAAGCTTCCTTGAGGCTACTTTTATTCTGTCGCCGACTTTGAAGTCCCGTATGTCTCCACGAACATGCAGTATGCTGCTATTGGGAGGTTTTAGCCTCATTTCCTGAAATGTGACCTCTGAAAGTATCTCGTTCCTATAAATCGGAATGTCTTCTGCTTCAGGTCTGAATCCGAGTGTCTCGAAGGCAAGCTCTGTAGGCAGATAACCTCCTGTTGGCCCGGCAATCCCTCTCACAAGCCCAATGGCTCTCATCGTTTGCATCAAATTCCTTATAGTTCCTGGACTGCGGTGGTTTATTGCTTCTAAAATCTCTACGGTCTTTAAAGGACAGCGTTTTTTCTGGTATAGATTGACCAGCGCGTTAAGTATTTCTTTCTGGGTATTTGACAGTTTCAATTTTTCATTTTTCAAAATGATCACCGGTTTTTATAATTAAGAGGCGGGAGATTATCTCCCCCGGCCCATTCATTTTTAGTCCATTGCGTCGCCGCAGGGTATCCGCATAGCAAGGAGCTTTTGTTCCTTCGGTGCAAGTTTCGGGTACATGACATCCAGAATCGCTAGGGCATGGTACCCTTCTCCATGCTGGTCTTTAATCGAATCAACAGCCCAATTAAAGGCAGCCAGGACTTTTTCCCCCTGCTTATATATTTTATTTACTGCTTCGTTCACAACCGATTCTACCTCGTTTTTTATGTTTTCAGTACTTTCTTTAACCATCTTTTTATCTCCTTATCGACATACTAATATGAGGTTATTTCATATTTAGTAACACGATAATCTATAAAAGTGTTACTTAAATATAAACCTTTCCAATGGCTCCTTAAGAAATGCAAAAGGTTATGCTGTAAGCCTTCAATTCTTGATAAAGGAGACATTATATGGAGCAAGACCTTTCAAGAATCGGCGTTTCTCTTCCTGAGAACCTGCTGGAAAAATTCGATGAGATTATAACAAAAAGAGGCTATTCATCTCGTTCTGAGGGTATACGCGACGCCATAAGAGGCTATATCCGTTACTACGACTGGATGAGCGAAGTCCAGGGTGAACGAGTAGGTATTTTATCCATGTCTTATGATCATTCACAGCGCGGGCTTTTAACAGCTCTTCAGGACATAGAACATGACTCCATAAATATTACAAGATCGGCTGTACACGTTCACATAAGCCACGACGAATGTATGGAAATTATCATACTCCAGGGCGATGGAAAGGAGATAAAAGCGTTATCCGAGAAGATCATAGCGCAAAAAGGGGTAAAGAACGTGAAACTGACCACAATAAAGCCCGGGCAGGAAATATGAAATAGGTTGGAAGTCTCATTTCAAAATAATCACAGATTGTAATAAGCAGGAGACGGGGGAAAACATCCCCCGGTAAATCCACTTCTTACCAGTCCATGGCGCAGCTGTATGGTATCTTCACAGCGAGGTGGTTCTGTTCCGTTGATTGCATGTTCATGGTTTCATGGCATCAAGGATTGCCAAGGAATGGTATCCTTCCCATCGGCATACTAATATGAAATAGATTCATATTTAGTAACACTCATATGAATAAAAGTATTATCATTTAAGCTTTTCCCTCAGAAATATGAAATAGAATTGCTACTTAAACCTCAGATGTGAATTTTGGCTGCCAGTGATGAAACTTTTATTTTCTGTCCACCTTGCTTATTGTTGCTTTCTATTTTCAGAATAACACGATCTACCATACCGCCAGTGGCAAACACCATAACATTTAGCCCCCTCAAGGCAGCAAGGATGCTTGACTGAATTACATCTACTTCGAAATCGCAGTGAATACCTTCTTTTCTAACTACTACTTTTGCAGAGGTTCCCATAGCGCCTATTTTGTGAGGTTTGTGCTCAGCTAACAATCTACGTATAGTTTCCAGGTCAACTGCTCTTGAACCTCCTTCTAATACACGCGGGATGGGCACTATATGAATAACCCCGGTTTTTGGTGAAAGCGTGCCGGATATTTCGCTAACCACAATGTCTTCTCCAGCTTTAGCATTATCTATGACGCTGCCAAAGGCTGTGATCTTAGAGTTCTGATCAATATCCACCCTGATAGCGTAGAGCGTACCGTTTTTCATAACCAATCCCACCGTTTCTCCTGAATACACATCTGTGCCCGCAATCGCGCATCTCACCTTAAGAACATCGAAAGGTTTCGATACCGACTCCACAAAATTAAGCATAGTTAGCGGTGAATCACTTCCGGATATACCTCTCAAATTCAACTCACGGAAAGTTTGCACAAATGCTGGAAGTCTAAGCCCCGTCTCGGAAATCATGGTATGGTCGGCAAATATCTGGTGTGGGGTGCCGTGCTTTATAATTTTTCCTTCATTAAGAACGCATATGCTATCTGCCCACCTAGCTGCCAGGTCTACATCATGGGTAGAGAAAACAATAGTCTTCCCGTTCGCATTTAATTCTTCCAGAATCTCGATAATATCTGTCGAGCTTTTCGGGTCTAATCCAGCCGTAGGCTCATCAAGCACAAGAACTTCTGGTTCCATCGCAAGTACACCTGCAATGGCAACACGCTTTTTCTGTCCACAGCTTAGAAAATGTGGCGGTTTGTCAGAATAAGATTCCATCCCCACTGCTTTTAAAGCATACTTTACGCGACTATCAACTTCGTCTTTGGGCAGGTCAAGATTATCAGGACCAAAAGCAACATCCAGCCTTACCATCGGCGCAAAAAGCTGATCATCCGGGTCCTGGAAAACCATTCCCACTTTTTTTCTAAGGTTTATGAGTGATTTCCTATCATATTTCATGGGAATTCCTTCAATTGTGAGCTTTCCACTTGAAGGTTTCAATGTCCCGTTAAAATGAAGGAAAAGAGTGGATTTCCCTGCGCCATTGTTACCAAGAAAAGCAGTTTTGGTACCATTTTCTATAGCTATGCTTATTCCTTTTAACGCCTGTGTCCCGTCTGGATACGCATATTCGAGCCCTTCTGTTCTTATGATGTCCATACTAAATAACCCTCATATCCCTTGTTAAATACATTACCATAAAAATAAGTCCTTCAAAGGTGATTAATGCTATCAGTGGCAGCTTTTGAATAGATTCCTCCTCCGGCAACTTTATTTTTCCATCATAGCATCTTGATTCCATGGCAACATGAAGTTTATCTCCTCGATTCATGGCTCTGATAAAAACATTTGTCACAAGTAAAGATAACGAGTTCAGGGATTTTTTGAAGCTTGTGTAGCCAAGCCTAGTTCTTTGAGAAAGTTCCATTCTGGTTGCCTCGCCCAGCACCACAAATATGTACCTGTATATCAGCATAGAAAGTTCAATTATGATATCCGGTACTTTCAGCAGTTTCATGGCAGAAGACAGCTTTGCCATGGGCGTGGTAAACGCAAGAAAGAAAAGACAGGAAGCTCCACTGAGCGCTCTGCTTACCACAAGCAAACCAAGATTAATGCCGTCCCCAAAGAAAAAGATCATGGCGAGAAATAGAGGAATCGTAAAGAACACAGGTGTTGAAAACCACATAAAATAATCTCTGGCAGGAATTTTTGCCATAAATATAGTTAAAAAGACCATAGTACAAAAAATTATAAAAGGCGCTACTGGAGAAGTAGAAAAAACACCCAAAATAAGGTTAGAAAGTACAAATAGCGCTTTTAACCTTGTATTGCTATTTTTCAGCGCATTAGAATATGCGTACTCTTCCAGGAATAAGCGCATGCTTTCACATCTTAGAAGCTTCTTTTTTTCCTTTATTGTAACCTATGAAATATCCTACGATAATCGCCCCAATAGCTGCCTGCAAAGAGAACAGGAAAGTTTCTATCTCACTGTTTGGCGGCGCCCATATGGGCTCAAACCAGGGCTTATACTCGTTGCCAGTAATCACTCCTATCTGCGACACGATTTGAGTGTCACCTGCTTTCCACTCACCGGCCTGGGGTACATGTTGATCGGCTGTGATATAAACCAGCATTAGCAGGAAAGATATGGATATGAAGATAATTAGATATCCGGTTGGTTTCATAGTTGTTTTCATTGAACAATACCTTCTGACACAGGCGCTTCTATTACCTTCAGTTTGATAAGTATATCAGGTCTCAGATCTTTAATATATTTGAACAGGCTGGCAGTAACAATACCTTCTATAATTGCAAGGGGTATTTGAGTTATTGAAAAGATTGCAAGAAATGCTTTAAATGAAGCGATCACGCCGCCAGTAGCTGCAGGGAATGCCAGAGCAAGCTGGACTGAGGTCGTAACATAAGTAGCCATATCTCCCAGAAAAGCGGCAAGGAAAATCGTTGCATAAAAATTCATTCTGGATTTAACACACGCAACATAAACAAACCACGCTATTATCGGGCCAACTATCCCCATGGAGAAAATATTAGCTCCAAGCGTAGTAATACCGCCGTGCGCAAGGAGCAGCGCCTGAAATAAGAGTACTATCGATCCAAGCACCGAGGTAATAGCTGGCCCAAACATGATGGCTCCAAGTCCGGTGCCGGTTGGGTGCGAGCAGCTACCGGTTACTGATGGTATTTTCAATGCTGATAAAACGAAAGCAAAAGCGCCAGCCAGAGCAAGAGTTGGTTTTAATGCGGGATCTTCTCTAATTGCTTTTTTTAGTTTCCAGATTCCATACGCTACCACAGGTATGCTTAAACCAAACCATATCTCCCACCATGGATGGGGTAAAAATCCTTCTGCTATGTGCATAATTAATCAGACGCTTCATGCACGAATGATAGATGAATCAGGTTTTTCGGGTAATAATTATTACCCTAACGGATAATGATAGACTACGTTTCAATTTTTACAATAATTCTCTTTCGAGTCACAGGCACCAGCTTTTTCCATTCTATAGTGGAATCTTTTTCAATCTTGAAGTCTTCAACTGTTGTATCAGGCGGCTTTCCATTGACTTCATACATATAGAAACTCTGCTCGCCATCGATAGATATGACAAATTCTTTGTCACGAACTTCCTTTACTTCCACCCCTGACACCTTTTTCAATGTCTCAAGAATACTTGCTCCCTTTGGTACATTAACTTCGCAGATGTCAGCAAGCGAATTAAGCAGGCTGTCCATATTCTCTATTTTACTCTTCAGCACATGGGTTTTGCCAAATTTCTTCTCTGGATCAAACCGGCAGTTTCTAAAATTTTTGCATGCCTTGCCACAACAGGGGCTGAAAGATTTAGCTCCCTGGCAAGCCCGCATATGTGCATTTCTTTTTTCGCCAGGATTTTTAGCATTTTTAAGCGAGTTGAGCTGCTCAGTGCCTTGAATAAATCATTGCTCATAGAGGTAACAATTGTTGCTTAAAATTAATACTTTTCGTTGAATGTTGTGAAGATTCGAGATTATATATTAATTTAATAATTAATATACCACAAGTTATTTAAACCCTAATAATTATTAGTGTCCAATACTACGTAAATAAACCTTCGTAGCACTAAGGTTGTGTCAAATTATAAATTTATGATACAATATAACAACTGCAATAGAAATATTGCGAAATATTAGTATGGGAGGAAAAAAATGCATATTGGAGATGGACAGATACCAATCGAACAAGCTGCAGTATACTGGATCGCAGCGTTGTTTTTCATTGCCTTATCATTAAGATGGGCAAGAAAAGAAATGGATGAATCAAAGGTTCCGATATTTGCCGCTCTTGCAGCAGGGATATTTGCAATTCAAGCTATGAATATACCAATACCATGGGGAACAAGCGGGCATATGCTCGGTAGCGTCTTGGCAGCGATAATTCTTGGAAGCCCTTTTGCAGGAATATTGATCCTGGCACTTGTGCTTATTGTTCAGGGTTTTCTCTTCGGAGATGGCGGGATATCGGTTATGGGCGCAAACATTCTGGATATGGGAGTCATAGCAAGCTTTGCAGGATATTACACCTTCAGGGCGATTAAAAATTCCATTGGTATTGGAAAAGCCTCATTCATAGGTGGATGGGTAGGAATTGTTATTGGCGCGGAAGCTGTTGCTATCGAGCTAGCTATAGCAGGTACCTTTCCTCTTATTCCGGCAATGACATGGATGGGAATATACCATGCGGTCATCGGAGTTATTGGAGAAGGATTAATTACTGCCATTGTCGTGACGTCTGTTATGAAAACAAGACCTGATCTTGTTGCATCAAGTTCCAAGGTGGCGGTGGCAGCATGAACCCCCAGAACATTAATATTATCATAGCAGGGGCAGCAATAGCACTACTCATTGCAATACTTGCTCCATTCCTTGCTTCACCCAATCCTGATGGACTTGACAAGAACCTCATTACTCTAGTTGGAGGCGGATCTGAAGAACACGCTGAAAAAATAATTGAAGAAAAAAACCTGGTCGGATATGAGTCGCCATTCCCGGATTACAGTATCGAAGGAATGGATAAAGCAGGTGAAGTGCTCGCCATAGTATTAGGAACTGTTATTATGCTCGTGTTGGGTCTTGGTTTAAGTTCGGTAATTAAAAAGAAAAATGAGGCACGAAAGGCATAAACTAAATGAGTATAATAGACGTTCGAAACCTGATCTACTCATACCATAGCGGTAAAACATTAGCTCTGGATAGAGTAAATCTAAAAATAGAGAAGGGCGAGAGACTAGTCCTTCTCGGCGCCAACGGTTCAGGCAAGTCAACCCTTATCAAGCATCTGAACGGGATACTGCTACCTCAAAAAGGTGAGGTATTGGTTAAAGGTGAACCCGTTGGCAAAAAGAACTTGAAAGATGTACGACGTACCGTTGGTATTGTTTATCAAAATCCTGATGACCAGGTTTTTCTTCCCACCGTCCGCCTGGATGTAGCTTTTGGCCCCACCAACCTTGGATTGCGGTCGGATGTTGTGGAACAAAGGGTTGAAACTGCGCTTAATAATGTGGGACTCAACGGGCTTGACGAGCGAGCTCCCCACCATTTAAGCGGAGGCGAAAAAAAACTTGTTGCAATTGCAGGAGTCCTGGCAATGGAGCCTGAAGTGATGGTGCTTGATGAACCCACAGCAGGTCTTGATCCAGAAGGAAAACAACGAATCCTTCGTCTGATATATGATTTGAATAAGAAGCTTGGCATAACCCTTGTGATCGCAACCCATGATGTTGATGTTGTGCCAGTTTTTTCTGATAGGGTCGCTATCCTTTCTCATGGAAGAAAAATAGCTGATGCAACTCCGACCGAAATATTCTCAGATCCTGATCTATTAAGAGAATCACATCTAAATCTACCTATTGTTACAAAGCTTCTTCAGGGTTTGCAGGAGGCGGGTATGCCTGTCAAAACCCGGTTCACTGTGGCAGGCGCAAGAAAAGAAATATTACGAGTGATGCAGGAATAATGCAGGGGATATCACTTACAGACATAGAACGTGAAACCTATAAGGATTCTCACATCCATAGGCTTGATGGAAGGATCAAGCTGCTTTTCCTGATCGCTATAATAATTTTTATTGTAAGTCTTCCAAAATTTAGCACTGTTGCCCTGTGTAAGCTTGCGGGTCTTGAAATATATCTGATCCTTTTGATCCTTATTGCCAGGTTGAATCTTTTTTATGTTGCTTTGCGTTATGTAATGCTCACACCATTTGGTCTTGGTATTGCAATAATGCAGCCTTTCTTTCGACAGGGTTTCATAAGTGAGTACACAGTCCATGAACTTCCTTTGATAGGTCTGCCATGGACTGAGGAGGGATTGCTCTTTGGAGCTGTGTTATTTGCAAAATTTTCTGTATCTGTAACAACTGTGATCTGGTTCTCATCTACATCACCCATGACAGAGATGGTGGAATCCGCCCGGAAACTGAAGCTTCCCAGGGAATTCGCTCTACTTCTCACGATGATGGTCCGTTATCTTTTCGTCTTCTGGGGGATACTGAACCGGCTGCGTAGAGCGCAGGCATCCAGGTGTTTTGACATCTGGAATAAGAATGTGCCCAGGAAATGGATATTGGAACAGATCGGTTATGCTATCAGTTCCCTTTTCATCCGATCATATGAACAGGGGGAAAGAACCTTCCAGAGCATGCTTAGCAGGGGATATGACTATGAAGCCGATATCTTTGTACATAAAAAAAAGATACAAGCGCCTGAAATTGTTTTTATTGTGATTACGATACTTGTAGTGGGAATTGTACATTTTCTAGGATAGGATCGAAAAATAGGTTGTTTATACATTCACCACAAGTTATTTAAACCCTAATGATTATTCATACTTTTGCTACATAAGTTAATCTTCGTAGCATTAAACATATATTGTATTATAAAATTGTAATACTATATACTATGTAAAATAGAAATATTGCGAAATATTGATACGGAGGTAAAAAACGTGCACATTCCAGATGGATATTTAGGACCAATAACTTGGATTGCTTTATGGATTGTGATGATACCCATATGGATCATTGCAGCTCACAAACTCGAAAAAGACCTGAAAACAAAAAACGTGCCATTGCTGGCAATGGGAGCAGCATTTTCATTTGTGATAATGATGTTTAATGTTCCCATATTCGGAGGCTCAACGGGTCACGCGGTAGGTGGCACACTTATTGCCATCGTATTAGGACCATGGGCTGCTGTGATAGCTGTTTCTGTTGCCCTGGTAATCCAGGCGCTTTTCTTTGGTGATGGTGGAATAACTGCAATAGGTGCCAATTGCTTTAATATGGGAGTAGTATTGCCTTTTATAGGATACTATATTTATAAATTGATAAGCGTAAATGCCGATATAACTTCATCGCGACAATGGATAGGAGCAGGAATTGGAAGTTATATAGGTATAAATATTGCAGCTGCATTAACTGGATTTGAGTTCGGTTTACAGACAATTCTTTATCCGGCAGTTAATGGTCATTTCCAGTATTTCATGTATCCTCTTAGCGTTTCAGTACCCGCAATGCTTATGGAACATGTGCTGGTATTCGGTTTTATTGACGCTATCGTTACTTTACTTGTCGTGAGATACTTGCAGCAGACAGACCCATCGTTATTAAATATATCAGACAAAGCTAGTGTCACGTCAATAATGTAAGGTCGTAAAGTATATATTATATATAATTCATAATATGTCAGACTGGATGGATTATGAAGAAGTATATAGTAAAACTTTCCAAAGAGGAACGCGAAGAAC
>Ga0172368_10001032_pt1 | contig 38873 bp, 56 predicted proteins | sample Lak11m_FD_114540 | JGI IMG/M metagenome (GOLD analysis project Ga0172368, IMG submission 114540) | Freshwater microbial communities from Kabuno Bay, South-Kivu, Congo - kab_022012_11m | ecosystem: Environmental > Aquatic > Freshwater > Lake | place: Democratic Republic of the Congo: South-Kivu... | reverse complement strand
CACAGGTAAATATGTGATATTACCACTTAACGGTAAATTATCACACTTTTCAGATATTCCTGAAATATGGGGTGATGATTATGTTCATACATTGGAAATTATCATACCTGATATTGTCACAAACTTAAAAATTGAATCGTCTGATTGAAATATTGGATGTGAGTGTGGTAGAAAATCATCCATATAATGAAGAAATTCTTCAAAAACTTCGTGCCATTAAAGAAAATACAATACCTAACTTTGAAAAAACCGTTCCACAAAGTTACGCTATGTTTCAACTTGATATTTCCCATAAATGGGATGAAGTATTTCATTTATTAAAAATAAAACAAATAGAATAGAACAATGAAAACAACATTAAAAGAAAAAATGGACTCCTGTGGTCAGGATGAAATGGTATGTTTAAGTTGTGAACAAACCATTAAACAAACGAATTTATCAAGACATAGTAAATCGTTAAAACATCAAAATAATGTTCAACATAAAGTTGAAAAAATGATGAACAGGTAAATATGAAACTAATCAGGTCAACGAAATGTAGTTTGAAATTTTCTACCAAAAAGAAAATGGATGAATTATCAATCATATTGAATGAATATTCAAAAGTGGTTAATATATTCATTAACTATTTTTGGTTGAATCCTGATAAAGCATCGAAAGGTGAACTATTGAAACCTGTTGTTGATATACCCGAAACTTGGTTAAGTGCACGATTACGAAAAGTGGCGGCAAGAGAAGCCATTGATATGATTAACGCAGCGAAAGTTCGTTGGAAAGATAAGGCGGTTATTCCCGTACACAAAGGTAATCGTATGTATGTTTCTTGTACCATAGCGGATTTAGTCAGTAGTAAAGATACATCAGAATTTGATGCGTGGTTACATATCGCTTCTGTGGGGAATAAAATGATTATGGATTTACCGATTAAATATCATAAACATTTTAACAAGTATAACCTACTTGGTAAACGATTAAATTCATACATCATCACCGATAAATATGTTCAGTTCAGTTTTGAAATCGTAACTCTACCGAAAAAAGACGGTAAACATTGTATCGGTGTAGATACAGGTATTAATGCACTTGCATCTTTGAACAACGGAAATCAATACGGAAAAGACATTAAGAATTGTATTGAACGAGTTAAAAGGTGTAAACAGAAATCAAAAGGTTGGTATGTGGCTAAAAGGGCGTTGAAACAACGAATTGATGAAACGGCAAAAGAAATAATACAAATAGAAAATCCCGATTTAATTGTGGTTGAAAAACTCAAAAATATGGGTAAGAAAAGTAAAGCCAAACGCTTGTTGGCTAAAAGTATCAGGCGTTCTATCGGAACTTGGAATTGGAAGTATTGGTTGAATAGGTTAGAAGCACAGTGTGAATTAAATCGTATTTCGTTCAGAACAGTAGCACCTTATTACACCAGTACTACCTGTCCAGTATGTGGTCAATCTGATAGGGGAAACCGAAATGGAGAAGTATTCTTGTGTCTGAATTGTGGTCACACAGACAATGCGGATGTAAATGCGGGTAAGAATGTTTTGAATCGGTTTCTCACAGGACAATACGGTGTCTGTTACAAAAAAGTGGATGTACAAGATTGTGTAAGTTCATTTTAACGGTTAAGTCATTGGATAGAAATAGAAAAATCTAAGAATAAATATTATATAAGGTATGATTATCTTACCGAGAGATTATCAAAACAAGAATATAATGATTTAAAAAAAGAAGCAACTAGAGTAATAGATGAGATCGAATATAAGCGACTAACTCACTTAGAAAAAAAAGACAAAAGAGAAATTGAAGAATTTTTAAAATAAATTAATGAAAATATGTATAAAAAAATAAAATCACCAACAGATTTATCTGGCTTTTACATAGCATATTATGGGAGCACGATGAACGAACATAAAGGAATATATGGTATATCTCATATAATGGAACATTTAATATGTAAAGGATTTGATGACTTAATGAAAGATTTTGAGTTCGACGGAATATCTTGGAATGCTTATACATCTGATAATGTTATAGTTTTCTATATGACTGGTTTAGATAATTATGTTAAAAAATGGAAAAAAACATTCTATGAAAGAATATCAAACTTTAATATTACAGAAGAACAATTTCAAAATGAGAAAAAGATAGTATTAGAGGAATATAAAGATTCTTTTAACGAGCAAAATGAATGTCACAGACAAAATCTTCTAAGAAAATTATATGGATATTATGAAGCCATCGGATTGGGAGAAGACTTAGAGAATTTAACATTAGATGATTGTTATTATTTCTTTGATATACAATATCAAAAACCTAGTATGATTGTAGACATATCAAAAGGTAATAGCAAGAAATTAGATGAATTTTTTAATAACATATCATATAATAACAACACGTATGAAGACGTTGATTTAGAATTCAATGACGGGAGTTATATTATTGAGAAAGGAAATGATTTTAAAAGTAAAACATCCATTATAAATATATCTCAAATAATACAAGAAGATTTTCCATATATCAAATTTATATGTAGGATGTTAGGTGGAGGATTAAAATCACCTTTATATCAAGAGATAAGAGAAAATCATGGATTGGTATATTTTTTAAATTGTTACCAAAGAGATATTACAAACAGTTCTTCTCTTATATTTATAGAAACATTAACTTCGAATGATAATGTTGATAAAGTTCAAGAATTAATAGAAACTATACTGTCAGATCCTGATAAATATCTAACTAGAGAAAGATTTGATATAATTAAAAAATATTACTCTATTAAATATAAGAAAGAGAATATTATGTTACATAACAGTGGATATAAGTTCATAGAATTAGATAAATATTCTATTGAAAATGTGTTAGAAAGATTAACATATGAGAAGATAAGAGAAATATATGATAAATATTTTGATTTTGGATTATTTTATAAATCAATAGATAAGGAGGAATTTAATGAAGACTTATGAAGGTATAATTGAAGCCCATCAATATCTTGATGAAGAAGATGGTGGTAATAATATAATAATAAATAAAGAGATGTATGATAAATTGTAAATCAATAATAAACGGAAACAGAATAGATGTATCATGTACTAATAAAAGTAATACATTTAAACATCTTAAATTAGAAATTTTTGATATAGATAGTGATATAAAAATAGTAGATTATGATTTTGACATATTAGATAATATAAATGTGTGGTCCATATTAAGGCATGACCCATTTGAGTCAAATGTTCAAAATGGATTTAAGATCATAATTACAAACAAAGATGACAATAAAATAGAGGGCGTCGATGTTCTATTATTACATCCATACATAAAAACTAAATTTATAGATTCAGATAACTTACTATCTACCCCAATGGCATCAGAGTTAAATCACAATCTATTGTCAGCTTATGAGCAATTTGAAAATGATTCATTAGATTTAAAGAACGCTAAAATGATATTGGATCTAGGTAGTTCGATAGGAGTATTCACAGCATACGCTTTAGAGCAAAATCCAAACATAAAGTCCATATGCGTTGAAATGAATCCAAATTTTCATAAGGTGTGCTCTGATACTTTTAAGGATAATCCAAATATCATACCCATCAATGCTGCTATTTATAAAGAATCTAATAAAAAAATATTATTTAAATCCATGAAAGAAGATATGGAAGATCTTGGAAACAATATAGTTGATGATTTGTTTTCAGATCAAATATATTCTATGAAGGTTGACGCTATATCAATAGAAGATATTATTAAAACATATAACATAAATAGAATTTCTTTAATGAAAGTTGATATAGAGGGATATGAATATGAGTTGTTTGATAATATTAGTGACGAAACACTGAATAAGATAGATAAAATATTCTTAGAATTTCATAAAGCTAAAGATAACCAGTTGAAATTAGATATTATTAATAAACTTATGAAAAAAGGATTTAAAATGAGATCATATGACGGTGATATAGACTGCTACAACACTTATATGTATTCTTTATTGTTTTTAAAATAAAATAAAAATGGGAGAAAATAATTTTTAACTACTGGATGTCAAAACATTGCAATAGGATATTCTTCTTTACAAAATGTAACTACATGCTATATTTATGTGCAAGAATTTAAAACCTTTATGAAATATTGGGATCCTTGGTTGAATGAGCTTAAAGAACAAAAATATTGTAATCATATTATTTTAAATGAAGGACAATATTTATCTGATATTTTAAAATAAAAAAGAAAAAATGAGTAGAACACTTGAAAAAGAAGAATTTATAAGACTATTAAAGGAAGTATCTACGAAGTTAGATCAAAACGGGATTAGAAATGATATACCATTCTGTCATAAAGATAAAATGAGATATAATTTTATTAAAATTTTAATACCGCAAGAAATAGATGCTACTAATTTATGTGAGATTTTATCAAGTAATGATTATAGATTAAAAGGACAATTTATAGATTTTTTATACAAAGATTTTAGATTTATTTTTATAAGAACATCAGACAATGAATTTTTATCCACATTTTTTTATTATAGCTGGGACATTTTACCAACATTAATGAATGTAATGCTGAATAAATTTGGGCTTGATTTATTACCAAGTGGTTTAAGATATATTGGTGGTGAGAAAACATTCGTGGTTTCTAACAAGTTGAAACATATTATAGAATTCTTAGATTTAGATTCTAACATTTATTTTATTAATGGATTTACTAATGTATTTAATTACGCTAGCTTCATATCTTCATCTAAGTTTTTTAATCCTGTCATTTTTAATGAGTATCATCTAGATGAAAATGATTATTTTTATTTTGATAAGAAAAAGCAATATGATGAATGTGTTGAGCTATTTAATCAATTTAAAAAAATATCATTTCAAGGTTATGAATTTACAAACAATCTAGATGAACATATACTATACATAGACCAAATGTTTCCAGGATCTGAGTTTCTTGAAAACGTGGCCAAATTAAAATCAGGATTGTAATACACGGATTTGAAAAAAGAGTTAGACCAATTTTTCAATAAATACGGGGTCGATCTTCATTATGTAACAATAGGATATACTAGACAATTAGTATATAACATAAAAACATCACCAACTTTAAAAAATTTTTTAGAAGAAAATAATATAACATCGCTTTTATTATTAAATGAAATAGTTCCATATTGTGATTTTAAGTTTAAAAATTATGGGAATGAAAAATTAGATATGCGTGAGTTGCAAGGCATTCTAAATATTATAATTTTTTCAAACAAATTAGAAAAATTTATATTAGAAGATCACGTTAAATTTTCATCTATAGGTGAAGCTGGCGAATTATTCTATGTCGCTGATGATTATGCTGCAAGTTATTTCAGAGATAGATACCGTGGGTCCTGGTGGTGGACTTATCTGCCTGGCTGAACGAATCAAACAATTTCGGGAGCTTGTCTGAAGGGATCCCGATGCAGTTAATATTATTGTTGAAGCATTCGATCTTAAAATGAAAGCTGATGTTGAATTCGATTTCACTATATTAGAAGATACTGACATGAGTGGTGATAACATGGGTGGATTCAATTTCGGACAGAATTAATTTTTCATTTTTCTTTTTTAATATATAATAAAAAATCATTTTTACTATGGCTAGATTAGATTTATGGTATTCTGTTCAAAATGGAGGCGATGGTTCGGCATATCCACAATTTTTTGAGAACAAAAAATTAACTGAAATGGATCAAGAATTGATGGAAGAAGGGTGGGGAGAATGTTGCAACGGTAATGTCACAATAAAAGAAGACAACATGAGAGTTGTGCGTCCTCACGTAACAACAACCGAAAAATTCATTGGACATCTTGATGAAATAATAGATTCTAAATGGTATGGCAATGGAAAAAAAGATTAGCTAGACGATTTAGAGAAGAATTGAAACCAGAACCAATAAAGAAATAATAGAAAGAGTTAAAAAATACAAGGATTTTAAATAATGGATTACGGTGATTTTTTAAATGAAAATATAAAAAGAGATATAAAAAAACTTTTCAATAATATCAGATCATATTTTGGAAGTGAAGATGATATAGAAAGATTAGAATCCAAATTGATCGATATGCTAACATCATACAAAGGTAAAATTTTAAGAGGTGAGATTAGAAAAATAGATAGAAATTTTATAAATTCTTTACAAGAAGAGGTAGATAAAGATGTAATGGAACAATTAAATATAGACACATTTTTTAGAGGTATAAATAATTTGAAATTAAAAGGTAAAGATAAAAAAATAGAAGAATATTTTGACGATTATGTAGCGACTATACCAAAGAGACTCAAAACCTTATATAATGCTGAGAAGAATATAGGATTAAAAGACGAGCTTGATGTAGACACAGAAGATGTTTATTATGATCCATATATAGACGATCAAGAATTTGCTGAATGGAGAAAAGTAATATCAACAGCCCCTAGATTTAGAGTTAGAAGAAGAAGATTTGAAATAGAAAAAGCTTCTTTACAAATCGAACTTCTTAAAATGAGAGACTATTTAGCTGAGAAAAATGAAAAATTAATAATAGTCCTTGAGGGGCGAGATGCCGCAGGAAAAGGATCTTTTATTAGAACAGCAACAGAGAATTTACACCCAGCTTATTTTAAAATAAACACTTTTGGAATTCCAACAGCGGAAGAAAAAATTCACTGGTTTGAAAGATATGAGAAAGTTCTTCCTGTGAGTGAGCAAATAGCTTTTTATGATAGAAGTTGGTATAATAGGGCAGTAGTTGAGCCAGTTATGGGATACTGCTCAGAAGAACAATATAAAAATTTTATGAAAAATGTTTTACCTTTTGAATATAAATTAATGGAAGATGGATATCATCTTATTAAATTTTGGTTTTCTATAACAGATAAAACACAAGAATTAAGGTTCAAATTGAGGCAGACAAGCCCAATAAAATATTGGAAATTCAGTCCAAATGATGCTAAAGCTGTTGAAAAATGGGATCTATACACTAATTATAAAGAGGAAATGTTTAGAAATACATCAACAGAAAAATCTCCTTGGGTCGTTGTTGATTCTAATGATAAAAGAGTAGCTAAATTAAATGCTATGAGATATATCTTAAATCAAATTCCTTATGAGAATAAAAAAGAGGATATACTGAAAGTATATCCTGAAGTGGTGTACCCGTTAATATAAAATCACCAAATAAAATAGTTTTTATAATTTGGTTCTATATTTTTCTTATTACAACCTTTTTTTGCTGACCATATTGGATAATATAAAATTAAAAATAACATTAAAAAACAATAACACACAAGTCCTATTATCCCCATGATAGAAAAATAAATAAAATACAACATATCTTTCATAATTTATTATATTATTCTCTTTTTAAATAGTTTTATATTCTTTGATTGTTGGTTATACAAGTTAATCTTCTTGTAGGTAAAATCAATAAAGTCAGTTTTTAATGTACCGATCTAGACTGCGAGAACCGAGCGTCAAAACTAGAAGGGCATGCTAGAAAAACAAATAAAAACAAGAACTCGTTTTTGAGTTCGATTTGCGGGGACCGCATTTTACGAACGTGGAGCTGGTGTAAGACCTTTAAGGCAAAATGGCGTTGAAGCGTTTAAAAAGAAGGGTCGTCAAGACCTCGAAACCACTATATTTTTAGTGTAGTAGTAGTTCATAACTCCTAGTATTTCATATCTATTTTTCATTATACCAAATAACTTCTTTTCTATTATGTCTTTGTCCTTTTAAATCTACTAATGATTTAAACGGTAGCCATGTTGCCCCTTCGTTTTCACAAACTATGGTCTGACCTTTTCTTTCTATACACCAAGATCTCAATTTTTCATAATCTATCTTATTGTCAACGTAGTACTTACCACCGTTACCACTATATGGTGGATCTATGAACCAAGTAACATCGCCCAAAATTTGGGCGTTTTCATAACTTTCATTTCTTATATCCCAATGTTTTATTTTAAATATTTCTCCACTTAACTCTTTTCTTCTTTTTTCATCCCAACTGCAAAAATTACCAGGGCTCTTTTTTGGAACAGATGAACCTGGATTTAAAAAAAGTCCAATTGTCCATTTTTCTGGATCACTTAAATAATCAAATTCTTTATCATTCAAACACTGCCCTTTAATTAATAAAGGTAAATTGAGTATATCTGTCATTGAAGCGTTCTGTAAATATTTCCAAACGCTGTATATTTTATGATTAATCTCATATAGTGTCACGTCATTTTCAAAGTATTCCATTGAGTAAGCAGCTGAATTGCCACACCAAACGAAATTGCCATTTCTTTCTACCATCATCACATGATTTGGAACTGTTGCACAATATACCATATCATCATATGGTAATGTCTTGAGGTGTTTTTTTAAATTTAATTTTCTGTTAATAGAAACATTTTTAGTTATACACCAACAATTTCTAACATTTGTAACTTCTCTCCCATAAATAATAGATGTTCTTTTTCTACATGATAAACTAACATTAAATCCCATTTTTATAATAATCTCTATTATATCGTCCTTCATTTTATTCGAAACAGTCCAAAAATATTCATATTCACCGAAAGATCTTTTTGAATCATCACCTAACCCATAATAATATAAAAAAACACTTAGATATTCTTTTGGTAGATTTTTTATATAATCTGGTACATATTTTTGATAACCTTTACCAAATTTTTTAAGATAGGAACATAATTGCTTACTTACTATTCTATAATGTCTTTCGAATTTATCATATCTAATATCAATATCATTTAACACATTTTCTATCTCATATCTCACATCTTCTTTTGTTTGAGATATTCCGATATAATAATCACCGTTTGTCCATCCTTCGGACAAAAATATTCCCATAAATTTTAACCATGTTATCATATCAACATCGCCAAAATTTTTGGCTGTTTTACTATCTATACGTGGGATAGAAAATAATTTCTGTTCAAATCCAACCCATTCTCCAGTAATCGGAATGTGGTAATTACTATAAGATAGCTTATTAGCTTTTATTAGTTCATATTTTGATCTGTGTTGCTCTTTTAAGTACATGTTATGATCTGGAGTCACCAATAAATCGTAACTCTTTCCCTTAAATTGATACATATCACCATTATAATGATATCTTTGTAGATGTGATGGTTTTTGATACTCAATTTTATTTGAATTTTGGTTCAACGTCATTATCTCATCGTTAATAGTGAGTTCATCAAAATAAATTAAACCTCTTTTCGTCATTACCCTAGTTTTAACATCGTAGCAACCAGCAAAAGGTTCTATTATGTTATCGTGTAATGGTTTAGGATAATATTTAACTATTCTCTTCTTTCTTCCGTAATAGTAAAACATATAAATTTTTATTTATTGATATGCTAAATTCAATAAGTTGTTTTTTTTGATTTATATTTTTAATATATAAAACAAAAACAATAAATAAGTAATGGATGAATTGTTCAAGCTAACTCTAAAATATTTCCCTATAACCATAATCATAATCGCTGCAGCTGTTTATGTGTTTTTATTGATACTTAAAGAAATAAAAATTATATTTTTCGATAAAGCTGGCGAAGATGAAACATTCACAACAAAATTAAAATATTTATTCTTTTTTTGGATAAAGAGAAAAAAGAGAGTAAAAGAACCTAAGCACATAAAATATTCAGATGAAGAAAGAGAAAAAGCAATATCTGATCTTTTGATACATAATTTCTTTCAAGCTATTAATAACACTAGAATAAAACTCCCATCAATGAACTTCGGAAATGATAAAAAAAGCGAACTTTTAAGGGGTATTATTAAAATATACATAGATGTCACCGAAAAATATGTTGTGTCAATTTTAAAAAATTACAAGTTAGATGAATTAACTACTGTAAAATTAAATGCTATTTTAATGGATGAAATAGGTAAAGCTGGATTAGAAATAAAAAGTAAAATTATAGCAAGAACTGGTGAATTAATATACAACATGTTAATAAAAGATCCAGTTAAGGGTTTTAACGCTAGAAATGCCACATTTAAAGAAATATTTATAGATGGTATTTTACTTTTATCTTCACAATCTATGTCTGTATATAAATATGATAATTATAGAAGAGCATCAGAAATTTTAACATCTATGTATGTATCATCTAGAGTCATTTTAAAAAATTTCGAACAAGTTTTTAAAGACTTCAATGGTGAATTAGAAAAAGAATTAAATAAATGAAAAATAATAAACATTATGAAAAAATAGAATAACTTCTAAAATTAAGTTATCCTATTTTTTTAAAAATTAATTTTATGATGAAACTTTATCAAAAATTACAAGAAAGAGATTTAGTCGATAGTAAAAAAGAATACTCTGAGTTGATTTGGTTAAGAGCTATAAGGGTAAATAAATATATAGTTAACGATCCAAATTACGATATAAACGATGAAGATGATATACAAGTAGGTATCCTTTCAGTAGATTAACCTATTTCAGATTCTTTCTTATCGATAATATTTATTTGTTGATTTGAATTTGCGTTTTGTGGTGGCATTGTATATCCATCATAATAGTTTCCCATATTAATTCCTGAAAATCTATCGCCTTGTTCGCCATGAATGATAGTTCCTAATCCCCCGCTCCCGCCATGTTGCTGATTAAAATACGATTCTGGTAATTTTGTTGGTCTAAGAGATTCTCCTAACACATAGACATATAAAGGGGAATTTGACATAGCTAAAAATATTCCCAGCTCCGTTAGATCAGATCCAAGTAACATAGCTATAATCCCAAGTATAAAATTAGCAACAATAACAGCAATGCTAAATTTTAATCTGGTCCTGGATGTTATTGTTTTCCACACTGGATCTCCATTCTTTTTTCTAATTGATATTACTGACATATAAGATATTTATTTTTTAATCGATTTTGTCATAATTTGGATTGTCTAGAAGAAAATCTCTACCTGGTACTCCATCAGGATCATTAAAGTCTTCAGTTTCTTCAGTTCTTCTAGGGTCACTTTGTTGATAATCAAGATCGCTAATATTTTCAGGTATTACTCTTTCTTGCAGTTTCTGCATATCGTGAACATAAGATTGCCAATATACTTTTTTAATATTTTCAAATTCCTCATTATAACACTCAACGTTATCTGTGTCAACTTTCCAAATAGGATAATTACTCCTTATAGAAAGTGGAAATTTTATAGATTTAATTTTGTCACTGGTTAAATCTCCTTCTGTTGGCATCTCAACATTTTGATCATCAGGCATTTCTAATACTATTGGTATATTCATTCCAAAATAATCCATGCTAAAGAAATAATAGTTGAAATATAAATACACTAATTTCTCACTACAAAGATAAACATCTCTCGCATTATCTAAACAGATCTCAACATCAAAATTCATTTTCATAGGAACAGCTTTAACTTTAGTTACAATCCTCTTAAGTTCATTATGTATTTTAGTCTCCTTTGGTATATAAATATTTGGATTAGCAAACTCATCACTAACAGGCGCCCATGATGTTAAAGATATTATACCTCTTGGTATTTGATCGGTGTTTAATTCTACTCTTTGATCAGTTATGTCATCCACAAATGAATCTAATAAAAATCTCTCTTGGCCGAACATTTTATTTGTCATTGGAACTGTGATGCATCTTTTTTCATCTTTAAAATAATCTATCCATCTGATAGCCCGATTCATTGTCTTGGCTAAAGCTACAGTGATCATTCTAAAATATACGTTATCATAATTCCATTGATGTCCTATATTACCTATTGTTTCTCCTGGCATGAAAAGTCTTATTTTATCGTTATATATAAAAAACTACACTTCATAACAGAGAAAATAAACTTTTTATATATAAACTCATAGAAATATAAGTATTCTAAAAAATAATAATAAATTATGGTATGTAAAAAAATAGAACCATTCAACGTTAAGGGGAAGCAATATCTAAGAACCACCTACTTGAATTCTAATAAAACAGAAGATAATTTATATAAGTTCAAAGATGGTAATCTTCACAAAATAAACGTAAAATGGTATGATTTTAAACAACTATCAAAACGTCGATTGCAACAAGTTTTAAAAGTAACAAATAGTAAAAAGCCAACTTTATTTTTGTTATCTTTATTAATAGCTGCATCTATGTGTTTAAATTCAAGTGACACACCTCCAGTTTTTTATACACTTGAACAAGTAATTGAATTGATGCATATTGAAAAAATGGATAAAAAATATGATAACGAACTAAGTGAGGAATCAATTCGTTGGTGGTCTGGTAGGTGTGGTATAAAATTTATAGACGTTTTCATCGAACAAGTTTTACTAGAAACTGATAATCTCAAAAGTAAAATATGTCTAGATAACAATAATTTATGCGGAATGAAGTACGCTAAAAATAGAAAAACGACATCCATAGGTGAAAAATATGGTCATGCTCTATATGACAATTTTAAACAATCTATAATGGACTATAAATTATGGCAAGATTATCACGAGGATAAAATAGATCTGTGCCAAACAAATAAAGAATATAAGAAATTTTTAATTGATGTTGGATACGCTGAAGATAATAATTATTTATCTTTGTTGGTATCAATTAGAAAGAGTATTTAATTGTAGCCCCAACTGGATTCGAACCAGCGTTTCGAGAATCTCGCGTCCTATATCTACCGATCTTATTATGGTAGATGTCCCCTAGACGATGGGGCCGAACACCCCTAATTTATATCTGCGGGGTGTTTGTAGCGTGTATTGGATTCGAACCAATGTTACCGACAGTCGTCAGTGTCCTCTATCCGTCGGATAATCCGCTAGACGAACACGCCCTTTATCTCTAAAATCTAATATGACTCTAAAATATATCTAAAATAAATCTAATTTAATTATATAATCTAATAATTAATCTGTTTAAAAAAGAGACAAATATCACTAAACAATGAACGTTTTCAAATGTGAAACAAAAATAACAATATTATTAGATATAAAAAAATTTTAAGGAAAAAAAGTTAAAATTTCTTATTAAGACTATTTCTCAATTAAGGTGTCTAAATAAACATCAAATGTGCCATCAAGGTACGAGCTGATTTCAAACTCACCGTCATATAACTTATTGATCTTGTGACCCTCCAATGATAAGCCAGATACTTCATTAACGCTTAGTGGAAAGTTATTCTCCATTAGACTCTCTAGTATTTCCAAATGAGATTTTGACAAACTTCTTTTATATATCTTATGGATATGTAATTTATATCCGTCTACATCTACTATTTTAAATTTACAAGAAAAATTGAACGTTGATGAAACATCGCTACTTTTTGGCTCAAATTCAAAGAAAATGTCATCTTCATCAAACGCATTCATTACTATCAATTTTTCTTTTTATATGATAAAAACAGATAAAAAGTTTAAAAAAATACTGAAGTTATGATAACAATAGACCTGGCGATTGCCATCTTTTATCAGCATAAATCTCTTTCAATTGTTCTTCTGTCAAACTATTTGGATCCCAACCTTTTGATTTTGCGTATTGTATTTTAAATTTTTTGCGCAAATCTTGTAATTCGCTTTCACTAATTGTAGAGTCTTTTATAATCTTAGAATCATCTGATTGATATCTATACATAATTTATGTTTTTTTATGTATATATAAAAACATAAATGTCAAAAATGACAAAAATTGAAATTATATTTCAAAACTGCTATTATATAATTTATTATCCAGGAAAATAGAGTAAACCGTTTCCGGATAATCAAGCACCTTACTGATCATAATCATTGCAGTTAGGGCGTTCGGTTTGTCTGGAAGAATGAATCATTTGATTGAATGACCGACCCTGGACCGCCTTAGGCATCCGTCGTGGTATAGATTAAAATAGATGGATAATTTACAAAACAATCAAAAAAGCGATGCAACCCCAATGGGGTATGACACGATGTTAGCCACAGTGGTCACTGATTAAATGATGGTATAAACCACGATAAAACTGGATTATTTGCGCCATCACAATGAGTCTGAAAATATAATTGTCCCTTTATATCTTGCCAAAACGGGATGGTAGGTTGTCATGGATGTAGAAAAATAACAACTGATATTTTCATAAAGAGATCTAACGATGCTCATAATAACACATATGACTATTCAAGAACTAAATATATTAATAATTCCACAAAGGTAATAATCACTTGTAAAAAACATGGTGATTTTAAACAAGTTGCGATATCAAAGTAGTAGTGGTGAGAAATTAATTAATAAGATATTGACCAATAACAACATATGATAATTGTAGAAATATCAGAAAATTATTCTTTGATTTTTATTTACTTGATTATAATATCTGCATAGAGTATGATGGAAAACAACACGTAGAGCCAATAGACTGGTTCGGTGGTAAAAAAACTCTCAAAGGTATAATTAAAAGAGATGAAATTAAAACGAACTTTTGTATAAATAATGATATAAAACTAATAAGGATAAAATATGACGATGATATTGAATTAAAAGTAAAATGGATACTAAAACAGATAAACTAGACATCAACTATTTAAAAAGTGTCGTTCAAGAAATACTAAATAAAGCTCATACCATTCCAGAGAAAAAAGTTCTTGTAGTAAGACCCAACGATCAACACCCAAAAGAAATATCATTCGCTTGTGCTATTTGTGGCGACAGTCATAATAGACCAAGAATAAAGCGAGCACACCTCTACTTAAAAAATTTTTATGTAAAGTGTTATAACGATGATAGTTGTAGTAGGTCATTTTTCAGATATTGCCAACATTTTGGAATAAAGATAGATCTAGATAAAAAAATGGAAATATACAATTATTTAGATAATAATTGGAGATATGAAAAGAAAGAGGACTTCGCCATAGACAATATGGATAGGTTAATTGATATAGAAGAATTTTTTATTACTATAAACAAAAAGACAAAAAGTTTCTTAAATGGGGTGACAGATATAAGAGATGGTTCAATATTTCACAAATACTTATTAGATAGAAAAATAACAAATTATGAAAATATTAAACAGGGGTATTATAATTTGACTAATAAATGGAGAGAACCTGTAATTATATTATTGAATAGAACCGCTGACAAATTATTGGGTATGCAATTAAGAAATATGAAACCTAAAGAAAAAAGAATTTATAAGTTCTGTCAATTTCAAGAGATATACAATATAATGCATCCAGATGAACCACTAGATGAGATAGAGGCTATTTCTTATAATAAACTATCTTCTATTTTTAATGTTTTGAACGTGAATTTTGATGATACCATTCATGTTTTTGAGGGGTATTTAGATAGTTTATTTTTTCCAAACTCTATAGCTTTAGTTGGTTTAGATACAGATATATCATTTCTAAGTAATGAAAATCTTGATCTTAGATTTATTTTGGATAATGATGCTGCTGGTGAGAAAAAAGCGAAACAGATGATAGAGTCCGGATACTCTATTTTCTTATGGAAAAGATTATTTAATGTTTTGTCAAAAAACAAAGGTAATAAGTTTAGACATTATCTTGATACTCACGTGAAAGATATAAATAAATTAGCTGAATTTTATAAAGATCAAAATATATATAATAATCTAAGATTAGATAATTATTTTGCTAAAGATTTATTTGATTTAATAGATATGTGATTATTTTGGATAATCTCTCAACACTTGATATATTTTTCCTAGTTCTTCAATGTTATTTTTTCTGCTTTCGTGATATAATTTATCAAATTTTACAAATAATAAATACATCTCTTTATTTAACACGATTCCTTTATCATATTTATCATTTATAATATTCCACACATCAGCAGGCTGCCTATCTTTTAATTCTGATCTAGGTTTTATAAATGCTCCTAGATCATATCCAGATTTAGATATTGTTTTATATATAACTAAACCAGTTGAATTTTCGTCGTCTATGTTTGCTGTTGAAAAAACATAAAATATTCTACATGGATCATCAACATTCCAGTAGCATCTCCCATCAATGGTTTCTTTTTTCTTTATGCCCCTACCTTTAGATGTTATAAATGGCACACCGGGTATAACCATGTCTTTATTCACTCTGATAGCGTTTCCTCTGCTATCTATTTCTATATCTCCAGTTAGTTTATTTTTTTTATAGATAGGTCTATCTAATGGCATTCTTCCTTTTTTAGCGTCACTAAGAATCTCTTGTTCTTTTTTCGTTAAAGAGTCTTGACCGTATTTCATTATCTTGTCTATGTAATAGTTTAATATTTTATCTATAGTTCCATCTTCTTTAGCTCCCTCTTGGCTATCATAAAAATCATAAACTCCTTCTCTAATCAACTCTAAATTTTTATCTAATCTTTTTCTTCTCATTATTAATAATTTTTTTTAAATGAGTTTACAAAATCTATCATAAAGACGATTCACAATATTGTTGTTTCTTCTTTCTTTTTCTTTGTAAAGTTGTACAAAATTCATAAAATCTTCGTAAATATCCTCATCTAACGCCATACCATAATCAAATCTATGATCCAGTTGTTTCCATAGAACCTCTGGACTTTTATCAGTATTTGTATTCATAAACTGACCTGGTAAAGAAGCTCCTTTATATTCTGATCCGCCTCCTGTTCTATAAATAATCCATTCGTAAGTTATCCCACCAGTATTTAATGTCACGTGAGAATATATAAATCTTTCTTCATTATCTTTATTTCTATATACTCTAGCATCAATTTCTTCTTCAATGTCTAATTTATCTACTGATCTCATTTTACCTCTGGTAGTAGTGAATTCCTTACCTGGTTTCAATTTTGGTTCTTCTTCTGTCATTATATTACCTTCATCATCAAACATATATCCGCCACCAGTTTTATGCTTTTTCAATGTTGGTGGAGGTTCATCTGGTAAAGTGTTCCCCTTACTTAAAGAAACTAACAATTCTTTCTCATCAGCAGTTAGTTCTCTTCTTTGCATTATGTCCAAAAGATTATTAATCTTATCTTGCTCACGTTTACCTTCACCTAAAAATTCGTTAAATGATAATGTTGACATAAAAATTATTTTTTTTTATTATATATTAAAATTTATTTTTCTTTTTATTTAATTGGATTTCCATCATACATTATTTTTTGATAATTAACAGGAGAGTGTTCCATAGATGTTAGTTTATTGTGACTACAAATAAAAATTCTAGCTGATTTTGGAGCTCCCTCTAATGTTTTTAAATTACAGTAAGAACAATCATAAGTTCCTTCTATGGATGTAGGACCAAATTTTAAATCTTCTAAGAAATTAAAACTACAATCAAAATTTTTGCCTATTATAGATGGGACACCATTTAGAGATTCTAATAAACAAGTGGAGCAATCAAAACTTCCACTTATTGTTAAAGGCCCCCCAGTGAGGTCACTAATGGGGTTATATGAACAATCAAAATTTCCATTTATTTTACCTGGTGCCCCCACCAAGTTGTTTAATTTATTATTTGACGCGTTATAATTTCCATCAACAACAGTTGGTCCATCTATTAGATCTTCTAAATCGTTTTTAGAGCAATCAAAATTACCAGTTACCTCGTCAGGACACCCAGTTAAAACTTTCAAACCAATTCCTTTACATATAAAATCACCCCCAACGAATTCAAATTTAACTGGTAATTTAGTCATTTTTATTTTAATGATAACATCACCATAAGTGTCTATTGTATGATCATTATTTATCTTATATCTAGTTAATCCAATTGATTTCAAAAATTTTTGAATTTCGTACATTCTATTATTAATAAATGACATCAATTTATGATAATCTTTATCTTTAAAAACGAATGTTCCAACTAAATCATTATAATCTAATAATCCTGCGCTATTTACACGATCAAACTCTTTAAAATCCACATCAATGTATTCACCACTCGGTATTCCTACTAATCCTATTTTATGTTCAGCAGACTCAAAATTTTTAAAATTATAAATCATATCATATATTCTTCAATTTCCCATTTATTATCCTCTTTAAATGTATATATCTTTTTATTAAAATCGTATTGTATTAAACCAACCGCTGCTATGTATACAATATCTCTTTGTGGAACAAAAAAAACCTCACCAGATGGCATTTCAATCAATTGATTGACCTTAATCAAATTTGTTATATAAAAAGTGACCATTTCGCCATATAATAAATGTATTTTACAATCATAATTTTTATCAATATAAAAAATATTTCCCACTTGGTTATAGTATTTAGAATCTTTATATGTTATGGCAACAAGATCTCCTTCTTTTAACTCTTTAATTAGCTCATTGAAACGATTATAACTTTCTAACATTATTTTTGATCTTTATTTATGAATGGATTATTATTACAGACCATAACTCCTTTAACGTCTGGAAACCATTCGCGAGTTTTTATGTAATTATTACTACAATTAAATACATTTAGTTTTCTAGGCGCTCCTTTTAAAATAGTTATTCTATTATTACTACAATTATATGCTTTAGAAACTAAAAAAGGACCCCCACTAAGATCACCAAGAAGATTATAACTACAATTAAAATTACCATGAACTATATCTGGGGCATTCTCTAGTGACACTAATTTATTATTAGAACAATTAAAATCACTTGTGCATCTGTGAAATTTATACGGTATTTTAAATAATCTTTTATGTGATATATCCACACTAGTGTAAACATCTACTCTTCCAGCATTATCTATATCAAAATGATCCTTAGATAATCCACAACTAGTTAAGAATCTTATAATGTCATATCTATTAAATTCGGTTCTACCTCTAATTAAAAATTTTCTAACATCAGAAACATAATCATCCATAGTTAAATATTTACCAGTTTTATCTATATCATATTTAACTAAACCAATTCTATGTAAAATTGGTATTTCTTTATATGGCATATCTATAATTTCTCCACTAGGAACAGCAATGATATAGTCCATATCATCTTGATCCATAAATGGTTTTCCAAAGGATTCATATTTCTTAATTTTATCAAACATAATCACCATCTACATTTTCCATCTCCTTCATATCTCATCTTGATATTCCTATCAGTTAATAATCTATGAGCGCTTGGACCTTCTATATTAATTAAATTTTTATTGCCCGTACAATTGAGATCAGCAGCTACGCTTTTTGGACCACCATTAAATGTCCTTAGATTATTATAAGAACAATTAAAATTGCCCCTAATTTTATCTGGTGAACCTTTAAGAGAAACTATATCATTATAACTACAATCGTATGACATTCCAACATATTGAGGTCCTCCTATTAAATCTGTGAGATTATTATAACTCACGTTAAAGTTGCCTCCAACTCTAAGTGGTCCTTTATTTAGGGTTTCAAGACCACAATTTTTAAAAGTAAAATCTCCAGTTACCTCTTTGAAAACTATTGGAAATCTACGATAAGATCCTTTATTAATAAATATACTACCTGTTATTTCTACACCATCAGAAGTGCTTCTATAAGCTCTGACTAATTTCTGAGTGTCTAAAAATTCTAGAACATCATCCATTATATTATATGGAATAGATTTTCCAGGGATCGGTAATTTCAAAATTTTCAAAATTTCTTCATAAAATTCATCTTTAAAAATATAAGATCTTAGTTTATTATCATATCTTAATAATCCACGCTGTTTTAGATTATTTATATCTTTATAATAAATATCTATGATCTGCCCACTTGGTATTCCTATAATATAAAAATTGTTCACTTCAAAATTTTCAAATATTCTAATCATCACATATCCATATTATTTCCTTCTCTGAATTTCATATTTCTACATTCAGGTCTTCCAATTAAATCTGTTAATTTATTATAGGTGCAATCAAAATTATCAGCTTTTTTTATACCATTTGTTAATGTCATTATTCTATTATTACTACAATTAAATATTGAAACTTCTTTTGGAGCAAAATATAAGTTTCTTAACTTATTATAACTTATATCAAAAATAGTAGCATCTACTTTTTCTTTACTAGTTCTGCTCCAGTGCCATTACACCTATGACATGTTATTCTTCTATCATGAAGATCAAAATTTAGCTTCATTTTTACCATCATTTATTTCAAAATCATCTTTTTTTAAAATTTCTATTTCATCATCAGTAAATATATCTAGAGGAGCATTCTCTAAAGACTTCATTTTATCAAATTCTATTTGTTTTTATAGTCTATCTTTAGATACTTTTCTATTAATCTCTTCTGTTATTTGATCATATTTTTTTATGTAACTCATGATCCTATATATTAAATTTAATTATCATATTATTATAAATCTATAATTATAAATATATATTATTTTTTTTATTTAAATAATTTTAAGTAATTTTGTTAAAAATTAACATAAAATGTTAGAAACAAAAATGAATTATACGATATAGTAAGTATTCCTACTGGAGAAGTTCTACAGGTTAATGGACTTCAGATGTATAATTTATATGAAAATGATCTAATACAAATGGATTGTAGGAAAACTATGTGGTGGTTTGACGATAATGACATAGAAAAAGTTAAAAGATATATAAAATTTTAATGTTCTTAAGAATGCCAGATAAATATACGACCGAAATGGTTGGTTTACCAAGCGGTCAGATTATGGAAATATACTCAGTATTTGTTCCATTTTTGTATTTAAGTGGGTATATTATATTTAATCCCAACTTAGATAGTTGGGCTTTTAGAGATGAAGAGGAAGATAATATTAAAAAAGTATTAAAAGGAAACCTATGTATGACTTAAAAACTATAGTAGTATCAGATTTACATTTGGGCAATCCTTACTCAAATTGGATAATTTTAAAGAAGTTCTTAGAAGAATTTTCTTGTGAGAGATTATTTTTAAATGGTAATATCATAGACGATGTTTACCTTAAAGAAAATAATAAAAATTTAACCAATGAAGAATTTGATTATAGAAAGGGTAGATTAGATAATCAAAAAGAAATAGAGTTAAGTATCCTATCTAATTTTTCTAGAAGATTATTCAAAAGAGGTTTAAAGGTAGTGAGTAACTATAAGAGGAAAATCAAAACATATGTAGAAAAAAATAATGTAGATGGTATAATTTGTGGGCATATTCATAAACCAGAAATAATAAATTTAGGTAAATATCATTATTTAAATAGTGGAGATTGGATAGAAAATAATACAGCTCTAGTTCAAACAAAAAATGGGGATTAGAAAATTGTAAAATTTGTTGGAGATAAAAAAATAAAACATATCATATGAAAAAGATAGATAAATTTATGGGTAAATATTATTTTTTAAGTAATTTTTATGTTCATACTTTAGAATACCCATATCGTAATAGTAAAGAAGCTATATGGCTTATATCACCTGATAAAAAATTGTATAAATCTGTCGAACACGCTTATCAAGCATTTAAAGCTGATAATAATGTTGAGTACGAATATATTATGAATTTAGATACACCTGGTAAAGCAAAAAGAGCTGGAAAATTTGTAACTATTAGAAGAAATTGGGAAGATATTAAATTCAATTTAATGTTAGAGCTTCTGAGGGCTAAATTTGATTATAGAGATTTAGCTCAATTGCTAATAGAGACAGGTGATGCTATTTTAATAGAGGGAAACTACTGGCATGATAATATTTGGGGGGATTGCACTTGCGATAAATGCAAAAATATAGAAGGAAAGAATATGTTGGGCGTTCTTTTAATGGAAGTCAGAGAAGAAGTCAAACAATATTGGGATTTTGAAAACAATAAATGGAAAAAATTCGATTAATAATGAAAGAAAATATCTTAAAAATTTTAATGCTGTTAGAAAAAGAGAACTATTCGAAAACGCTACTTTTTCTTTGACGTTAAACTACAAAGGAGTAATTCCAGATTTTAAAGAAATGAAACTAATGAGTTTCAATCAATATGAATTCGAAAATTTTCTAGATATAGATATAACATATTTTAATTTTACGAACAGAAGATAATACAGATGGTTCATGATTCAGAACTTTCAATGTTCAATTCGTTGCTACTTAATTCCATCAATCTCTCATAAACAATTTTACCATATTTACTACCGACTTGCATTGACTCCATAACAACTCTACCCATTTTATTTAAATAAATTTGACCTATTGGGGTCTTATAGAAATCTATAAACCCCAATATTTCTTCGTTTGTAAAATATTTATCATAAATTGGAATAGTTTCTTCTTGAATTTTTTCCACTATATCTTTTATATCATCTGGTTTTATTTTATCCATATCAAAATTTGGAATAAGATGTTTAACAGAATCTATGATAATTAAAGCTGTTTTTTCGGTGTTTTTAGTCCCTCCATTTAATTCTAAAAGAATTTTTATGTTATTTATTTTATCTTTCATTACTTTTCCTTTTCATAAGTTTATCGACGATCCTTATAGCTTTATTTTTACTCATACCACCAACTGGAATAAGATAAAGTCTGTATGGTAATGGCCCACTATAATCTTTTAATTCTATATTGTTTTTCTGACAATATTTTTCAACCCTATTTTTTACCAAAACATTTGATTTTTGATGATTTATATGTAAATCGACAAGATTTAGTTCATATATTTTTTTTTAATTCTAAAGACAATTCTTCATCTGTTAATTCTTTTTCTCTATCACAAAGTTCGTCTAGTAAAGAAAATATTTTTTTACTTTCTAATTCTAATTCTTTCATTATTTTTATTTATTTTTTACTCCCATTCCTCTTCCCCATAGGGGTCAATATCACTATATATCCTTTTATATTCTTTTTCTTTTGGTTTATTATTCATATTAAACGCATCTTCATCTACATGAATGGCGTCATAAGTGAATAATTTTGATAAGTGAATTGATCCATCGATATTTGTTGACCCAGCTCCCCTGGACCTAAATACATAATTATTAATGTTATCCTTTAATATTCTACCATTCGGAGTATCTAAAATTTTTATTTCTCCTTTTACTTTATTATTCTCTATTCTAACATTTTCTATAGTGTGTGACACTTGATTTATATGTGTATTGAAATCCATAGGATAACTAGGATAACCTAATTGACCATACACCACACCAGTTTTTTCTTTTCTTTCATTGAATTCTTTTATAGCTTCTCTTAGATTTTCATTATCTCTATAAATTCTTCCATTTAGATTTACTTGGTTTTTGGGTATTAATGTAGCTGTAAGTTTCATTTCTTATTCTCCCATGTTCTTTCTGCGGTATTTTTTAATATGTTGTATAATTGATCACTCATATTAAATCGCTCTTTACCAACTTTTAAAGACTCTAAAATATTACCGTTTTTTTGTTTATCAGCCGCGGCCTTCCAGTCAAAAAACATCTCACAAACGTCATAAAGATCCATGTCATCAATTCCGTTTGAATAATGCTCAGGGTGGTGACTATTTTTTTTATTATGAATAGATGTAACAGGTCTTATTTTTTCTAACATATTCTTATATTCCTCAGACCCATAATCGTAAATATAATCATCTGGTAATTCTTTAAGTAATTCAAACTCATCTTTATCGAGTTTTGACATATCGTGTTTTTGTCCCCTGATTTTTAGTTCATCAGCAAATTCTCTGACATAATCGCCAACTCTGCTTATATGTCTCATTATTGAATTTCTATCAATATTCATATTTTTACCAATTGATTCTCATATATGGATATGATGAATAAACATTATATCCGTCTTCTTTTAATTTTTTACTAATATATTCCGGATATGCCAAATCTCTTTCCACTATAAGGACACACGAATGCCCTTTACTGGCTCTTGCTCTTACGTCGAAATATATATCCTTTAATTGTTTGTTGGACTTTTTGATTAATTTATCTTTAGCCCTATTTTCATTGTTTTTCGTGATTTTTCTAGCTTCGTTAGCATTCATTTTTTTTTTCTAAATTAATTTTTAATAATTTTTTAATTGCGTTAATACCGTTTTCATTTATATTTCTTGTTCCTATTCCAGCGAAATTTTCTGTTAATTTTGGAGTTCCATCTATTTTATTCCATTCCCAATAATCTGTTTTAATAGAAAATAATTGTGCGAACCAAGAATTTTGAGTTTGATCAAATACATAAATGTTTCTTCCATCGTGTAAGTTTTTATTATCTATTGCCATTTGAACAGCCCAACCAGTTCCCCCTTTAACATGATGATTACTATCGATTTCACCTATGGCAAAAACAGAATCAGAATTTATTACTTGATACCAGTTTCTAGATAATAAATCTTTGACATATTTACTTAAATTGAAAATATTTCTTTTTAAAGTTTTATTGGATATTTGTACATGTTTAAACCCTTCATTCAATTCTTCTTGTGTGAGAACTTTTCTATTTTTTGATTTTGAATGATGGCCAACAAATGAATATGATATGGTTTCAATCCCATATTTTTCACATTCTTGTTCAAAAATTCTATCCGAACCGTGAGCCCCTCCGCTGTGATTTGTCATTTTTAATTTTTATTGTTTTTAAACATTTCTGAAATCCTTCTTTCTCAAACTTTTTTCTAATCTTTCTAACAGCCATAGACATAAACAAAACTGTCGTTAAAGTTAAATAAGTCGATATTCCTAATATTACAAATATATTTAAAGAACCATAATATAAAATTATTATAACTGGAATAAATGATAATAGTATAAAAGGTAATATTTTCAAATATTCGCCTTTAACTATGAATTCTTTTTTTCTCCATCTTCCATAACAAATAATTAATTTTAAATATACCTAATGAAATCCACTTGGAAAATGATGAAACCTAAAGTTATCATATGAAAATCTCCAATTTCATCATTACCATAAGCCATGAAAATACCAAAACTTATTTCATCTATGTCGCAAAAACTAAATTCAATTTTCATCTATTTGTTCTAATAGTTTATCTAATTCTATCCATTCTTCTCTTTTATATTCTTCTTCCCAATCCAAATTTCTAAATATTTTTTTCTGATATCTATATACAATCCAAACCATAAATAATATAAAAGCTAAAAGAGCTAAAACGAATATAGATACACCAACAAGAGGTTCCTTTATATATGGTAAAGGTACCCATATTAATAAAACAGCTAGTATTCCAGCTGCGGCATTATAAGGTAACGCTGCGAAAAAAGCTTTTTTACTAATTCTTCTATCAAGATCTAGAAGATTCTTGTTTAATAATTGATCTATTTGATATTTTACACTTGTTTCCATAATTTTATAAATTTTAATGACCGCTTGAACCAAATCCACCTCTATTTTTGGTTCTTAAATCTTCAACTTCAATGAATTTAATTTTATGATTAAACAACCATTTTATTTTTACCCACCAAGGCGCCCACATAGTTGGCCTTATTTCAAATTGACAAATTCTATCTCCTTCTGAGATATTAGAATTTTGTTTTAAACAAATTGCGCTAAATTTCCATATATCATTATTTCCACAATATCCATCGGAAGTATTATCAGGTCCGTCGATTATTCCAACATGATTAGCCTGAATCAATCCAAATTTAGTATATGTAGAGCTTCTTGGAACTACATTCGCTTGATAATATCTTGGGAACCTCATTGAAATTCCTAATGATATTAATTTATGTTCAGCAAATTCTAACTCTACTTTTTCAGCTGATTTTAAATCTATCCAATTTCCAAAAGATTCTATTTTACATTTATTGTTATGATATTTTATTTTTATCTTCATTTTTTTTATTTTTTCTTTCTTGTCTCTGCACTAAATATTTAGCCAAACCATTTTCATCTATTATAAGTTCTTCACCAGTTCTACACAAATATAAATTTTGCAATTGATGCAAATAGACCTGGAAATCTATTTTCTTCATAATATTCTTTTTGAGTATCAAAATAATAAGGTTCCACTTCCACTTCTTTTTCCTCATACTCATTCCAATCTAGATTTTTTTGTTTTCTAAATCCTAAAAATAATAATAATCTTTCTGATAATTTAATCCCCTTAGGTTTATTCCTAGATAAGAAAAATAGATTATCTACTTTTACCAAATCATCATCACACGTAATAAAACTCCCAATTCTTAGTTCTTGTAGTGTGCTCACTGATATTATTTTTCTTCTTTTTATTGGAAATTCTCCAGTTGTAGTTGTTACTCCAGTTATCATTAAATATTCATTCATTTTTACCATTTTACCTAATATCTTTTTGGAATCCTATCATCATCTATCTCTTGATATACAGTATATTTCATTGTTTGTAATTTACTCTCAGCTTCTGGACTTGGCTCATCAATTAGAATTTTTCTTTTACCGTTGTCAGCAGCTTCTTTTATTAATTTGAGTATATAAACCATTTCATTTTTTTCACTCACCATTCTAGCTATTCTTGCGTCCATAAAATTATTTTTATTTATTTTATTTGATTTATGTAATAAAGTTTAATAAAAAAAGAGAACATCAGATGATGTTCTCTTTTGAACAGGTTTATCCGATAAAGCAGCAATTAAATTGCTTCACCTGTTTCTTCATTTACTATTGAGATTCCTAGATTATTTAATGGCTGAGATGCTGTCACATCATTTAATATTTGAGGTTCTACAACTTGACCAGATATTTCACTACCTGATGTTTCGACAGTTAGATTTCCTCCCCACAATTGAAAATCATTGCTCAGTCTTTGAACAATAACATTGTATGCGTTAAATAATTTGATACGCTCTCCTATTTTAGTTAAAACTTCTAAGAAATTATAATGTTCTTTAGTGATTCCCTTTACTTTATATTTAGATATCAAATGATAGAACACTATAAGATCATTGACGTTAATACGAGTCACAAACAAACCTTCCTCATTCATTTTTCCAAAATCTCTATCCAAGTAATTTTCTTTTAGATCTCTTAATTGAAATACTTCATTTTGATCGTATTCTAATTTATGTCTAAATACATCAAAAATAAATTTCACTTCATCCTGTGTTAGTGGGAATAAAAATTCTATAATATTTAATTTTTTCTGATACGAGTTGAAAAGATATTGAGCTATGTCATAAATTTGATCTTTTTGCTTTTCATTCATGTTTCTAACAATATCTTTGTTTGGATCATATTTCTTTATCATATTAAGAAGATTTTCCTCTTCTTTATTAAAAGAATCCACAAATTCTTCATTTAAAAATTGTTTAGCTGTTTTATCTATTATATTTTTAGCTTCTTGTAGTTTGATTAATTCTTTTTGATCATCAGATTCTTCTTTTCTTTTCAATCCAACTATTAGTTCGTGACTTCTTTCTATATCGAATGGATCGTCACTAGAAAAATCAAAATTATCTATTTCATCTGTTGATGAAACTATATTATATTCTGTATTTTCTTTGTTCTCTTCTTCTGAAATAATAAAATCTTTTAGTTCGTCGTTTTCCATAATTAATTCTTTTGCTTTTATATTCATATTTTTTATTCTTATATAGATGACTTTTTTAAAAGTTTGATAAAGGGACCAAATATATTTTAATTATTCTGGTGGATTCCAAAATTCATTTTCTTGTCCTTGAATATGAATAGTTTTTCCATCAAATTTAACATCATTCTTATATTTCATCATTAGATCATACAATTTATCACATCTAGAATCAATTTTCGATGTGAGTGTATTGTAATGATCTTCTGTTGTTTTATATAGATCTTCGACATTTCCATTAATGCTATCGTTAAGGCCATCATTAACGTCCATTATCATTTTTTCTAAATAATTTTTATCATCAATCATAAATTCTTTAATTTGATGAATTTCTTCATCTAATCTTTTATTTATTATATTATTATTATCATCTATCCATCTCTCGAGATGTTTAAATGAACTTTCCGCTTTTTTCTTAAACTTCATTAACTTGTAAGACGTTATACCTAACCATGTAAAGAACGCGACTAGACACACACCAGCCAATGTCAATAAAATTGTCATTACAATTATATTCATAACTTTTTAAAAATTGTTTTTTGTTTGGTCCCCTTTTCAAACATCATTTAATTTTTCCACTATCACTTTATATAATGATCTCTCATTAGCAGCGTCATCTATTAATTTACCTTTTATACTAAATATTAAAGATTTTCTATCTGAATTTACCATCATGTTTGTAGCCCTAACACCATAACCTCCATCCCCATCTCCGAGGCTGTATCAAATCTACTTGAATAAACAAGTTCCCAGGGAGCACCTGCTTTAGTTCTCCAGCGGTTGAAATATATTCAACACATTCTAAATTCACTGGCTCATTTTTAAATCCAATCTCTTTATTATAAATTCATTTCATTTTTTTAAAAGTTTAAATAATTTATCCCTATCTATTTTATTTCTAATTCTATCCCCGTCTAATAAAACAGTAAGAAAATTTATATCGTCACGTTTTTCTGGTTTCGTTATAGGAAGAATCCCAATTAACATTAAAATATCTTCAAACATATTAAAATCTTTTTCTTGTTCTTGGTATTATTTGACTCTCTTGTTCTTTTTGTTTCTCTTTCTTTTGCTTCTCATATTCTTTTTGGAGACGATTTGCGTTTTCAACTAGTTTTAATGAGAATTTCTCAATAATACCTGTAGATGTATTAATTTCAGGCTCTTTGATCCTAATAGTACCTTTATCTAGATCAAACTCTATTTTATCTATTTCTTGCTCGATAAGAATTTGTTTTGATTGGTTGTCAAAATTATCAAAATATTCTTCATTGAAAATAACTAGAATATCTGCATTTAATAAATACGCAAAATGATCTGATATTTTTGATATCTTAACCAATTTTTTTTGTTTGCTATTTGCCAAAAAGACAAATTTTATGTCCATAGGCATTGCAAAACTCTCTTCAATTCCTCTAAAATAAGAGATGATCTCATCGCTTAAACTTTCATAATTTTCTCTTGCCATAATTCTATTCTTTTTGTTTTTTTAATCTCATATTATAAATCTCTGATAGATAATCAGTTTCTTCTTTAAATAAAGTCATATTAAAACTTAGAAATCTAAACATATAGTCTTTATCATGTCTTTCCATTAAATAATTCAATAATGTTAACAACTCATATTTCCTACTATATCTTAATCTTTCGTGTTTATTAAAAACATGATACATTCTATTTTTCATTTTCATTCCTTTGCCCATTATCACTGGATAACCTAAACTATCTTCCATAAAATTAATTATTTTTTAATGTAGAATACATATAAACTTTATATTATAGTGATATAATAAAGTTTATTAAAATTAATATTAGTTTAACAATACCAGCCAGTAATGCTGAAGAAAGAATAATTATAATAATAGAAGACATGGTATATAAAAATCTTCTATGATTATTATATTTATATCTCAACACCAGTAAAACGTTTACATCATCAATACTATCTATTCTTGATATTGAAACTAGTTCAAATAAACCTACAGAATAAAAATATTCTTCTATTGAACTTATATAATTTCTAACTTCATTGTCCAGATATGTATTAACATCAGTTTCTCTTGGATTTTGTAAATCAGATGGAACTTTATATTCTCTGAGCACTTCTTGCCTACGTTCTGGTATACTTATAACAGTAAATAATCTACCATATATTCTATCGAATCTAAGTTTGTATCTTTGATTTAAAACGTTTATATTTTCTTTTATTATTTTTCTGTATTTAAAATAACCAAATATCTTATTAAACATATAAAATGTGTTTTTCTTTATATATTATGATAAATGAGACTTGTTTTTAATTTATTATAATTTATTGGGCGATGGAGTTGGTTCGTTATCGTATTCTTCAACTTCAACAGGTCCTCTTTCAGCAATTTTTGTAACATTAGCGTCAAGATTTTTAACATAAGATAATAGATCTTCATAAAATTTATTTTTCTCTCCGGCTTCTTCTACTGTTCTGGTTTCAATTATTGTGGTTGGAGCGACAACAGGTTTTCTTTTCTCTATTGGGTTATCTGATAATATCATTTTGATATCATCTTTCTTACTGTCTAATAATTTTAAAGTATCTTGAAGTTTTTTATCGTCTATTAATGACATCACTAGTATGCCATTAGAGAATTTACTTAGGCTGTTAAGAGATTCAGTATCTAACTCTCTTAATGCTTTACCTAGTCTACCAATAGATCTAGATAACATGTAAATTGAAAAACTACTGGTAATTCCCATAGTGGATATACTATTTAACATTTCCACTAAAGTTTTTAATCCACCAACCGCGTCTGTGGTAGGTAAACTATCCACTAATTTTTTCATAGATGTACTAAATAGATCCATTACTCCACCAGGTACGAACAACCCTTTGAAAGTGTTTAGTATTTGAACTCTAAATGCGAAAGATACTATAGAATTTCCAAATTTTCTTAGTAAATCAAAATCATCATCAACTCCAGATAGCATTTTAACAGAAGATGTAAATACCTCAATCGCTTTTATTACACCATCACTCCATTCTGTGGGTGGATAATTATTCCATATGTCACCAGATTCAGATAATCTAATAGCTGTTTCTATCATAGAATCTATTAATCTATTTAGGTTTCTTATATCAGATCTTCCAATATCACTTTTTTCAATTTCAACTAGATGTTTAACAAACACCTCTAATGCTTTTCCTACAGCAGAGCTCCACTCTTCTGATGGATAGGAACCTCCCCAATTGTCATACTCTCCTATTATTTCAGCTGCTTGCACTAGAGCTCGAGATATTTTTCTGATATCTCTTATACTAACATCACTTTCTTCCATCTTTGTTAAAGGTTCTACAAAGGATTTTATAGCATTGGACACTCCGGTGCTCCATTCAACCGACGGGTAATTTTTAGCTACGGCCCAATTATAAGAATCTAATATTTGAGCAGCTACAATTAAAGATTTGCTTAATAGAGCTACTCTAATCATAAATCCAACTCCACTTATGTCAGCATCTTCCAATAAAGCAAGAGCGTTAGCGAAAGCCATTATAGAATCACCGACTCCCTTAGCCCACTCTGATGTTGGATGATTATTACTCCAAACTACTGAAGCTAGTAATTTGTTAGCTTGAATCATAGCGTCAGCTATATTTGTTATTTTTTTACTTTGATCCTCACCACCAAAACTCCAGAAACTATCAGATTCTTGTAAAGCTGATATTCCTTCAGCAAAAGCTTTAATAGATAAACCCACGCCCTTAGCCCATTCTTCTGAAGGTCCTCCTGTATAATCACCTTCTTTTAATTTCTTAGATACATCAACTATAGTTTGTGCAATTTTATTCATACCAAACATACCTATGAATAATAATGGTAATGAAGCGGTTACCATTAAGCTAGCTACAGTAAATGTCATCATCAAAGCACCAACTGATAATGCCCAATTACTAGTTGGTCCTCCTGTATAATCACCTTCTTTTAATTTCTTAGATACGTCAACTATATTTTGTGCAATTGTTAATAATCCAACAGCGCACCCCTCTAGTACTCTATTTGGAATAAGAGCTGTTTTCAACATCGTCCAAGAGAACTCTTGAATTAAAGAATTTACAGATTCAGCCCAATCACTAGTTGGCCCTTTGTCATATTCTCCTTGAGATATAAGAATAGAAGCAGCTGCTATAGTGGCAACTACTAGTCCAACACTTAATGCGCCTAAAGCTAGAAGAGGTAAAGCGAATCCAAGAACTGTCATTGTCATTCCGAATGATATTAATGATAACCCAACTCCAGCTGCCCAATCTAAACCTGGGTACTCATCATAGTTACCAAGAGCCAATATCCAAGATACTCCGGCTATTACAAGCGCTACTCCTATTGTAGTTAATGCCCCAACAGCCAACGAAGTGGCTGCCGTTCCTGTTTTGTCACTGGCAATTATAAACCCTATTATCATCATAAATCCACCAAACACTATTAAAGATAAACCTACGCCTATCGCCCAACTAACATCTGGATAATCTTCATAATTACCAAGAGCCAATATCCAGCTAACTGCAGTAATTACTGTCGATATTCCAATTACAACTAATCCACCAGTTAATAATTCTTTATAAGAAAATTTCATTTTATTAATTAACCATATTGTTCCAGCGAATGCCACTATAGCCAACGATGTTCCGAGTGACCATCTCCAATCTGGATAATTTTCATAGTTTCCATAAGATAATAACCAGCTACTAGTAAATATAGCTGCCGATGCTATTATAACATTACTGGCCGCTTTTAACATGTCTTCAGTTTCTATAGACTTTAATATAAGAATTGCTGGAGTTAGAAATAGAACTGCTAATCCTATTGATAAACTCGTCATTATTAATTGTAAAGATTGCTTAATTGTGAAAAAACTCATTTTTGTTAATATATGACTAGCCAATACTAAACCAGCAGCAATCGCAGCTACCATTATTGTAGTATTCACTATTTGTCCCAATGAAAAATCTTTCATTTTTTCTATAAGTGGTTTCATTAAATAAACTAATACTCCAATGGTTACAGCTACAAATATCGAACTTACCATTTGCATCAGAGTGAGTGGATGTATACCAGATAATATAACAGAAGCTATAACTAATCCTATGGCTAAAGCTGGAATTATTATAGGAAGTAACAGGAACTGCGCAACGTGTTTCTTTTTCATTTTAGCTTTATCTAATGCTTGAGCTATTAAAAACATTGAAGCCCCAATAGCTGTGGCTACAAAAACAGTTGTTATTATTTGTCCAAAAGTTAATGGGACAACAGAAGCTAATATCGTACTAGAAAAGGCTATTCCAGCTGCCAACAATGGTAATACCAACGGAAGTAATAGAGCTTTTGCATAATCTTTAGGTTCTAATTTTGCTTTTTTAACAGCTAAAAATATTAATGGTAATGATATAGCCATAGCGGTAGCTGTGAACGTTATTGTAGCGACCTTGGCGAATGTTAAAGTGGCGGATGTGGCTAAAGCCCAGCTAGACACAGCTAAACCCATAGACATAGTTACCATAATAGCGGACACACCAATGGCGTCTTTCCATGTCATACCTTCAGTGAGAGCTGACACCATAACAAACGCTCCAGCTATAAATACAATAGATAAACCTATAGCTATAACTGACAAGAAATCGACTGGTGATATGATTTTAAAGGCTAGGCCAAGAGCTAATACGCCAGCTGCAATTAAAGTTATTATCTTTACAGCATCTATTATTCTTTTTTTATTTTCTGTTTCTGAAATTGTTCTAAAAACTCCCGTTTCTTTTTCTTTCCTAGAAGCTCTTAATTCTTCTAAAATTTGATTTGTGTTAGCCTCAATTCTACCTACGGATTCTACTACTGTTTCTAAATTATGAACTATGCCAGCAATATCATTATTCATGTTTGCCAACATCTCATTTACATTATCAACGTTTTTCTTTTTTATATCCTCTTTTAGAATCTCCACTATTCCATCAAGAGCCCTAGTAAAGTCGTCTAATCTTTGAGTAAATTTTTGGTCAATAGTGGGCATAAAAAGAATAGTTTTTCTTTATATATTAAAAACGATTCTTTTCCTTTTTAAAAAAAATTATAGATATTTATTTATCAATTTTAAACCATTTTCATCAAGATTATTAATCAGAAATTCTTTTATTATATCTACCTTTATCTGGTATATTATTTTTATCTCTGAGCTTTTTCACTAATTGTTCTTTAAAAATTACTTCACCACCAGATTTTGGATATTTAGTCTTACCTTCATCTAACGCATTTTTTATGTTATCGATTAACATTTTTGGTGTATTTAAATTCAATTCACATCTCTCTAGATGAATAAATTTTTTTTCCAGTTCTCTCTTGATATTCTGGTTCTACTTGTCTAGCTCTTTCAGCTATTCTAACAATTGGTGAAATCTCAATGTTATGTAATGGGTCAAAAAATTTTTCTCTCATAAATTATTTTTGTTAAAAAAAAATAAAAATAAAAGTTTAATGAAATTAGAGATATTTCTCTTTATTTGTGGATATCTGATCCTGAAACAATTTTATTTTTTCTTCTAATCCACTTAAAAGTTTTCTATTATTTTCTATTTTAGCTTTTTGACTATCAATGAAAGTTTTTATGTTATTATCATTATTTGGATCTGTTGGGTTATTAGGCACAAGATCTCTTTGAGCGTTTTCTAACTGAACTATTTCTTCTGATATTTTTTGTTTCTGAGCTTGTAGATTATTTATATAATTTTGTAAATTTGTTATATTTGTATTAGCGGTGTTTTTAATATCATCATTACTATTTGGTTGCTGACCTTGTTTTTGAGGGGTTTGTTCACCCATTTCTATATTTAGGTTTATAGCGTTTTTCATGTCATTGAAACCAATCTTTTCTATAAATAATTCGAATTTAGTTATCATTTTAAAATTGTTGTTTAATTTCAATATTTTCTATTTTAATTGGAGATGTAGCAAAGGATTTATCTAATTTTTTCATTACTATGCTATTACCAACATTTATTCTATCCCCAGCTTTTAATCTAAAATATTCATGTTCTTTATCCACCCACTTTAACAAATACCATTTAGCAACACTTTCTGACTTTTTACTTTCTGGTAATATATTACTTCTCAGTTTCAAAAGACTCTTGTATTGTTTTTTATATAAATTTGGATATTTCTGTTTAATCAAACCAAGAATAGAAGATACTTCTTTAAATCCATTAAATCTTCCGAAAACAGCAGAATTTGCAAACATAGATAAAACGTAAGTATCAAATTTTTGAGAAGATATACTAGATTGTTTTTGCTCAACTTCAAATATTTTTACGAAATTAGAATATGTAGTTATACTATTTAAATCTAAATCAGGCTCAGCTTTTTTAGATGTGGTAGCTGGAGCCGGGGCGGCTGAAGCTTTAACTGGCGCCGCTGATGATGTTTTTGGATTGGATAATATATAATTTTTCCATTCAGCCAATCTTTTATATAATAGAGTTAAATTATTATAAGTGTCATTATCGACAAAAAGATAATTTTTTGAATGTTTTGACATATTTTCGTCATCTGTCACAACAGAGTATAGAGGAACTTTAGAGTTATCTGTTTGCATAAAATTTAAGAAATTTAAATCATATTTTTCACCAGATTTACTATGAATAATAACACCAACTCCCTTTTTCATATCAACACCACCCTGTGTTACATTTGAATTGATCTTACTTTTTCTATCGGCCACTTTTTTCTTTATATTATCAATTTTATTTTTTAACTCTATCATACCTTTCAATCTTTCTGGTTTTTGTTGTTTCTGATTTTGATTTTGTTGAATAGGAGCGTTTTGTTGAATATGAGTTTCTTGCTGAACGGCTTGATCTTGAACAGTTTGAACATTCGCTTGCGCGGTGTTTTGTTCTTTTATCAACTCTTGTTTATAATTAGAAAAAGTTATCATATTCTTATGTTATATTTTCAGTTATAAATATTTTGTTTCTCAAATAATGAGAATTTTTATCGGAATAAGAGATCATAGAATCTATGTTTGGGAAATAAGATTTTTTCCATTCTGGACTCTCAATAGTATAAATGTAACCCACTTTAGATATAACAAAAGGTTTAGAACTAAGTCCTTTCATATAATCTAATTTCTCTATTCTTCTATTAGTGCTGTTATAAACATAGGCTGTAGTATTCTCACATGTGGTTCTGTCACTGGCCTCACCAAAAGGAGAGTTTTGATCACTTCCAGGTAAATATAAATAAAATATTCTAGTATTTGTATTAGGAGATGATGGATTTAGATCTTTGCTAGTCATTCTATTGAAATCTTTTTTAGCTATAACTATACTATTTATATTTTTACCTTCTTTTATTTTTATAGTATTATTTATACTAAATAAATTATTAAATTCTTTATCTCCTTTGTTATCGTAATCGGCGTCCAATATAGAAGCTGTATATTTTGACACTTCTCTTTTTATTTGATCCTCTTGTTTTTCTTTTATTTTATCTTCTAACATTTTTGTTACATTTATATTACCTAAATATAAATAAAAAGTATTGGTGCCTTCTCTTCTTGGCGACATCATTCTACAAACAATATAAAATGTTTTACCACCAACTAGATATTGTATAACATATATTTCGTTTTCATTAATAGGTGTTTTAATCATCTTCAATCCAAGTCCTTCACTAATCTGAGAAGCATCTGATATAGATCTGGTTGTATAAGTCATAGAGTAATTGAATTTATCATAATTGGCATCTTTTCTTCTTATAGCTTCTTGTAGACTCATTAATTTAAATGGATCTAATTCGTTTACATTCATGAAATATCTCCATTCACCTTTACATTTTTCTACTCTTCTTTCCCAAGCTGTTCTTAAAGTTGAATCCTCATCATAATTTAATCCGCCTCCTTTTTCACCATATCCTGATGGGGAAGGTCTATTTTTATAAATTATTCTAGAAGCAGCATATTGAATTTTTTTAACTCCATCGACACTAACAAATTTTGTTGTTTTCTCAGCAAAAGTTGGAGAATTATTAGCCCATAAATTAGCACAAGCTTTAAAATCAATTTCATTAACATTATTCACTCCAATGCCTTTTAAATAATCATAAGGATTTACTTTATTTGATGTTGAACCACTAACTTCACTAGGTAATATATTTAATGAGTCCCCCAATATTTGCATAATTGGAACTTTAGGATTAGCTTTACTTGATACAAACTCTTCATTTACAGTATCATAAATATTACTTTCAGACCTGTTTGCTACTCTCCATAAAGGTTCTCCAGAACCAGCATTTTCTGTTCTCACCTCTGAATCTTCTTCAGATTCCCCTTGAGCTGGTTGTTCGTTTGTGGACACTAATGATTTTATTTCTATTGCCTTGTTTTTAATAATCTCATTTAAGCAGGTTGACAAATTATTAATTATTTTCTGTTCATTGTCTGTTAACTTATAAGTTGGGCATTCTTTAGCTTTACCATTTATAAATTCTTTTATAAGATCTAAAGCATTTGTTATTGTTGGTATTCTATCTTCTTGTATTCTCATTTCAGTGGATGTAGCATAATTCAAGATAGACCTGAAAGAATGATTCACTGGCATTTTAGCGTCGCAAATACTCTTAACTTGCTCTGATTTATTGATGAGATCATCTATTTCTGATAATAGATCTTCATCTACACCAGAGTTTTTTAATTGTTCTAATTCTGATACATAAGAGTCGGCTTCTTTTTTTGTTCTTGTCAGTAAATTCATCTGTGTATAATCTAAATTTAATATCTCGCAAATCACATCTTGCGTGTTTTCAACTTCTCTATTATCGTCTGCTAAATTATTTAGCTCAGCTTCTTTCTCCATTGTTCCTGATTTTATATCTATTTTATTTATAGCACAAAACCTTAACCAACCAGCAAAATATTCATTTTCTAGTTTTCTTTTTAAATATTCTAATCTACCAAGATTTATACCTTGTTTGAAATATCTAATTAAACTAAAAAGTCCTCTTCCAACAAGACTTTGAGAAAATCCAGTTTTATTGCTAAATTCATCTGGAATGGAGGCTTCGAATGTTTTTTTAAATGTATTAAATGGAATTATATTTTTGAAATCCATATTATCTAATTTTTTTATAGAACTTTTGTATTATATATTAAATTATTTTTTCCACTTTTTGATATTTATATATATCAAAAAAGAATCACAAATATGATATCCAACTTCGAAAAATTTAATGAAAATCTTCAAGATGATTATACGATGGGGAACAACATACAACAAATTATAGATTTGAAAAAGATCTAGAAAGATTAAAAGTTAGAAAAATTCAGAATTGAATAAAAAATATATATTGTAAAGAAAAAGGCATAAAACTAATAAGAATAACCCATAGGGATAACATAGATGATATTATGAATAAATTAAAAGAAATATTCAATGATAACTAAATTTAAAACACACTCGAGTAAGTTTAGATTAATAAAATATATTAACGAGTCCGAGCGCAATCAAATGTTAAAAGAGTCGTCCGAATTCAACCAGTATCAGCTAGGTATAGATAACGCGTTGAATACTCTCGGGCCTGGCTACGGATTTAGTGTTGATCCTGGTTTATCTATTTACTCACCAGATTCTAATCCATATGTAGATCTTTACGCTCGACAAGCTGGCACAACATCTCGTTTAATGCAAATTATACAACAGGTTAATAAAGAGGTGTTAGATGACCACATTTTCACTAGAAAAAGTGATAGATTTTTAGAAGATATAGACGAATATAAAAATATTAAAATATTAAGAATTTTTCAAAATGAGAACTTAAAATTGAATGTTTACATATCTTTTGATTTTAGAGATCAAGAATTTTTTGGAGTTTATAGAAACTTTAACAATAGTTATAATAAACCAACATTCGATAGTGAGATTTTAAGTGACCCAAGATTTAATTATATTGATAAGGAGTATTACTTAAAATTAAATCAATATCTATATAAATTATTATATAATTTTTTCATACCAGAACCTGGAATGTATAGAAATTTAAAGCAAGATTGTATGGTTAAGGATGAAGCCGGTCAACAAAAGTTTTTAAAAGAGGGGAAAATAGTAGAGGTATTGGGATATAATACTGATGAGAATAATGATCCTTATATAACATTAAAAATAAAAAGTAAAGAATTTTATATTTGTAATAATAATTATTTCTATTTCAAATACTGGTTCGAACCAACAAAAAAATAAAAATATGAGAAATTTAAAAACATACGAGTCTTTCTTTGAAAATTCTATTTTAAAATTGGATCATTTTGAGGATACAACAGACAAAATTGGTGCTCAGATTGGAAGAAATTCTTTATTGAAATAAAAAACTTGAAATTGAAATATCGAGTTTCATTGGATGAATGTTTACATGAATTTAATGTTTTTCAGCAAAATTCGAGTCATAAAAGCATGGTTT
>Ga0172368_10001031_pt1 | contig 38901 bp, 35 predicted proteins | sample Lak11m_FD_114540 | JGI IMG/M metagenome (GOLD analysis project Ga0172368, IMG submission 114540) | Freshwater microbial communities from Kabuno Bay, South-Kivu, Congo - kab_022012_11m | ecosystem: Environmental > Aquatic > Freshwater > Lake | place: Democratic Republic of the Congo: South-Kivu... | reverse complement strand
TGCGCCTCCTAAGAAAATATTTTTTCTTAAGAGGCGCGCGCAGCGCAAAAATCATATTTTTTGTCAAGTCAAAAAATGGTTTTTTTGCACTTTTTTTTCGCCAGAATCTAAACTGTAGTTAATACGATATAGGAGGTGTATATGAATACAGCGCGATTGAATATAACATTACCGGAAGATGTTGCTCACGCATTAGCAGGGGTGAAAAATAAGTCTGCTTTCATAGCCGAAGCAATACGGGAAAAACACCGGGTTGAAGAGAAGAAAAAAGCAAGAAAAACATTAGAGGCTGCATATAAGCAGGCAGCCAAGGAGGATTTTGCGACCTATAAGGAGTGGGAAGCCACAATTACGGATAAATTAGACGATGAGGCGTGGTGATATATTAAGTGGACAAGAGTAGAATAAACACAAAAAACAATGTTCGGCGGGAGAGACATGATGTGGGAAACTATTGCAAGATACTACTGCGTTGATTGGATTGCGCTGGTGCTGAACGCAGTTGCCATTTACCTGCTCGGGAAGAAGCAGAGAACCGGATGGTCCCTTGGCGTGGTGGCGAACCTGGCTTGGATTGCGTTCGGCGTGCTTGCGCACAGTGTGGCGACCATGGTTGCTTGAAGCATATTCATTGCTCTAAACATTAGGGGTTGGTGGAACTGGCGAAAAGAACAGGCACCGAAAAAAGCGTCGCAGACTATCGGCGTGGAAGCCGCGCCGCAGCCTGAACGCTGACGTTCGGCAGACATAATATGAATGCAAAGGAAGAATATGGCGTGGTTTACACTGCCCTCCGGGAATGGGCGGGTCAACCGCTTGTCAAAATGACGGACAACGGAACGGATCGAGAAAAAGTGGAATATCTCCTTGACCAGTATGCAAGCAGACTGAAGAAGAAGTTCTGGAAATACCGAATATACTGGAATAACAGAAACATTCCCGAGATGATCTGCCAATATCTCGGAAAGATACTGACGGAAAACGAAAAGAAAGCCGAACAATCGGGGTCAGGCTATCGCCCGCCTGCGGCGGGCTCAGCCTGACCCGTGACGTTATGACTATGAATAATAATATTGATATTTTATTCGTGCCTACTGCCCAAAAGGCCACTAAATACGGCATTACACAGTTAATACTATTATGAGACTGTTAATATATCTGGTAAATTTTGCGCCATCGGGTGGCTCAGAAATAAGAAAAAAAACGCCCTGCCTTGATATTCTCCTGTAATGAAGCAAACAGGCATCTAAAAACAGTAACTGCAATTCCTTTCTCTTCAAAAGTAAAAACGGTTTATCCCTTTGAAGTGTTTGTAAGAAAAGAAGACAGCGGCCTCGATGTTGATTCCAAATTAAAGATACCTCAGATGAGAGCCGTAGATAAAGCACGTCTTACAAAACATATCGGCACCCTCCTTGATGCTCTCCTTGCGGAAGTGGAAAAAGCAGTAAAGCTGCATCTCGCGATTGAATAAGGCATCAAAGAATGAAGTGAGATTATTATGATGTGTAAATGAGGGGAGAACTAAAATCGGCAAGAGGTTACAATTGCTGTAAATGAAATGTTAAAAGTATTTTTCACTGAATAATTACTTTTGAGGGCGCTGCCCCCTATCCCCGCGAATATTGTCCAGCCTGATGTTATCCGTTTTTGGATTTTAATTCACCTTCGATGTATCTGTGGACAATGCCGGAGATAAGCGTTTGATAGGGTATACCCATTTCCATTGCTTTCTTTTGAATTCCTTTATAATCATGGTCATAAAGACGTATAGTGATCCGCTTATCTTTTTTAAAAGTATTTTTTGCAGCTCTTTTGATGCGTTCTATTTCCTTCTTAGATGGCTTGGAAATTTTCAAGCGTCCACTTTCATAAGCATCTAAGATATCTTTTTCTTCTAAATCGAATTTCATTTTAGCCCTCCCTGCTCCCTTTGGAAATCCCTTGTTGCTTTCCTGCTTGGGATGATTGTCTTTAGAAATATAAGGCCTTTGTCCATAACATGCGGAACTAAGTAAATATGGTCATCAATAATAACAAAATAAATTTTTTGACCTTCATATTTTTTTTGATCGGGATGGTCTGCGATTTTCCAAACATCGCCCTGAGCTAAATGAAAAACCACTTCTTCGCAAGAAATTTCCCTTTCTTTTTTTAGCCATTCATTTTTCTCTGGATTCCAATCGTATTTCATAACGCCAGTGTACATCTATTTCATGTACAAATCAAGATTTGTTTTTAGCGGATAACGTGGCGTAGCTGTACTGCGGCCGAAGGCCGCCTGCTTTTGCCGCATTGTTTTCGTCTTGGCAAGTAATTGCGGTGTTTTATTAGAACCGTACCCAATATTTTTTGATAATAGGTTAGCACCCGTTATTTTAAAATCAGGGGAATCGTGGGAGAAAGCGGTGAGTAGATATTCAGTAGAGTTATAAGCAGCGGGTCCCCTCTTTTTCGTGGCTCGCTAAACCGTGCCAGTGACTCGTGACTATCGTCCGTAAAAAATAACGATTGCAAGTCAGCTTATGTAAACTGTATATATGATTGCGCGGGATTCCCCCCTTTCTTACCTTATTAAAACGTCCCAAATATTAATCTCGGCGTAGCTGATGCCGGTCCGTGAAAATTCGTGACTCGTGATCCGCAGCTAATATAATTTCATTCTTTTCACATTTCACTTTTCACTTTTCACTTTTCACATTTCACTTTTCACTTCTTACTGATTACGTAGAAATAGGTCTTCCGGTTCTTCACGTTCTTATCAATTAATCCATATACTGCACTCTGGTTTGCAGAGCCTTTTGAGGAGATTAGGCTTCTGGTGAAAGCAGTTGCGAGCATGTAGCCGGAACAAATGAACCAGAAGCCTAACAACAAATTTCAAATATCTTTGGTTAGGTTTTATTTATCTTCACATACTCGCCATCTTCTGAAGTTGCCCGGTAGTTTTTGATTAAATTTTATTATGTGAAGTCAAGTTAATCATTTAAACCATTTGACACGGGAATAGTTTATATATAAATTATTCAGACATATTAAACTATTGGAGCATGTTAAAACTATGAAATATTTTGTTGCTGCCCGGTAGCTGGCGCTTCATTGCTCATTATTAAAATTTGTGCAGGAGCGCATTTATGCGCGAAGGAATCGCTAAAAGCCGCTCCTTGGCCTTAGCCTTATTAATAGTGTATCTCAAAAGGCATTCCCACCCTCCAAGAGGATACCATGGAAAAAGACGCAAACATTCGCGAGACCATGCTGTGGGTGCGTCTTGCGGTAACCTTCAACCTGCTGTATCAGGAAATTAAAAAAGATCTTTCCAATGAAGACTTGACCTTTGCGCAGCTTGATATCCTGGTGTGCCTGAATCGAAGCAAGGGTTTGCCGCTCACCGAGGTGGCTGACCGGCTGCTGGTGACCGGCGGCAATGTGACCGGCATCGTTGACCGGATGGAAAAGGCCGGCCTGGTGACCCGGCAGCGGGACCATAAGGACCGACGGAAAGTCTGGGCGCGGCTTACGGAACGGGGATATGAGGTATACCGGCAGCTGATGCCGCGCTACATTGAAACCATGCGCAGGGTCAATTCGTTTTTAACGCCGGCAGAGAAGAAAGAACTGATGCGGCTGCTTAAAAAACTGGGCGCCGGCGCGCGGAAAAAAGAAGTTTTTAGTGAGGCAGATTAGAGCATAAACAGGACTCTGCTGCATGAATGACCTTATTGCAAAAATTGCTGAACGGATCATCCGCTACCGGATAGCACTGCTGGCCCTCTGTATCCTCCTGACCCTTTTTTTCCTCTACACCCTTAAAGACCTCCACCTTCGGGCAAATCTCGCTGATTTTTCACCTAAAAACCATCCCTTCATGAAGGTCCAGCAGCGGCTGATAGATATCTTCGGCGGGCTGCATCAGGTTTCAATTGCCGTGGTGGTCAAGCAGGGAGATATCTTTACTTACGATACGCTCGATAAAGTGGTCAATATAACCGGACAGTTGTATCTGCTGCCGGGCGTGAATCCGGGTCGGATTGTATCGCTTGCGGCGCGCAAAATAAAGCACGTGACCGCTTCCAGCGAGGGGTTCACCGTGCAGCGCCTGCTGCGCGATGCACCGGCCGATAGCAGCGGACTCCAATCCCTGCGGGATGCGATTGTCCGCAACCCCATGCTCTATGGCCCGGTGGTATCAAAGGATTTTAAAGCAACGCTTATCACTGCAGATTTCCAGCCCGAGGTTGAGGCACAGGCTATTTTTGAGGAACTATTCCGCATCATAGAACCGCTACAGGATGCCAGCACGGACATTTTCATCACCGGCAGGCCGATCCTGGAGGGCTGGATGTATTGCTATCTGCCGCGCATGGCAACGGTGTTTTTGTGCACCATCGCGGTCATGCTGCTGATTCTTGCCGTCGCCTTCAGGTCCAAGCGCGGGGTACTACTGCCTTTTTGTTCAGCTTGTATGGCGACCATCTGGGGGATGGGGATGCTGGTCCTCTGCGGCTACTCCCTCAGCCCCACCACGATCCTTATCCCGTTTCTTGTTTCCGCACTGGAAATCTGCCACTCAACACAGTTCATAAAGCGCTATTATGAAGAGCTGCAAGTAAACGCTCGCGATCCGGTTGCCGCGTCACAGAAGGCGCTGCAGGCGCTTTTTGTGCCTGCCGTCATCTCTGTTTTTACCGACGGCGTGGGATTCCTTTCGCTGTACACCGTGCCCATCCCTATCATCAAAAGCATGGCGCTGGGCGGCGGGATGGGAGTCCTGAGCATCCTGTTCACAACGATAATCTTTATTCCCGCCGCGCTCTCCCTGCTGCCGCTGCCCAAACGCCTTGAAGTGGAGCACGAGGAGGAGCCGAATCTTTTAAACAGACTGCTGGCCCTTATTGCAACCGCCTGCCAGCGCGCTTCCCTGCGCCGGGCGGTTCTGCTCCTGTTCTGTGCAGCCGGCTGCTGGGGGCTTTGGGGTTCAACAAAACTGATCATTGGCGACAATGAGGAGGGTTCCGCGATCCTCGCGGCCGATGCGCCCTACAACATTGCTGAAAAACAGATCAACCGGCTCTTTTCCGGCTCCAGCAGCTACTTTGTTTTTGTCGAGGGCAGCAAAGAAGAGGCGCTCATTGATGCTGCGGCGCTGCATGAGATGGATGCGCTGCAGCGCTATCTCACTACCGGCCAAACACAAGCGGGCTACGGCCTCTCGTTAGCCGACTATATCAAGGGCCTGAACATGGTAATGTTTGGGGGCGATCCGCAGGAGTTTAAAATCCCTGAAAATAACGGCACCATTGCCGAGTATCTTTTTCTCTATGCCATATCGGGATTTCCCGGTGATTTCGATCCGGTGGTGAGCCAGAATTATCAGTATGCCAACATAAAAGTGGACTTCAAAGATCATAAAGCTGCAACCATTAATAAGGTTCTTGCAGCCACCGGAGACTGGATTGCAAAAAATAATAAGTGCGTCAATGCCCGCTTCCTCTACGGCGGGGGCGAGATCGGAGTGCTGGGCGCGGTTAATGACGCTATAAAAAAAGCACTTACTGAAAGCATCATTATAGTAGCGCTGCTCACCTTCGGCTGCGTGCTTCTTGCCTATCGCTCTGTTAGCGCTGGCATCATGTTATGCGTCCCGCTGTTTTTCGGTGTTCTCATCACCTTCGGGGTTATGGGCCTCACCGGCATAACCCTTACCATTGAGACCCTGCCGGTGGCTGCTCTGGGCGTAGGGATCGGTGTTGACTACGGCCTGTATGTGACAGCACGCATTCTTGAAGAGTATGCTCGCGGCAGGGATTCATCCCTCGACCGCGCCATCCGGCGGGCTCTGGTAACTTCAGGAAAAGCGATTTTTTTCACCGGCAGCACGGTGGTCATCGGCGTGCTGGCCTGGGTTTTTTCAGATATCCGGCTGCAGGCACGGTTCGGTCTGCTGCTCGGGCTGTTAATATCCCTGAATATTCTGGGGGCGCTGATTCTGCTTCCGGTCATTTACCGGATGAGACTGCCCCGCTTCATCGTTCAGGAAGCGCTCAGCAAAACGAAATAACACCGTAACAGCGGCACGAGTCCGTGGGAGAATAGTTTTTTATGTCGCTTGTGCAATTATGGCAGACGACCCTGCAGGGCAGGGTGCGCTGCCATGGGTAAATATATCAAGGGTGCAGTATTTTACCGGCTGCAGAATGGTAATGCAATAGTAGCAAGGAGGGATACTATGAAGCGTTTGATGCTGTTTGCCACAGGACTATTCTCTGCGCTTATTTTTTTCGCGCTCGCAGGAACAGTACCCGGGGTTGCTAAGGAACTAAAGATAGAAGCTGCTCCCGGCAGCTGTCCGGGCTGCTGCGACGTGATAACGCCGTATGAGGGAATTTCGGCAGATGATGTAATGAGAATTAAGTACTGGATTAAATACACCAAGTTTGCGCACGACTACCGCAGCGACGGTAAATTTTATCTTATCGATAAAAGCGGCTTTACGCGCACCCGGGGCTTTAATCGTAACCGAATACTGCTCTACCGGAACAGTCCTGATTATGATTACAAGGATCTGACCGTCATAACCGATCCGCAGAACATCAAGGGCCTTGCCATCCTTGCATGGACTTATAACGACCCTAAAAAAGACCAGGACACCTGGCTCTGGCTGCCGACATTGAGAAAGATCCGCCGCGTTTCCCAGTCCGAAGCTGATGACGCTGCCCTCGGTTCTGACTGGACAACAGAGGAAATGTCCACCAGGCGCTGGGAGGATGAAACCTACCGCATGGTGGGTGCGCAGAAGTTCCCGGGGTTTACCTCCAAGTATAACGGCAAGACCTATTACCAGGGGGTTGACTGCTGGGTTGTGGAAGCCACGCCGAAGCGCAAGCCCTGGTACTATTCGAAGAGAATCGTGTGGCTGGACAAGCGCCATGGCGGCAATATTTATGATGAGGTGTATGACCCGCTGGGGAGAAAATACAAGGAAATTCTCAAGGTATATGAAATATGGCCGGAAAAGCATTGCGTGCCGCAGGTGCACCTTGAGGTGTATGATCTCGCGACCGGGCACAGCACCATCAATGAAATCGGTAATATAAAGTTTAACTCTGGCCAGGATGAAAACTTCTTTACTGAAAAAACTCTGATGAGAACGAAATGGTAACAAGGGGGCTACCGATGAAAAAAATAGTTTTTATAGCAGGGGTGTTATTCCTCGCGCAGCCATTTCTGGCGCAGGGCATAGAGGTAGGCTGCAATATGACGGTCTCAGGCTATGTCAAGAATGAGACCGCCGTCCGGACTCAGCGCGGCTATCAGTTTTTGAAAATTGAGAACACGGTGCAGCTTGAGGCTGAATACCGCCTCAGCGACAACCTCCATCTTTTTGGCATTCTGCGGGAATTCTATGACAGCGCGTTTGACGCTGAGCCGCGCTACCGGGGGAACCGCAATTATCTGTGTCGGACCCGCGGCACCAACTGGCTCCGCGAGCTCTATCTTGACTACTACTCACCGTCTCTTGATATCCGCATCGGCCGGCAGCAGGTGGTCTGGGGCACGACCGTCGGCATGAAAATACTGGACATTGTAAATCCTGATGATCAGCGGGAATATGTGCTTGACGATTTTGCGGACAGCCGCATAGCGCTGTGGATGCTGAAGGCGGAGTGGTCCCCCAAAGTAAACGGGACCCTGCAGTTCCTTTTCATCCCGGATTTCAGGAACAATTTTATAGCTCCCTCCGGGTCCCCGTTTACCTATCGGGCCGTAACCCTGGGGGCTGAGCGGCTCGCCCCGCTGGAGGATATCGGCTTCCACGTCAGCCAGGAAAACAAGAAACCAGGAAGAAGTTTTGAAAACTCAAAAATAGGGCTGCGCTGGCTTGATGTGTACAAGGGCTTTGAATATTCCCTGAACTGGCTCCATGGCTATGAATACAGTCCCTACAAAAACGTTATAACGGGGGCAATCCTCCCGCGCATTATTGAGAGCAGGTATGCGCAGGTCGAATACTTGGGCGGTTCCTTCACCAAGACATTTGCTTCCGGAACCCTGCGCGGCCTCACGACGCGGGGCGAGTTTGTCTATACCCATGGCCACAAAAACGGCTACGGCACTGACGGCAGCCAGGCGGGCGTGGCCAAGGTGGATATGTGGAAATCAGCATTTGTCCTTGAGCGCTATGTGGTGACCAACTGGCTGGTCGAATTCCAGTACATCATGATGGGCCTTACCCGGGAACGGGAACAAGGCTGCCGGTTTTTGCTTGGCCCCACGCAGGGGGTGATGGACCAGGTGGAAACATTTTTAACGCTCATGGTGTCCACTGACTTTTTCCATGAGCGCCTCAAGGCCAAGACCCTGATAGTCTACGGCGATAACTATGACTGGCGGATCAGCCCGCGGTTTGATTTCGAAGTGGCGGATAAAATCAACCTTGCTTTCGGGGGGCACCTGTTTTACGGGCATAGAGACGGGCTTAATGGCGAATTCAGAGATAACGACGAGGTGTTTACGGAAATACGTTTTGGTTTTTAGCAGCGTGCGGGCACCCGTGCGCTGTCAGGCAGAAACAGACATCTGCAAGGTTTTTATTCCGTATAGAAGAAAAAAATGATATTAATTACATCTTTAATTGCTGCTTTTAACAGCAAACGTTTGGTAAAATAAATGCAGTAACGTTGTTTGAGCAGGCACAGAACAATGCGCGTAGCACAATATTACAGCAACAAAGACATACGGCTGGAAGAGATGGCAGTACCCGCAATCGGGCCGGGGGAGCTGCTGGTAAAAATCTTTGCCAGCGGCATCTGCGGCAGCGATGTCATGGAATGGTACCGCAGGCACAAAGCGCCCCTGGTGCTCGGCCATGAGATAGCAGGCGAAGTCGTTGCCGCCGGAGCGGGCGTCACCGCCTTCAGCGCGGGTGACCGCATTGCCGCGACGCACCATGTGCCCTGTTTTACCTGCCACTACTGCCGCGGCGGCCACGAGACCGCCTGTGACACCCTGCTGTCAGGGACCCATTTTGATCCGGGCGGGTTCTGCGAATATGTGCGGCTTCCGGCCATAAACGTGGAGCGGGGCACCTGGAAAATTCCGGAAACAGTGAGTTATGATGAGGCAACCTTTGTCGAGCCCCTGGCATGCGTCCTGCGCGGCCAGGTGAAGGCCGGCCTGAGGCCGGCTCAAAGCGTGCTGGTGCTGGGCAGCGGCATCTCCGGCGTCCTGCATATAAGCCTTGCCCGGGCGCTGGGGGCAGGACTTATTGTCGCAACGGATGCGAGTGAAAAACGGCTGCAGGCAGCGCTTCGCTTTGGAGCTGAATATGCTTTTCCTGCCGCAGAGAATATACCGGCGCTGTTTCGCGAGCAGAACAACGGCTACGGGGCTGATCTGGTGCTGGTGTGCGCCGGGGCAGTGCCGGCCATAGAGCAGGCGCTGCAGGCGGTTGAGCGCGGCGGCACCATTGTGCTGTTTGCCCCGACCATGGCGGGGGTCACTATCCCGCTCTCGGTAAATGACCTGTTCTGGCGCCGGGATGTTACGGTGACCACGTCCTATGCCGGAAGCCCGGCTGACTGCGTGCAGGCGCTCGAGCTGATCCGACTGCGCCGGCTGCCGTTAGCTGATATGATAACCCATCGTTTCGGGCTGGCAGACACCGGTGCAGGATTCCGGCTCGTAGAGCAGGCAGATACCTCAATCAAGGTGATCATCCGGCCGCAGGAATAGTATGCGGTTCAAAAGCCTATTAGAACAGGGAAACAATATGAAACGACTCGACTGAGCTCGCCGAAGTCCACCAGTTACACAGAGGTATTCTCTGTGTTCTCCAGCAGAATATCTTTTGATGGAAATAACCAGGGCATTGCAGCCTGTTTATGGCATAGGAGGGTATCGGTACTGAGCTTTTTTAAAGAACTGGATGAAGCGGGAGAGAGCTGATACATTTTACCGGAGTAAAAACTAAAAGAGAATAAATATGAGAGGACACAGAGGGAGACAATAGCAATCCTCGCACGCTACTGAAAAAAAATATTTCTCTGCGGTCTCTGTGGTAATCTTTTAATAAAACTGCCTATTGTATAAGGAGGAAAGACACTATGCCAGAAGCTGACAAGGAAGGGAAAAATTATTTTCTCGATACCCCGATAAAAACAGAGGGCTTTTTTCTGAAGGGCTCAAATTCTCTTGACTGGGGAATGAAAAACCGTTTGGCGCGGATTTTTAACCCCGCAACCGGACGCACGGTAATGCTGGCTGTTGATCACGGCTATTTCCAGGGACCGACCACGGGCCTGGAACGCATCGATGTGACCATTGTCCCGCTCATGCCCTATGCGGACACGCTGATGCTGACGCGCGGCATTCTGCGCACCACCATCCCGCCGACCTATACCGGCGGCATTGTAATCCGCGCCAGCGGCGGCCCGAGCATTTTGCGGGATCTGTCAAACGAGCAGATCGCGGTGGACATAGAAGACGCGCTGCGCATGAACATAGCAGCCATGGCAGTGCAGGTTTTTATCGGCGGCGAATATGAAACCCAGTCAGTGCACAACATGACGCGGCTGGTGGATGCCGGCACCCGCTACGGCATGCCGGTGCTTGCCGTGACCGCCGTGGGCAAGGACATGGTGCGCGACGCGCGCTACTTCCGGCTGGCCTGCAGAATATGCGCGGAACTCGGCGCCCATTACGTCAAGACCTATTATATAGAAAAAGAATTTGACACGGTCACGGCATCGTGTCCGGTGCCGGTTGTTATGGCCGGGGGCAAGAAGCTGCCGGAGCTTGACGCGCTTACCATGTCCTATAAGGCCATCCAGGAAGGCGCTGCCGGGGTTGACATGGGCCGCAATATTTTTCAGTCTGCGGCGCCCCGCGCAATGATACAGGCGGTCCGGGGCGTGGTGCACGGCAACCTGAAACCCAAAGAGGCGTATCAGCTGTTTCTTGAGCTGAAGCAGGGGGAAGTAAAGCCCGCAATAAGAAAAGCAGCGGCCGGAAAAAAACAGTGAAGCAGCAGCCGGTGCGGAATAGCAGGCAGCACCGGAATAAGAGGTAGCCATGGCCAGCAGAAAAGAAGCTGCGGCAGCGCGCGACATTATTGCCATCGGCAGGGCAGCGTACGCCAGGAACCTTGTGGCGGCACGGGCCGGCAATCTGAGCATAAGCCTTGACGCGGCGCGCTTCATGATAACCGGCCAGGGCGCGGCGCTCGGTTTTCTCCGCAGAAGCGATCTTATCACAGCTGATCTTGAGGGCCGCAGGAAACAGGGGACCGCTAACCCTTCTTTTGAGACCGGGCTGCACGCTGCAATCTACAAAAGCCTGAACTCCCGGGCAATCGTTCATCTGCACCCTCCCTGCGCGCTCGCCCTTACTGACGCGCAGCGCGCTCTCCAGCCGGTCACGTTTGAAGCAGCACTGTTTCTGGGAGCGGTTCCGGTTATTGCCCAGGAAGCGCCCAATGTGCTTGATACGGCACCGGTTGTTGCGGGGCTTTCCCTGAATAATATCGTCATCTTAAAAAACCACGGCGTGGTGAGTACGGGCGAGACGCTTCACGATGCTTTTTTTCTTGCCGAGCTTCTGGAAGAATCCAGCCGCATGAATATATTGTCATGCCTGCTGCAGGCGGGCGCCAGGAAGACTGCAAGAAGCGCCCCGGCAGCCCGCAGAGCGGGAAAGCCGGCAACGCTGTTTTCACCGGCGCACTGCTCGCAGCTGGGAAAAGCGGCAAACGCGAAGCGCCCGATGCCGCTATCCGGCATGAAGACCCGGTTTTGTTTCGGCATGCGGCAGGATGATACCGGCAGAGAATATACGGTCATGGTTGAACCGGCCGCGGTCTTTGTTGCCGAAGGTGCCTGGACAGGCACCTTAAAAATTTCGGGCACAGCCAAAGCGTGGACGAATATTTTTAACGGCCGCATGGACCTGTTTACGGCTGTTATCCAGAAAAAAATGGCGCTTACGGGTTCCCTGCAGGAATTGCTGCGCTGGTATCCCCTGTTAAACCCGCTTTTTAAAATATGGCAAACCATCCCGATCATCTCATAAATGGAGAACGTCATCTGGTATGAATGCAGGCACAACATTACGCGCGACAGCTGAGCAGCATCCGCAAAAGACAGCTCTTATCTACGGGCAGAGGAAAATCTCCTATGGCGCGCTCGATGCTATGGCAAGCCGCTTGAGCCGGGCACTTTTTCAGAAGGGCGCGCGCAGAGGGTCGCCGGTCATCCTCATGCTCCACAACTCCTGGGAATTTGTGGTCAGCTATTTCGGCATTGCCCGCTTGGGCGCCATCACCGTTCCCATAGATGTGCGCTTGAAAGGAGATGAGCTTTCCTCCATCATTTCTGATTCAGGAGCATCATTTCTGGTTGTGCACCAGAGCCTGTGGGAAGCTTCGCAGCCGGTATTTGAAAAGCATTTCCCTGCCGGCCATACGGTCTTTGTTGCCGATCGGGACGAAGCGCAGGAATTCAGCGCCATCATTGATAATGAGGAGCTGAGCTGGAATGACGCGGACGGCCTGAGCGATGCGGATGAAGCGCTCTACTACTATACCTCCGGCACTACCGGCAAACCCAAAGGCGTGGTGCTCAGCTGCGGCAACCTTGACTGGTTTCAGAAGGCCATCACTCCCTACACCACGGCAGATGACGTGGTGGGCTATGTGCTGCCCATGTCCCATGTGTCAGGCACCCTGGTATGCAACGAGCTTGCCTGGCGGGGATCGACACTGTGCATTTTTGATAACCTGCGGCCGGACAAAATTCTCCACACCCTGCAGGACCAGCGGGTGAGCTGGTTTTTCAGCGTGCCGCCGATTTTTGAAGCCCTGCTCCGGGTTCCGCATATTGAATCATACCAACTGGACTGCTTGCGCTGGATTGCCATGATGGGGACATCAGTGCCGGTTGTGCTCATGGAGCGTTTTCGCAAACAGTTCCCGGTTACAACGGTCATTCAGGGATACGGCCTCACCGAGACCAACGGTCCGTTCACCCTGGTTCCCCTGGATGCGGCGGATAGAAAGCGCGGCAGCGTGGGCATCCCGATTGCCGGCGCAGATGTCCGGGTCATCGGCGAGCAGGGTCAGCTACTGCCGGTGACAGAGGCCGGAGAGATCATCGTGCGCGGGCCGATGGTGATGAAGGGCTATCATAATGATCCTGAGGGCACCCGGGAGCGGATGCGCGACGAATGGCTGTACACCGGCGATATCGGGCGCTTTGATGAGGAGGGATTTCTTTTTCATCTGGGGAGAAAAGATGATATGATTATTGTCGGCGGGCTCAATGTATTTCCCGCTGAAATTGAAAATGTATTGAAACAGCACCCCCGTGTGTACGAGGTTGCGGCGGTCGGGGCGCCGGACAAAGACCGCGGAGCAGAGATCAGGGCGTTTGTGGTTCTGGCCGGCAGCGCCGTGGTCACGGAGAAGGAGCTTATCTCATTCTGCCGGCAGCGCCTGGCAAGCTATAAGGTGCCCCGGGCCATAGAGTTCAGGCAGTCCCTGCCCAAAACCAGCACCGGGAAAATAGCCCGGCGGCTGCTGGTGCATGGGGAGTAGGGGATTTGAGATTGCAGATTGCGGATTGCGGAGCAGAGTGAAAATGAGGGGACAGGGGTAGGGAAAACGCGGAATGCGGATTTTGGAGTGCGGAATACAATAATTGCAGAATGAAATGAGCGATTCGGGGGTAGTTTCTTAAGAGTAAAATAACTAAAAATTTAAAATCTGGAACTCAGGAAATCAGGAAATTTCAATTGTGACGAAGCCATAAAAAGTCAATTTCCCCTCCCTTGGCGGGAGGGGATTAAAGGGAGGGGGAGCAATAATAAACTGGAATTACTTGTTTCTGGAATTACTTGTTTATCACCCTCACCCCAACCCTCTCCCATCAAGGGCGAGGGAGGTTTTTCTGCTTTTTACGAGGCAATCAACTTTTACCCTCTTGAGTTCCTGAGTTCCAGATTAAATTTTAGCGTCTGTTTTATTGTTTACCTTTTGTTCCGGCTTGTCCGGGTTAGGAAATTTTGCATATAGATGGTTGCTAAAAAAATAAAGAAACAGAGCTTTTTGCACGCACTGGCTAATAAAATGGGCCTTGCCTGCGGGACCGCGGCAATGGCCATCACCCCCCGACTGCCTGAGCAGTGGCTCCGGTCTATCGGCGCGGGCCTGGGGAAAGCGTTTTATCTGCTGGTCAGCAAATACCGGCGCAGAGGCCGCAAAAACCTGACCTATGCATTCGGCACGGAAAAGAGCGGGCCGGAGCAGGACACCCTGTTGCGCGCGTGCATGGAGGACATCGGGAAAAACTTCATGGAGGTGATGCATGCCTTCGGCCTTTCCGCTGAACAGCTGCGGCAGAAGATAGAGGTCGTGGGGGCGGAGCACCTTGACCGGGCCCGGGCTGAAGGAAAAGGGGTCATCGCCTTCAGCGCGCATCTGGGAAATTTTATTCTCATCGGGCCGCGCCTGATTGCCGACGGGTACCCGTTTTCCGTTGTTGCCCGGGACCCGAAAAATCCGCAGATCGCGCAGTTCTTCCGTCACATGCGCGAGCGCTTCGGGATTGGCTCAATCCCTGACAAGCCGAAACGGGAGTGTATTGTTCAATGCCTGAAATGCCTCCGGGACAACGGCATACTGTTTTTGCAGATCGATCAGAACGCGGCGCCTGATGACCCGTGGGTTGAATTTTTCAACTGGCTGGTGCCCACCTTCAAGGGCCCGGTGGTGTTCAGCCTGCGCACGGGAGCGCCGGTGCTCCCGTTTTTCATGCTCCGGCAGCCGGATAACCGCCTCAGGCTGATTATAGAGCCGCCGGTTGTCTTTGAGCAGGACGCGGACAAGGAACAAGAGATTAAAAAAAATGTTGCCCTTCTGACCCGGATAACCGAAGAGCATATTCGCAGGTACCCGGAGCAGTGGTGGTGGCTGCACCGGCGCTGGAAAAAAGCAAAAAAACCGCCTGCAGAACGCGGCACTGACCCGGGGCTGCTGCCCGGCTCTCAGCTATCGGCCTCTGATCAGGATGCAGCGCCAATTTCTTGACACGGCTATATGAATGTATTAAAAAACAGGCCAATTCTATGCTGCCCGCGGCAGCAGGTGCACTTTTACAAGAGAGACATATTCCGTGGAATTTAAAAAAGAAACAGCTGTTCAGTCCGAGCCGGGGCCGGAGGCGCCGGCGAAAATTCTCCTGGTGGATGATGAGGAAAATCCCCGGGTGACCCTTTCAGAACTGCTGGAAATGAAAGAGTTCTCGGTCACGGCAACTGATAGCGGTGAAAAAGCTCTCACGATGCTTGAAAATCAGGAGTTTGACCTGGTGCTCACCGACCTGTTCATGCCGCGCATTGACGGCATTGCCCTCACCATGGCGATAAAATCAATGGGCATTACCGTGCCGGTTATCGTCATGACCGGTTTTGCCACCATTGAAGCAGCAGTTGAAACCATGAAGGCGGGAGCTGCTGATTTTATCACCAAGCCGTTCAATATAGACCAGATTATCATTGTCATCAACAGGACCCTGGAGACCAAACGGCTGCAGAAGCTCGCACAAGAGCGGGAATACTATGAGCACCTCTCCAACATCGACGGGCTCACGGAACTCTATAATCACCGCTACTTCCACCAGATTCTTCTCACCGAGATAGAGCGTGAAAAGCGCTATCGCCGGCCGCTCTCCCTGATGATAATCGATGTTGATGATTTCAAGGACTGCAATGACAGCTATGGACATCTCGTCGGTGACATAGTGTTAAAGCAGATCGGGGCTCTGATAAAGAAATCGACCCGGGGGTGTGATTTTGTCGCCCGCTACGGGGGCGAGGAATTCAGCGTGATTTTGCCGGAGACCTCAAAGCAGGAGGCGGTTGTCGTGGCTGAACGCATCAGGACATCAGTTGAGGAATTTTCTTTTTCGTCCTGTGTCGGAAAGCACATGGGAAAATTGACGGTAACCATCGGCCTCGCATCGCTGCCGGAAGATGCCAAGGACAAAACCGGGCTCATTGAAATGGCTGATAAGGGTATGTACCGGGGAAAAGAGTCAGGCAAGAACCGCGTCTACACCACCTAACCCGGACAAGCCGGAACCAACGTTAACCGCACAGACTAAAAAGAAACAAAGAAGATTGAATTTGGAACTCAGGAACTCACAAAGGTAAAAACTATAATTTCCTGATTTCTTGACTTCCAGATTTTTAATTTTTCTTTCCATTTTTGCAAGAAATTTAGATTCTTACATAGCTTAATCTGAGAATTCGCTCTCACATTGTGTATCGTTAGGCTTTTGGTGAAAGCAGTTACGGGCGGTGCGAGCGAAGGCTCTGGCAAAAAAAATCAGCATTTGTTGCGAGCATTTAGCCCGAACAAATGAACCAGAAGCCTGACAATAAATTTCAAATATCTTTGGATAGTCTTAAGAGACTAACGCCCGGTTAGGTAATATATTTTGCGGCCATGGGCATTCTTCTGCCGGTGCCGAACGCCTTGTTGGTAATCTTCAGGCCGGGAGGAGCCTGGCGCCGCTTGTATTCATTCCGGTCAATAGCCCGCAGCACCCACCGCACCGTATCCGCATCAAAGTTTCTTCCGATAATATCCCGCTCGCAGCAGCGCTCGTTCAAATAGAGGTTCACTATCTGGTCAAGAATTTCATAGGGCGGCAGCGTGTCCTGGTCGCATTGATCGGGCCGCAGCTCTGCTGAAGGGGGTTTTGCAATGCTTGCCTGCGGGATGACCTCTCCCCCGCGATTGATGAACTGTGCCAGAGCATAGACCATGGTTTTGGGCAGGTCGGAAATTACGCAGAGGCCGCCGCTCATGTCACCGTAGAGGGTACAATAACCGACCGCCATCTCGCTTTTGTTGCCGGTGGAGAGCAGCAGATAGCCGAATTTGTTGGAGAGCGCCATCAGGATGTTGCCGCGGACCCGCGCCTGGATATTTTCCTCGGCCACATCCGGCTGCTTTTCGGCAAAGTGCTCGCGCAGCGTATCAAGATAGGCAGTGTATATGTGCGAGATGGGAATGACCTTGAAATCAATCCCCAGGTTTTGCGCCAGGGCGCGCGAGTCCTCTACGCTGCCGGCAGAGGAATAGATCGAGGGCATGGTGACGCCGAGAACATTTTCGCTGCCAATGGCCGCAGCGGCAAGGCAGGCGGTCACCGCGGAATCAATGCCGCCGGAAAGGCCCAGCAGCGCTTTTGAAAATCCGCACTTGCGCAGGTAATCGCGAATCCCCAGGACCAGCCCCTTATAGACGGCCTCAATGGTTTCCTCGGGCAGATATGGGGCCGCAGCGGGAGCGTCCCCGGTATCAATAAGCTGCACTTTTTCTTCAAAGGACGGCAGAATGGCTGCAAGCTTTCCCGCGGCATTGATAACCATGCTCCTGCCGTCAAATATCAGATCATCGTTGCCGCCGATAAGGTTTACAAAAATAAACGGGATGCGATGCCGCGCTGCATGGCTGGTGATAAGCGTGTGCCGGAGCTGTTCCTTGCCCGCATAAAAGGGCGATGCCGAGAGGTTGATAAACAGGGTCGCTCCCTTTTTGGCCAGAATCTCCAGGGGGTCGCAGGCATAGGCCGGCTGGGAGAGCACGTCTGGAACATTCCAGGCATCTTCGCAGATGGATATCCCGAGCATTTCGCCCTTGAAGGGATAGACGGAAATCTCCTCGCCGGGGTCAAAATAGCGGGTTTCATAGAACACGTCATAGGCGGGAAGCAAAGACTTGCACTGTTGGAAGACCTGCCGGCCCTCAGAGAGCAGTAGCGCCGCGTTATAGAGGCCGCGGCCGGTCTTTTTCCCTGTGGGGATGACGGTCCCGCACAGAATCCCAATCCCCGGAAATCGCGCGGACAGGCTGCACAGCCGGCCAATGCCGGCCTGGAGCTTTTCTATGAAAGCCGGCTGCTCAAGAAGATCAGTGGGCGGGTAGCCGGAGAGAAACAGCTCGGGAAACACTGCCAGGTCAGGCTTGTCCGGTGCTGCCTGCGACAATGCCTGTTCAATCTTTGCCAGGTTTCCGTCAATGTCGCCGATGGTTGAATTGAGCTGGGCAATGGCTATTTTCATGGGCTAAAAGCCGGTACTTTAGTTTTGCCTTCAAAGGAAACAGTTACCAACAGAATAATTAATATTATATAATATAATCTCTTGTCCAGTCATTAATGTCCTTAACAGTATTCTACCGTACAATTTTGCTGTTTTTCATGATTGGCAATGAGACACGTGCCCCACAGCCGAATCCCATACGTGAGTGCCGCCAGCACAACAAGCTGCACAAATACCTGCCAGCTTCCTTTCACAACACAAGCCAGCATGGCAATTGGCACCACTCCGATGCCCATCAGAAAAAGTCCAATAATAACGGCTCCTCCACCCCAGACGGCATAGGTTAACAGTAAGCTCCAGACCCACAAGGTGACGCCATATACATATGACGCAAATACCATGCATGTTCCGACCAATGGCTTCAACCTTCTGATCAGGGACAATGGTGCGAAGATTAAAAATGTAACCACCAGCGTGATATTCATGATTAACTGCAAAAAGGGGTAGATTTTTACGCCTGCCCATACCCCACCAGCTATCAGCATATTCAATGCCCCTGAGATAATAGTAAGAACTAAAATAATAAGAACCCATGCGCCTGTTGCCTTTAGTCCTTCTTTCATAACCTTGCCCTCCATGTAAGTATTTATTATTAACCTCTCACCCTTTAAGACAGACAGCGCTTGAGGAAAGTTCCACCCGGGGGGCAGGTTTGTAAAAACTGTTGTTTTCTGGTATATGGCAGTTAAAATAACTTTTTTTATTTTTTATGGAACTTTGGCAGGGGTATATCTGTCAAAAAGAAGTGGGGGATAGTATGGCGGTCATCATTGATGAGGATTACTCCTCGGTACAGCAGGCTGGTGCGGGTATCGCCAGCGCATTTGAGCAACTGATTGTCAAATATCAGCAAAAGGTTTTCAGCCAGTGCTACTTTTTGCTTAATCAGAACAGGGATGATGCGGAAGATGCAGCACAGGAAGTATTCTGCAATGCCTATAAAAACATTGGCTCATTCAAGGGTGAGGCGAAATTTTCCACCTGGTTGTACCAGGTCACCAGAAATCACTGTTTAAATATTCTGAACAAAGCAGGAAGAGATAATATGAGCCTGGAGGATTGCACAAAAGAAATGACCAGTAACCCTCAAACAGTAAATCCTGTTGATGACTGCGTGAGGTCGAAGGTGCGCCAGTTGGAAGAGCAGCACCGGGCGGTAGTAGCGCTGGTTCATTTTGATGATCTCAGTTACGAAGAAGCGGCGAAAGTTCTTGAATGCCCTATTGGTACAGTCAGATCGAGGCTTAATAGAGCGTTGGAGAAATTGAAGCCAATGCTGCAGGAATGTGTTGAATAGTTTATGCAGGTGTCACAATGAAGTGTGAAGAAATAAAAGAATATCTCTATGAGTATCATACGCTTCGATTAACCCAGAGATTATTTCTCGAAGTGGATGATCATCTGAAGACATGCGGGCAATGCCAGCAGGAACTAAAGGAACTGGAAGAAACCATAAACCTGCTCAATCGCGCAAAGCCCCCTGAAGTAGCAAAAGATTTTAAAGATAAAATTATGGATCGAGTGGGGATTGATTTAATCCCAGCTAATAAAAAACCACATGATACCGTAATGTTGAACCTCTCTCCAAACGCATCAGAAAAATATAAAGATTATATAGCTGCTAGAGATAAAGTCTCTGAAAAAACGGAGCCTAAGGTTATTCCCTTTTATAAAAAGAAACCTTATAGATTCGCCCTGCAGGGAGTAATTGCCGCCATGGTTGTCCTTGCAGTAGCAACTACCATAAAACTTGCTTCGCAGCCTTCCAGAGAGGCAGTTACTCGTGGCGTTCGCCAGGGGATAATTACGAAAGATGCATGTGCTGAGGCAATCCAGTTATACAATGAGGGTACACTATCCAGAGATTTGGCCCTAAAAGAAAAATTGCTGAGCGATGCTCTTTCACAGCGCTGTGAGGACAAAAAGATACAGGCAAAAATTCATAACAACCTGGCAGATTGCTTTGAGAGCCAAGGTAAGATTGATACTGCGATAGAAGAGTATAAGAAGGCAATAGAAATTGATCCAGAGCTTGCAACTGCTTATATAAGCATAGGGGATATTCATAAAAAGAAAAGTGAGATAGGTGAAGCTATAAAATTTTATGAAAAAGGTATTAGGCTCATTACATCAAAATTATTAAATGAAGATATCAGTTCAGATGAAATAACATTATATAAAGAAGAGTTAGAAAATGCAAAAATTGAATTAGAAAAAATCAAGACTCTTTCAAAATGAAAATAATTATTATGTATATATCAACGTGTTTTTAAGCGTTTTTGCGGCATAAAATGTTTATGTGGCAGACAGCAAAAAATATCTTTGACCGCAATAGTCCCCACGAAATTCATACTGTGCTAGTCTTGGGTGCGGGAGCAAGCGCTCATCTTGGATATCCACTGGGTCCGAAGCTTTGTACTATCATTATCAAGAACACCTCTAAACAAAACAGCAACACATACACTGAACTTCTTGAAATGGGTTTTAATAATGAAAAAATTAACAAATTTCATGACCAGCTCAGTAGATCATGCCCCAGTTCTATTGACGAGTTTCTGTCAGACCGACGCGAGTTTATTGATATCGGCTGCGCAGCAATCACACAGAATCTAATCAGATATGAAGATGAAAACCAACTTCATATACGGGACAATAATTGGTATGTTCTTCTAAGAGATAGAGTTAAATCGGATATCAACAGGAATATATGGCCTCCGGTGATCGTCACGTTCAACTACGATTTATCTCTTGATAAGTTCCTATACGATTTTATCACCAGTACTTACCCGCGAGATGCTTCGATAACTACACTTCAAAATCGTGTTCTAATTTATCATGTTCATGGCCGTCTTGGCTGTCTTGATTACGAAACTGGCCAAAATTCTCACCGGACATATGGTGAATTTGTATCACCGAGAGAAATATTGGCTATTGGCCAGGGTATTCGGATTCCATGTCAACTGGAGAACGACTACGGAAAAGATATGATAGGTGCGCAAAAGGCAATCAATAAGGCGAAACGAGTAATTTTTCTTGGATTTGGTTATGACAAAATGAATTTAGATCGCTTACGTGTTGACAGCAGTTTAAACAAAATGAAGTGGGATGGAGTAGATAAATATTTCGGGACCGCTTATAAACTAAGCCGAGATCGTATACAAAAGATCGAGGAGTTGAGCGAGAATCGATTGACTCTCGGAGATCCAAATCAAACCATTTTTGATTACCTATCTTCTGCCCTGGCTTGTTGGAAAGAAGTTTAAAAACATCTTTTATCCTTTTGCTCCTTAAAAATGATTCTGCCACCCACGTGATTCCTTAAAGCAGTGGGCTCTACAAATCTTTTATGTCAAAGTCAGCAGAAAAGGATAAAAGATAAAAACTGAAAATAGATAGTACTGGGCGGGCAAAAACCTTTTCCCTTCCCACTTTTACTAAAAAAGATGGTGTTTCAGTCACCCACTACCTCCAATCCCCGATCATCTGAAAACCTGCCCAGTAAAACGGGTGGCTGTATTCAGTCTTCCGCCTGAGTGATAGCTGCGCCTGTCGTAGGGCCTCGGGCTTTGACATTCCCTTCTTCTGCCAGTTCTCGTAAAAATTCTCCATTAGCACCCCGGTTGCCCGGTCATCCACCGCCCACAGCGTGGCAAGAAGTGACGGGGTGCCGGCATAGATAAATCCACGGGACAGCCCCACCATGTCGTCCCCTCCCTGTATCTTCCCCAGCGCTGTCTCACACGCGCTCAGCGTCACCAGGCTTGCCGCGGGAAGATTCATCCCGAATATCTCATGCACCTGCAGGACGCCGTCATTCTCTCCTTTGGGGTCTGGTGCGAGCAGCAGACCTGACTGCATCGGCTGCATGTCATTGAACTCCCCGTGACACGCAAAATGAAGGATATTTGCTCCCCCTGAGTTATCTTCTACTGCTGCCTTGGTTGCCTCTTTGCGCTCGTACACCTGCTTCTCACTGAACAGCTTCTCGATGGCGTTTACCTCTGCCTCAGCAAATGCAAGCGGCGAAGCATAGGTAGTGGCCGGATTTGCCAGGGCAAAAAAGCGGCGGCTGTCTTTACCGTCCCTCTTCTCAAGGTACTGGGCTACGCTCGCTGCCGGAAGAACGGATATGGCGTATTTATCGACCAGGTATTTCTTTCCGTCGCTCAGGGAGCAGAAGGGAATCTTGTGCAGGCCACCATGGGGAACAATAATAAGTTTCTGTGCGGTTATATCTTTCTCTACTGGGGAAATAAGCTTTTTGTAAAGCTCTTCTGCTATCGCTGCATACTCCTGCCGGTTCCTTTGTAGCTGGCTATCCGTAAGCTCGACTGGCTGCCCGCCTGCTGCAAGGGTTATTACCGGTACCGGCCGTCGTGTCCGGTTTGAAATATTGGCAAGCCGGAACCGATTCACCGTCTCAAGCACCTGCTTGTTGCCGAGAGCTAATTGAGTGACCTTTATGTTGTCCTTGGTTATTACCCAGGCATAAGTGCAATCAGCGGCAGTGTAGTACTCAAGCACTGCTGTGTCAGCACCAAGCATCTTCTGCAGCTTGCCAACATCAAAAACCGGCACATCGATGAGTGATGCCACTTTGCCGCCCTGCAGCTTTATCTGGTTGATAAACTCCTCATACCGAGCGGCTGCCTTGCTAAATTCCGCACTCACCTGCTGCAGCTCGCCTGCGGGGGCACGGGTGCCCAGTTCTTCAAGCCGTGTGAGCCGGGCGCGAAGGATTGCCACCCCTTGATGCAACTTTTGATCCTCTGCCAGCACTGCTTTATCCTGCGCTCCGGTGCCTTCTGCACCGCGGGCTGCGAGTCGCTCAAGGAACAGGCGGGATTTAACCCGCTCTGCATACTGTAGGGATTCCTGTTCATAGCCTGCTCCCTTTTCCTTCAGCAGCACCCGCACCATGCCATCGTAAGCATCAAGACGCTTGAAATTCCCCCCAGCCTCTCCAGACATGAAGTTCCTGCGTGCAGTGGCATTCAGGGTACGCCATTGCGACTCTATCAAATTGATTGCTCTCTGGAATTGCTCTTTGGAGTCATTTAATCTGCTTTGCCCCTCGAGGGAAAGGCCCAGGCCGATATGTCCAGTGATTATCCAGAGGGGTATCTTTATTGCTTTGTTCAATTCATTATCAAGTGCCTTTTGAAATTGCTTCTCTGCCTCTACATATTCTTTCTTAGCAAGATAATACGTACCGAGACCAGTACCTGTTGTTGTATCATTTTGGAATATTTCGTATGCCCCATCAACCCTGCCGGTTTCAAGATACAAAAATGCCAGGTTGTTAAGGTCTTGAATGACATCCGGATGGTCTTTGCCAAGGGCTTTCTTTCTTATCGTAAGCGCCCGCTTGTAAAACAGCTCTGCCTTGGTGTAGTCTTCGAGGGCTTTATAAAGCGATGCCAGGTTGTTGAGGCTGCTGGCTACAGAGGGGTGGTCTTTACCGAGAGCTTTCTCGAAGATGTCAAGTGAACGATTGAAAAGCAGCTCGGCCCTACTATAGTCGCCGATGGAATAATAAAGTCCTGCCAAATTGTTGATGCTGGTGGCCACAGAGGGGTGGTCTTTGCCGAGGGCTTTCTCTGTTATCGTAAGTGCCTGCTTATGGAGGGGCTCTGCTTTAGCGTAATCACCACGAACTTTATACAGTTCAGCTAGATTATTGAGGCAGGTGGCAACAGAAGGGTGGTCTTTGCCGAGAGCTTTCTCAGCTATTGAAAACGCCCGTTTGTAGAGCGGCTCTGCCTTGGCGTAGTCGCCATGAGAATAATAAAGTAGCGCCAAGTTGTTGAGACTCTCAGCCACATCCAGATGGTCCTTACCGAGGGCTTTCTCTCTTATCTCAAGCGCCCGCATATAGAGTGACTCTGCCTTGGAATAGTCGCCGAGAACTGCATACAATCCGGCCAAACTGTTTAGACTGGTGGCAACAACAGGGTGGTCTTTGCCGTGAGATTTCTCATCTATCTCAAGCGCTCGTTTGTAGAGCGGCTCTGCTTTTGCATAATAGCCACGGGCTTGATACAGTAATGCGAGGTTGTAGAGGCTAGTGGCGACATCAGGATGGTCTTTACCGAGGGCTTTTTCTGTAATCTCAAGAGAGCGGCTAAAAAGTGGTTCTGCCTTGGCGTAGTCGCCGAGTGCTTTATACAGTAACGCTAAATTGTTAAGGCGGATGGCAACATCAGGGTGGTCTTTGCCGAGGGCTTTCTCATCTATCTCAAGAGCCCGCTTATAGAGCGGTTCTGCTTTTGTATAGTCGCCGAGAGTTGCATAGAGTCCTGCCAGGTTGTTGAGGCTGGTGGCAACATCAGGGTGGTCTTTACCACGGGCTTTTTCAAATATCTCAAGAGAACGCTGATAGAGTGGTTCTGCCTTGGCGTAGTCGCCACGGGCTTGGTACAGAGCTGCCAGGTTGTTGAGGCTGGTGGCAACATCAGAATGGTCTTTGCCGAGGGCTTTCTCGCGTATCTCAAGACAGCTATTGAAGAGTGACTCTGCTTTTGTGTAGTCGCCAAGTTTTTGATACAGCGTTGCCAGGTTGTTGATTATGGTGGCCACAGTAGGGTGGTTTTTGCCGAGGGCTTTCTCATCTATCTCACGAGCTTTCTCTGAATATGGGATCGCTTCCTGATAGTGGCCCTGTATGTAAAGCTCTATTGCCTTTTGATTGTATTCCTCGGCTTCCTGCGGGGCCTGTGAGTTTGCCTTTAGTGTTGAGACAAATAAAAACAGGCTTACCGCCAGCGCAATAATGTAATATCTCTGCGCACAAAAAACTCCCATAATTATTCCCCTCAATGTGCACATAATTATTTACCTCACCGGACATACTGCATGAAGAAAAGCAATAAACCCTGTAGAAAGCTGTAATACCTCCACTATACCGGCAGCTAAGATGTGTGTCAAGCCTTCGAAGACTGCATAGAATCGTCAACCGACTGTTTTTTCTACAAAATAACCTCGGCACCCATCTGCCGTTTAGCCATGGAACTTTCTTGCTCGTTGGATTGTCTTAAAGAACAAAAAGACAGACATCAAATAAACCGCAAGGAGGCCAACATGGAAGCAATCACAACCGTAGAAAACACAGAGATTATAAAAACCGGCGAGCCGCAATCGGCTAATGCCCCGGAAACCATTCAGGCATTTAGCATTCTGAATTTCATTTGCCATATGCTATTCCACCCACATGATTTTTTCCAGCACGTCTTCAGTCAGGAGAAAAGACGGGTATTGCTGTTCTCAGTAATCTGGTTAACTGGAACAGTCATGGTGATGAACTCTTATATGGACCAGGAAGCCATAACAAGCAAAAATACCTTAGCCAACTGGCCTGCACTCTGGCTTGCTTCAATTATCGCCGGCCCTATCTGGGGAGTCTTTGTTTACTGGATGGGTGGTGCCCTTTATAACCTGAGGGTCAGGCTTTCCGGAGGCAGCAGGGACTACGCGGCTGCCCGACAGATTAACATATACAGCTACCTTCCCGTGGCAATTGTTACAATCGGCTTCTACTGCGCTTACAACGGTATCTATGGCGATACATATTTTACAACTGATCCTAGTGCCTTTTTAGATATTGCTTTCGCACTCTGCATAATAGCCGCCATTGTCTGGTCGTTAATCATCAGCTTCAAAGGCGCAAGAATTGTCCATGCTGCAAAACCGATGCGAACGGCTATTTTTTTCTTGGTCCTGCCCGGATTAGCCTACTTCTCATATTTCAGCTTTATCGTTGCAGACTCTGTAAAATCAAAAATACACATAAAAGACGCAAATCAGCTTGCATTTCAGGAGATGAAACAGGGGAATTACCTTCAGGCAGAACACTTGTTCAATGAAGCGTTGCGCAATCCTTCGATAACTGCCCACCAGTCCGTTACTTTGCTTTCAAACCTCGGCATGCTCTATGCGAATAAGGGCATGTATAAGGATGCTATCAATACTTATAAACGGGCACAGGCATTTACTGCCGTGGGTAGCGCTGAATATTTTGCACTCTCCGGCCAGTTAAAAATTCTTGAAAGCAGGGATATACGCTCGGCAGTGGCGGATTTTGAAAGATCTCTGTATGTACAGCCGGATGATTTCGCCAGCCATAACAACCTCGGACTTATCTACATGGGAGTGCTGGGCAAGGACATGGTTGATCTCAAAAAGGCATTGTTTCATAACTCCAGGGCTGTTGAGCTGTCCCCGCGCGATGAAGCCAGCCATTTTAACCTGGGATTGAATTATTACTACTTGGGCAGATACTCGGATGCTGTTTCAGAACTGGAGGTTCTGCAGAGGGCGAACCCCGATGAAGCTCAGTATAAAACCTATCTCGGGCTGTGCTATCTCCAGGCAGGGGATGAGAGCCGTGCAAAAATGTTGCTTGCCGATGCTGTTAAAATTGACCCATCCTGGGTAAAAAAGACTGTCCGGACAGAGCTTGGCATTGAATAAGGTATCCTAAAAATAAAACCTTGATTTATAAGGAGAGAAGCTATGCATAGAGATGGATATAAAAATTTTATCCTCATAACTCTCTTAAGAGCACCGGGCCGTTCAATGGAAGTGTGGGAAATGATCAGAAAGTTTGAACAATTATTTATAACCGGTGAAGGCAAAATATTCATCAATAGGGAAGAGATTGATACTGATTGGGGTCGCGAGCAACGATGGAAAAACGAACTGAAATGGGCGCGAAAAGACCTCGTGCTAAAAGGGTGCTTAGAGAAGGGTACACAACATGGTGTTTGGGAACTGACAGACTTCGGCAGGCAAGTTGCCAATAATCTCCCCAAAAATCCGAATCTTCTTTATGGGCACGAGGCAACACGAACAAGGGTTGCAATAACCGCCATGATTAAAGCCATAAGGCAAATACCAAATGAGACCATAAGAATTGAAACGGCAAAGAGCCTGGAAATTGTTTTATAAGCTCCCTTAAAGGATTCTGCACCTGTGAGATTTCTGACAACAATGGAACTTTTGAGGAAGCAGATTTGTCAAAATAATCAGAAAAGAATAAAAGTTAAAACTTAAATCCATTACCCAGAAAAAGAGGTGGTCACATGAATAGTAAAAAAGAATTGAAAAAACAAATTATTATTGCACAGAAAGCCTTTGCTAAGGGGGAGTATGACAAGGCAATTACCACCCTCCAGGTGCTTTTTAAAATGTTCCCTAATTCTTCTGAGATAGGCTCCTTTTTAGGCTTGTGTTATTTAAAAAACAATGAACCTCTCCAAGCGCTTCTAATATTTAATAATTGCCCTCTGAGCGATGATGTTGAAGTTGCCCTTTCTCAGCTATATTCATTAGGAACCTGTTACAGCACACTCCGGTTATATGCTTTTGCCATAGAAACATATAAAAAGCTTCTGTCCCTTGCGGATAGCGCTGAGATCAAAGAAGAAGTTTATTTTCAGTTAAATGACGCTTATGCTTTGGACAACAGGTGGGAAGAGGCAATTGCAGTTGCAAAAGAGGGGCTTTCAATAAATTCCTCCTGGTACCGTCTAAAATTTTCCCTCAGTATTTCCTATCTTTTCTTGAAAAACAAACAACAAGCAATTGCTGTGGCTGATGAGCTTAAATCTTCGCAGCCTTCGCTTGCCGCAGAACTGTATGAATTGATTGAAAATGATAGCCCGGAACAGGATAAGAAAGATGAAATTGAAGGCCGTCGCAGCGCAGAAGAGCATTATCTCAGAGCAACTGAAATGATAAAACATCGAGAAATGGAGTCGGCTATTAATGAGTTAGTCGAAGCACTCGGCTGTGATGACAAATATGCCTCAGCCATTACGATGCTGGGCTGCATCTATGATAATTATAACCTGCTGGATGAAGGTTTAACCATGCATAGAAAGGCTATAGAAGTTGATCCAAAGCATGCCCTTGCTTATAGCAACATGGGCTATGTTCTTCAGACACAGGGAGATAAAGAGGGCGCTCTTAGTGCATATCTAAAGGCGCTTGAGATTGATCCTGATCTGGTGCAGGCGCATAACAGCGTGGGTTTTTTGTATGACAACCTTGGCGACTACGAAAAGGGCATTTCACATTTCCTGGAAGCCTACCGCATTGAACCGGATAGATTTGGTACTCACAATAATTTGGGGTATGCCTACAGAGCGGTAAATAAAATTGAAGAGTCATTATTTCATTACAACAAAGCAGTAACAATTGACCCCAAAAACATTGATTTGCGATTAACAGTTGCGGCTATATATAAAGATAGCGGCCGGGTAAAAGAAGCCGTAGCGGAATACCTTGCAGCTTTAGAGACAGACCCCGATTCGTTAAGAGTCTGGTCAGAAGTTTGCTGGTACTGCATGGAGGTAGAGAATGAGGAATGTATGTATCGGGCACTGGAAAAAATATCAGAGCTTCCTGCTCGGGACCATGTAGAATTATTTCTTAAGGCAAGGTGTTTGGAGCTGAGTGATATCCCCAAATCTTTTGACTGCTGGAAGCAATATCTGCACCTTGCAGAGGAAATTTCGCTTGACCGAGAAAAAGTTGCTTATGCTCAAGACAGGGTGAAAATGATGAGCCGTATTATCAATTAACACAGCGCAAAGATTGTCGCTAAACGGTTACTAATCTTATACAGTGAGGGGCGAGCAATGGGAAATATAATATTAATATCAAGAAAAGGTAAACGAATTGGCGAAAGAGACATAATATGCAGTTGCTGCCATTTAGAGAGGAATCCTGTCTGGCGCTATTCCGAAAGTAACATAGGGACTGTTTGTTTATGCTCGGAATGTAAGGTGAAAATATTTGAAAACTCCTTTGATAGAATTGATATATCTAATTTAAGGCTCTGTGAACAGGGTGGCGGATTCGAAACGAATCGCAGAAAGCACTAACAGCCTTTAATCAGAAATAAGGATTTGAGTCCTACGTTAGGAGAAATAATGAAAAGATGCTACGAATTCTATATCCTAAAAGAAACAGTGACAGAATCTGACGGGAGAACCTCCTCTTCTCGTCTGTTTACCGAAATTCATCCTGATGCTGAGGAGACAGTTGAGCAGTTATTGGCGAAACATGATAGGAATTCATGGGAATTCTTTGGCAATATTGATGTCTCCTTTCGCCAAGATGGTCTTTGGCCGTGGGCGATAGTGTTTTATGAAGAGGAATACCGCATAGCAGGGCATGTTGTCGCTCTTCGCCAGAATCGTACAGACTTTTCCTTCACAGCCCTATCACTCAAGCCCGGGTGCTATTCAATCGCCGAACAAGGAGTCCCACCGGTAGGCGTTTTGTTCATCAACAGGAAGTCAGCTCTTGAGGCCGCTGCTTTGCAATCTGAACTATTCAAGAAGGCGTGGGAACAGCTTGCGGAGATGCCAGAGAACCGTCATTGGATTTGCATTGCAGAGTCACCGTCAAAAGAATGGGTACGACAGACAACAGCTAATGACGATCAACTATTCAGGAAAATCGTTGGCACCTAACTCCGTATTGTAGTCGAAAGCGACGCGCTATGTGTTGGAGAATCTCAGATGTAGGAGGAACCATATGACACAAGATCAGCTTGACCGTAGTCTGAAATGGGGGGTCATCTTCTCCATTTTGTGGTTGGCAGGGGCCGGATCACTCTTAGCCGTTATATTCGGCTATAAGGCAAAAAAAGCAATCGAAGCGTCAAATGGAAGTCTTGTCGGCAGCGGTAGGGCATGGTGGTGCTTGGTTGTTGGAGGGCTCGGCATTATTTTTTGGGTTCCTATAGTATTTGTTGCGGTCATTAACCAGTTCTGACACATGCAAGCCACATAACAAATCGCTCAAGAGGGACGCAGCAAAGGGATGCCGCATCCATTTGCTTTTGCATTACTAAATACAGTGGTTACATCTAAAGGGTGCCTCTAATAATTCTGTTTTACGCTAAACAGCGGGCAGAAAAATAACAAAAAGTTGCATTAATTGAGCGCTTTGAAAATTCTTTTTTTAGCGTCCCCTAAAGTTTAAAAGTAATGCTTACTGCAAACCCCTCATCTTACCCTGCCACAATTTACTATCTTGCCATATCTATCTTTCACTTTTTTAAAAGTCCAGGAAACGTGTCAGCAGCAGACCCTGTGCAGTACAAATTAATATTCTATATAGGATTGTTCTGGTAATCTCCCATTGTTAGATAGAGTTAAATCCCATACGGCTTTTGCGTATGCTCCCAGTCGCTGATGATGGCGAGCACTTCCCGTGCATCCGCGGCCGCATTGAGACTGTGCAGGAGGTGCCGGCTTTGCGCTGCCCGGCTGGCAAGGGCCAGCACCTGGATCTGCTCGTCAGCCGGTGGTACAGAAAAGAGCGGGAAAGTAAATGCTGAGGATTTGTTATATTGAGGATTTCTGAAAGGCTTTCCAGCTTACTTTTTATTCAAATGCAGTATTTTCGCCCCTTCGAAACCGTTGAATCTCGTCGCCGAGGCGATGCTGTAGGCGCCGATGTTTTCGGTGTAGAGGTAATCGCCGACGTGCAGGTTTGCCGGCAGCTCAATGGAAACGGATATTTTATCGAAGCTGTCGCAGGTCGGCCCGACCACGGCGCAGACCTCAGGATGCCCTGCCTTGAATGCGTGAAAATTCGGAATCCAGTGATCATAGACCACGCCGGAAAACGTGTGATAGACACCGTCGTTTATATAGTAGAACAGCTTGCCGTCGCGCCGCGCCGTGCCGATGATCTCCGATACGAGCGTTGCGGCGTTGGCGACCATGAACCGGCCGGGTTCGGCAATCAGTTCGGTATCCGCGGGGAACAGCCGCACGCATTCGCTGTTGATAATGCGGCCGAGCTTTTCCAGATGGGGCACGCTCTCATCATAGGCCACGGGAAATCCGCCGCCCATGTCCACAATCTTCAGCGGGTAGCCCCTTTTTCTCGAATCGTTGAATATCTCCGCGGCGATCTGCAGGGCGGTCGTATAGTTATCTAAATTGGTGCACTGGCTGCCCACGTGAAAGCTCAGGCCCTCGACCACGAGCCCCGCGTCAAACGTCTGCCTGATAAGCTGCAGCGCCTCGCCGGGCTCGATGCCGAATTTTGAGCTCATCTCAACCTGCGAGCCGATGTCGGGAACCTTGAGGCGCAGGACGAGCCCCGCCGTGGCGCAGTGCTGCCGGATTTTTTCAAGCTCGGCATGGTTATCGTAGGTTATCAGCGGCCGGTATTTTTTTATCTTCTGCAGGGTCTGCCGGTCCTTGATGGTGTTGGAGAATATGATCTTGTCCCATATATAAAAATCCTTGGCCCGTTCTTCGAAGTGCTTGATATATTCATACACCTGCATGAACTCGTTGTATGAGGCCACATCGAAGCTGCAGCCCTCCTCAAACAGGGTCTTGATGATTTCCTGGTTGGAATTGGCCTTGACTGCGTAGTATGCCTGCACCCGCGGCAGATGCTTCTTGAAGTGACGGTAGTTTCTGCGTATCGCGTCGTGATCGATGATAAACAGTGGAGTGCCGTGTTTGTCGGCAAGCTTGCGAAGCTGCTCTTTCATGGTTTTCACTGCGGTAGATTTATATAAAGCCGCCGGGAGCACAGGGGCCGGCAGCGGGATGGCCCTGTTTACGGGCTGAGCTTTTCAATAAGGTTTTTGAGCTTGGTAATCTCTTTGTTGTTTTTAAGAAACGACCGGGTGAGCTTTCCGCGCAGCTCCTCGCCGCGGTCGTACAGCCGCTTCAGCTTTTTGGGCCGGGTTGTCTGGATGGCATAGGCCGTCATCAGGGGCAGCGCTACCGTTACATCCAGGTACGCCGTGACTGTTTCTTCGAGCTTGGTCGGGTCAATTTTACCCCAGCTGGCAGCCTCTGAGGGCGGCGCGCCGGAAAGGCCGCCGGTATCAGGCCGCGCGTCAGTCACGTTGATATCATAATCCTGCCCCACCTCCGGTATCATCAGCACTTCCTGTATCTGCGGCTCGGTCTGCAGCACGAAATTCTTCGGGCTGCCGCCGCCGATGAGGATGACCCCGGTCTTTCCCTTCTCATATTTTTTCGCGTTGAGCACAATCGCCGTGGAATCATTGACGTCGATGCTGGGGTTTATTTTCAGCTTGAATTTGTCCTGCAGGTTAAGGGCTTTTGCCAGAAGCTCCACGCCGGCGACATTCATGCCGATGGTGGAATCGCCCGGCGATGAGGTGAACACCGGTATGCCGTTGCGAAAGGCAGCCGCCAGGACGCTCACCTGCCCGAGACGGTTCGTTTTTTCATAGTTATTCAGAATGTTTCCCATCAGGTGGTAGAACTCCCGGGTCCCCATTTCCTTCTGAAATTCCGGCCGCACCAGTATTTCCCGAAGCCTCCGGTCTGTTTCCATGAGCACGTCTTCATAATCGAACAGAATGTCATAGATGCGGGTCACGCCCTTGTCCCGCAGGTCCGCGTCATCCACGTTGTGGCTGCCGCGAAACATGGGCAGGTTGAACGCAAAATGGATATCGTGATACATGTTGGCGCCGGTGGCGGTGATCCAGTCCACAAACCCGTGGTTCATGAGCGGGATGATCGCTGACGGGCCGAGGCCCGCGGGCGTCAGCGCGCCGGCAAGGCTCAGGCCGATGGTAACATCCTTTTTAGCGTAGTGGTCGCGCAGCAGGTGGCAAGCGGCCCGGAGGCGTCCGCCGTTATAGGCGTCGAGGTTATCAATGAGGCTGACAATGCTCGTATTTTTTGTGATCGGCGCGGGCATGATTCGCTTTCCTGAGAGATAGCGTGCCTTGCCTGGGCAGGTTTTTGCGTTCTGTTTTTTCATTTGATTCACTCTGCTTTCTATCAATTGATTATAGTGTATAATGGGAGTTCAAATTGAATGAAGGAGCGCGCCCGCTGCGTAAAAAAATATTACAGCATAGGGACCAATGATAAGTCAAGAAAAGAGATGCGCTGCGCCGGCTGGCAGACCAGGGAAACAGCTGGTTGAATTGTGTCACAGGTGAAAAACGATATTCAAATGCCGTACTGCTTACGGCGGCGCCAGAGCGTTGCCTGGTCGATGCCGAGCACATCGGCAGCCTCCTGCAGGGATTTGGTTGCAGCGAGCACGCGCCGGATGTGCAGCTCTTCAATTTTTTCCAGGCTGACCAGACCGCCGATCCGGGGAATGGCTTCGCGCGGGAGCATGGTTTCCGGCAGGTGCTCGACGCCGATGCGCTCAGCCGGGCAGATGATCGCTGCACGCTCCACGACATTGCGCAGCTCCCGTATGTTGCCGGGCCACGGATAATTCCTCATCGCCTGCAGTGCCTCTGCGGTAAAGCCCAGGAAAGTGCGGTGGTTTGCCCGGCTAAAAAACTGCAGCAGACGCTCCGCAAGCGGGGCGATGTCATCCTGGCGGTCGCGCAGCGGAGGTATTTCAATCTGGATCACGTTCAGCCGGTAGAAAAGGTCTTCCCGGAACCGGCCGTCACCGGCAGCTTTTTCCAGGTCCATGTTTGTTGCGGCCATTATCCGGACATCCGCCCGTCGTGTTACCCGGTCACCTATACGCTCGTATTCATGATCCTGCAGAAAGCGCAGCAGCTTGGGCTGAAGGGACAGCGGCAGGTCTCCGATTTCATCCAGAAAGAGGGTGCCGCCTTCGCTTGCTGCAATGCGGCCGGGGCTGTCCTGCACAGCCCCGGTAAATGCCCCCCGCACATGTCCAAACAGCTCGCTTTCCAGCAGCTGCCCGGGAATGGACGGGCAGGAAATATTGCCGAACGGCTTGCCCTCCCGCCTGCTCCAGCCGTGTATCATGCGTGCCATCACGGTTTTGCCGGTGCCGCTTTCACCTCGCAGCAAAACCGCAGCCTCTGCAGTTGCAACCTGCCGGGCCATGCTGACAGCATGCTGCATGGCGGGGCTGCCGGTTGAAAAATCCAGCTCCGGATTTACCCGTTCCAGGTCTTCCGTAAGGCTGGCTATTTTTTGCTCCAGCAGGCAAACTTCAGCGATTTTCCGGACCGCAAGCGATACCTGGGAAGGAGTAAACGGTTTTGGGATATAGTCAGAGGCTCCCCGGCGCATTGCCTCGACTGCCGTGTCAATGGAGGCATAGGCTGTTATGACGATTATCTTGAGCCCCGGCGTGATGGCAAGCAGCTGCGGGATTAAATCAAGCCCGCTTGCCGCGCCGAGCCGTATATCCACAAATGCCGCTTCAAAATTTCTGCGTGCCGCCTCGGCCACTGCGTCCGGGGCATTGCTCACGGCAACAACCCGGTGCTCCTCGGTTTCAAGGCAGACGGACAGGGTTTTGCGGATGTTTACTTCGTCATCCACAATAAGAATCTGTAACGATGCAGTTGCTGCAGGTTCATTCATGTGCAAACCCCGGCTGATGATTACAAATTCTCCTCAATATACAGCGTGAGTTCTATCATGCGCTCAAGCAGCTCATCACCCGGGATGCCTTTGAAATTTTTGCAAATCAGCTCTTTGGCAAACAGACGGGCGATGTAGCGGATTTTAAGCGTCTTGTTTTTTGAAGTGAACACAAAGTCGCGGTGGCCGTTGTTGATGACAATCACATTCTGCTCCTCATCATAATAGGAGCGCCACAGCTCACCCGGCGCCTTTTTATAGGTATAGCCGGGCAGTCCCTGACGGGTCTCGGGAGAACGGGGGTTTTCAGGGAGAAGGAATTCCGTGACGGTGATCATAGCTTCCGCGGAACAGGTTATATCACCCTGCACAGCAATTACCCCGATTCTGGTTAGTCCCGGATTCCGGTCTGCAGAGAATGTTGCTATTTCACTTCCACTTGACTCAAGTTTTCCGTCACCTGCAACAATCTCCCAGCGGAAAGAAAGATTTTCTTCAACCTGTTTTTTGCTTCGATCTCTGGCCATGGCCCGCAGGTTTTTTGTTTCACCTACCGGGACAACGCATGATTGCGGCACAATCCTCACGCTGAAAAGGGGCCCGGCAAACTCAAAAAACTGTTTTTGAACGGCCGGGCCGGACAACGGCGCGGATACCGGTGAGGCACTGTCTTCCGGGGGGCCGGACATGGTGGCGCGGGGTTTTGCGGTTCCCTGCCGGCTCTGCAGGTGAATGTCAAACCAGTCATACTCCTCCGCAGGCAGGGAAAGTACGGCTTCCTTCAGCGCTTTCTGAACAGAGCGCAAAATTTTAACGCTGGCCCGTTCTTCTTCAGCCCGGCGCTGCTCGTCAATAATGGCAAGCAGCTTTTGCTCTACCGGCGCCAGGGAGTCGACCAGCGATTGTAATGCCTCGTCGTGGATGACGCCGCTGCGGGTTCCCGGGGTCAGGTTGAGAAATGGCGCATCGACAATGCCCTGCAGATAGGCAGACGACCAGGGCTCATGGTTGAAAACATCAAGTTCCCGCAAATCTTCAATGATGCGCGTGCCTGAGCGGTACAGGCTGACATGCCCCTGGTTGTCAGGTTCGCCCAAGTAAATTTCCGCATAAATGTCTCCGCTGGGGGACTGCACCGGGCCGAGGTTATGCAGCAGCCGGCCGGTGAATTCGCGCGGCTCAACAATAAATTCCTTGCGTGCCCTGCGGTCGATAACTTTTATTGTGACGCCGGATGTGCGAATCCGGTCCCGCAGCTCTGATGCCAGATACCACTGGATTTTTTCCCCGCTGAGCTGTCGCACCCCCGGCAGCAGCGGTTTGATGACGAGCTCAACCCCCTTGACGGGCAGCAGCGCTTTTTTTCCCTGCACGGTATATCCGGGATCTCCTTTTGACATGCGCATACGGTAATTCACGCCGTCGGCCCCTGACGAGGTCATGGTAAGCTCCTCGCCTACGGTCCAGAAGCTGAGAAGCCCGATGCCGAATTCACCCTGCAGCCCCTCGACTCCTTTAACCTTCATCTCGCGTTTTATGGAATCACAGATATGTGTTGCAACATAGGCGAAATCCGGCAGCCCGGCTTCGGTATGATGAATGCCCGCGCCGTCGTCAATGATTTTAAGAAAATGCTCTCCGTGCTCCTGGCCGCGTATAATAGTTATATTTTTGGCTCTGGCATCAATACTGTTTTCAGCCAGTTCCGCAATGGCCTTAAGGGGATTGGTCTGGGAAAGTGCTATAATGTTGATTGCATTCCAGTTGTCCCCGATGCGCAGCTTTCCCTTGAGCCGGGTGCTCTTTTTTTTCATCAAGTTTTATTCCCTGATTTATATGATAAAGTTAACAAGCACAGTGCATATCATAATGTACATTTATTCTCATCGCAATCTGAATTTTTCTTTGCCGGGAAACTACGGCACCTGAAAATAGTTTATAACGCTTTTGGTATCGCCGGGACATTTATATTGACACACTAGAGCCAGCTGCCTATACTTTGTCTATCCAAGAGTTGACCGGTTTCATCCCTCACAAGCCTCGCCCCGCAGGCGGGGAGATTTACATTTTTAGAAGCAGCCTATTTTTACAGTGTTGCCACGAGATATCCCGAGCAGATCGAACATCTTCAAAAAGTTTATACAAAAGACATCGTCCGGGATATCATCGATAAAACAGGGGAAACACTGTCATGGATAAAAAAACTGCTCTAAATATTTTAGGCCAGTTTAAGGCTCAGTTAGAACGAAAAGGGATAAGGATCAAAAGTCTGGTTCTTTTCGGCTCATGTGTCGCAGATACCTGCAGGGAAGGCAGTGATATTGACGTGGTGGTTATAGCCGAAGATTTTACCGGGAAGGGCTACTGGGAGCGCATAGATATTCTTTCCGATGCTATCTACGAGGTTTTTCAGCCGATCGAGGCAATAGCCATGACTCCCCATGAATGGGAATCAGAACAATCTCTGATAGCCGGATACGCAAGAAGCGGCGAAGTGCTGTTTGCGCAATAAGCATAGAGGCATTTTTGTGCCCCTGCTCCAAAAGAATTTTAGCCTCCGCAATTGCCTCGCGGGCACGCTCAAGACGATATGTAACAAGGGCTGCAGTTTGCTCGGTCATAAAATGACGCCCTCATTTTTTACATTTTTACAAAAGGGCATGGCGGCATACAGGGGCGCGCTCCTGTCAGTGCCGTTTCCATGGTTAAAAATTGGCGGTTTTCTGGAGAAACGATCACTGCAAAAACGCAGTTATTTTTTGCTATTTTTTGTATCAGCTACCTCATGGTATCCTTTCTAAATAAGGGCACACAAAATTCCCCTTAAGTTTTAAAGCTTTCTCCTGCTTCAGTCAGGTAAATATAACTTCTTGCCTCCCTGTGTCATAAATCCGGAGCCCAGTTACGTGCGCCATGCACAACGCCTGTGATCCATACATCGCTTTTATCAATGCGATACATAATTCGATAAGCCCCATAAATAATTTCCCGGCATGATTCATCACCAATCTCAGGGATTACCCTGCCGGAAAACGGGAAATTCTGCAATCGGTCGGCTATCTCAATCAATCTGACCACAAAAAGTGCAGCACGATCAACGGAGTCACGAGCTATATATTCAGCTATTGAATCAACATCCTGCAGTGCAGAAGGCGCCCAGATTATTTTACCCATTTCTTCAGTCTCTTTTTGGCCTTATCATGCGGAATACCCTTTCCTTGCCTGATTTCGCGATCCCCATGATCAAACTTTGCCTTAACATACAAAGCGTACATGATATCATCAATAGTCGCTTTATCAGGGAGTGCGTCGATAACAGACCTTGCCATATCTTTAACTGCCGGCTGATTGTTTATTGCCATTTTGTTTTCTCTCCATATAAAATGGTAATTTCGTTGTTGCACGCAGGTATAACGTATGGAGATATACCGTGCAATTCATTTTATTTCAGCAGACCAGGGTACTGCATGTTTTTCTATTAAGAACTATTGCCTCTAAAGAAACGCAGACTAAGGTTGATATGTTTTGAAAAATATTAACATATTTTAAATTTATATTATTTAAATGGCAATAAAATAATATGCCGTAGCGCCGTTTAAAAAAACTGCGGTCCCCTTACATAGCTTATTAAGGTTCTGCCTTGACGCATCAGTGTCACAATTATATTTATTCTGTTTATTCAGCTTGAACAGTCAGCAGCCTGATAGATCAACGTAACGCTATCCGGCAACGATTATGAGTAATCGTCTGAAGACTTTTCGCAATATGGCTGACGAAAAAGACGATGAGGTGCTTATGAAGTATATCAGATACTGAAGGCGGACGGGTGTCAGCCTGGTGGTTGAGAGCATTGACCGCTTTCATGCCTCGAAAGCGCCGTCTCGTTGAGGCGGAATAAGGCGGGGGAGCTTTGCTTACGTGAAAAGCCCGAGAACAAACTGATTCATTTTCGCGCCAATGCCTGAATAAATAAAAATCCCGATGACCGCTGCAACCGCCAGGGCCACCAGCCATTTCTGCTTGGCGGTGAAAGCAGTGCTGCGCAGCAGGGCATAAATGCCCAGCGGCGGGAAGGCCTGCAGCGAGAATATAACTTTTGCGCGGTTATTATACCATTTCTCTTTCTGCTGCTCAGTCATGCGTACTCCTGTGTGTTCTGGTTTACCGTCCCCGTATTTTTTAGTCATAAAATACGTGCAGTGTGCGGGAGAGTCAAGGCAAAACATACAAATCAGGGGCCGGGGAATAAAAGTCGTGGCTCGGGATTAGGCGCTTAAGACTAGCCAAAGATATTTGAAATTTTATTGTCAGGCTTCTGGTTCATTTGTTCGGGCTAAGTGCTCGCTGGAACAATTTGTGTTTTTGCCGGAATCTGTGCTCGCACCGCCCGTAACTGCTTTCA
>Ga0172368_10001030_pt1 | contig 38969 bp, 35 predicted proteins | sample Lak11m_FD_114540 | JGI IMG/M metagenome (GOLD analysis project Ga0172368, IMG submission 114540) | Freshwater microbial communities from Kabuno Bay, South-Kivu, Congo - kab_022012_11m | ecosystem: Environmental > Aquatic > Freshwater > Lake | place: Democratic Republic of the Congo: South-Kivu... | reverse complement strand
CAAGTTCCCGTATAAGAGTGAGCTTGAATTCACGCGTATAGCTTTTTCTTGATGTTTTTCCCATGTTTTCCCTCTCTGAGACACACCTTAACTAGTTGTCTACTTTGAGGGGCGCACTCCACTTCATGACTTTAGGTGCAAAACTCCTCAGTACAAAAACCTTTTGCTTTTTCAATTAAATATAGTAAATAATGGCATTGTTTGAGATTTTCATTTCCTATGGCATGATAGGACTTTTTATAATAAGCATTATTTCATCTATTATACCAATACCTTCAGAGCCTGTGGTGTTTGGATTACTTGGCATAGGAGGAAACCCAAGAATGATCTTCCTGATTCTGACTATTGGCTCAATATTAGGAGCGTATATATGTTATTATATCGGAAAACGTGGACTTACTAAAATTATCAATATTAATAGCAATAAATCTCAAGAAAAATCAACCCATAATTATTTTCGGGAACAAAGTGTTTTATTACTTCTAATTTCTCCATGGATCCCTGTTTTTGTCAACCTTGCCCCCTTAGTTGCCGGAATACAGAATTATGATTTGAAACGATTCTTGTTCTTGATCTCAATAGCGAATATTATTAAAAGTACAGGAGTAGTTTATCTATCGATCAGTGTAATTAACTGGTTGACGACGGAAATCTTGAAATAAGACAAAAATCCAACCTTCGCAAAAATAAAAATAGTTTACTAAAATCTTTATACTATAGGACTAATAATAGAAGTAGGGGACAAATTATGCATGATATAGGAGTAGGAGATATTCATACACACACAATGTATTCAGGCTTCACTAAATATAAATTTTTATCATTTCCGGATAGTGTAACCACTCCCCGGACATCAATCAAGGTTGCTGAAAAACTGGGTCTTAATGCTCTTTGCATAACTGATCACAACACTATAAAAGGTGCACTTGTTGCCCAAAAGTACAATAAGGATCTTGTTGTGATCGGAGAGGAAATATCCTCTAAAGAGGGTGAAATACTGGGATTGTTCCTTCAAGAGAAAGTCAACCCCGGATTAAGTGCCGAAGAAACGATCGAAAAAATACACCTCCAGGATGGAATAGCTATTGCTCCACATCCGTATAGTGCACATTGTTCGTGCGTGGGTGAAAAAATGAACACATTAAGGTTTGATGGGGTCGAAGTATTCAATTCATTACACAGGGATGGATATTCCAATGCCCTTGCACTGAAAAATTGTAATGGGCATGCAAAGCTTGGCGGAAGTGATGCGCATGCAAGTTACATGATAGGAAACGGTTATACCTTATTTAATGGAAGTTCTCAGGAAGATTTTCGAAATGCCATAAAGAATAGACAAACCATTTATGGTGGAAAAGTAGCATCTCGTATGGATTTTGTCAGTTATAGTGCCCGGGTAGCTTATGAATCTTCAAAAACAATCCTGAAGTTCAATAGTATAGATTGCCCCATGTCTGCCAGAATATCCAGGGTAAGAAATTCTCGTAAAATATCCTATCTACTCGGTTCTCTTGCTTATGCATTTTCGCCACTCCCGATTGTTTGTACCCTTTTAGGCGAAAGGGTTTTAAAACATAAAGGACTGAGAATGTGGAGAGATGCACATCGTTTTCCTTTGAAAAAGGAGTGATTTTAACGTGATGATTATTTAGTGGGCAGAAAGGGGATTATGGTGGGTTGGAAAAAAAAATCTGCCCACTTTAGAATATTTTTCTGGTAAATAGAATGTAGTGGGCATTTTGGATTATGGTGGTGTGTGGTATCGAAAAAAAAGTTTTTTCTTGCCCACTACAATTCGTATATATACGAACGATAGTATTTATAGTTTACGCGAACTGTAAACTTTTTTATCATCATCACTTTTGCCCAATATAAAGTTGTTCCACCCGTTCTATGGAATCAGCATCCTCAAGCGATTTATCGCTTCTCATATTGACAAGCCTTGGAAAGCGAAGTGCAAATCCGGATCCATAATTCGGGCTCTTCTGGATCTCCTCAAAAGCAACTTCAAAAACGATCTTTGGTTCAAATTCCAGATGATTGGAGCTTTCTGAAATAACAAGGTCTTTAAATAAATTGGTCATCTCTTCCAATTGTTCATCGGTTATTCCTGTTGCAACACGACCAATCGGAAGCAGCCTGTCTGTGTCAGGATCACGGCATGCCAGCAGATATGAGCCAATGAATTTCGTCCTCCTTCCTTCACCCCATTCACCACCGATTACAACAAGGTCAAGAGTTTCCATAATGGGTTTTAGTTTGAGCCAATTCTTTCCTCGTTTTCCGGGTGAATACAATGATCCTGGATTCTTCAGCATTACGCCTTCATGCCCGGCGCTAAGGGCTTCTTTATAGATATTTTCGATAATACCGGGGTCATTTGTTTGGGTCTGTTCTGCAACTATGCTCTTATCACAGGCCTCTTCCAGCTTTTTGCGCCGATCGACCAGTGGTGTATCGATAAGGCTTTCGCCATTCAAATAAAGGATATCAAAAAGATTGAGGTGCAGGGGGATCTCGATCGACGTGGCCGAGATGTCATATTTTCTCCGGAAGCGGCGAAGTATTTCCTGGAATGCCATTGGTCTTTTGTCCTTCCCGATCGCTACGGCTTCACCGTCAAGAATGATGCTTGTTGCTGAAACATTTGATCTGATGGATTTGACCAGATCCGGTAACGACGAAGTAACGTCCTCAAGTTTGCGAGAATATATTTTGATATTATTTCCGTCCTTGTGTATCTGAACCCGTGCGCCGTCAAATTTCCACTCCACAGCCACAAACCCCATTTCTTTAACAGTTTCATTGATACCAGGGCCGATCTGTGCAAGCATCATCTTCAGAGGACGGTTTATCAACACCCCAAGCTTTTCAAGTCCCTGCTGTCCTTCTTTTTTTGCTGTTACTGCGACAAGCCCCATGTCATTTGTTAAAAGAACACCTCGTTCAACAAGTTCTGATGGCACATCAAAAGCCTGCGCTATCGAATTTCGAACGATCCCCTCACCAACACCGATACGCAACTCTTCGATCGATAAGCGTGAAAGATAAACAATCTCATCTGGTTTTGCACAACTGAAAAGATACTGCAGATTTTTTATTTTAGCATCCTGCGACCCCTTTCCTTCCAGCTCCGATATCTTTTCAAATCTCGAATATACTTCTGTTATGGAAAGCTGTTCTTCTTCCGGAAAAAAACTCAAATGAGTTTTACCTGTTTTGATCGCTTTTTCAGAAGCGATGCCTATATCCCCCGTTTCTTTCACAAGCTTTTCAATTTGTTTCAGAGGTAATGATGATATCCTTGATATTGCAGAATATAAGATATTTGGACCGATCCCCGATTCTTTATTGCTCCATACCGGGAAGATATGTCCCATGATAAAGCGTGTAACAATGGGAAGCTCTTCATCACTCACGTCCTTGAGAAGTTCTGCAACAACATATGTAATTTCTAAAGAACCCGAAATATTTTCTATGGTTCTGCATACGTTGGCAAATTTTTCAAAAAAAGTCATAAAAGGGTGGTGGCCCTTTTATTTATTTTGTTGCATTTGCCAGTTTTGCCGCATGAATTACTCCAATATCGGTTCCATGGCAATTTGTACAATATTTTGCTCTTGAAAGGTGAACTACTATAAGATTTCCAAAGCTTGGTTTGAGCGAATCTGGCGGAGCAGCATGACAATTTTCGCAAACCGAATAATGACCAGGTCCTTCTCCTGTTTTATCAACAGTTGGAATCTTTGGGGGGAACCCGTGGCATGTATCGCATTGCAGACCAACTGTGCTGGGTCCTATATGGATATTATGCACCTGGCTTCCATGACATGTCATGCAGAGCTTTCCTCCATTCACGTGAGGTGAAAGATTCTGTGCATCTTTATGGCAGAGTTCACATTTTATTGTTTCAACTTTTGGCGCAGCTGTAACAGCGGCCGGAGTTTCACCGGATGTGGCTGTCTCTTTAGCTGCTGGTGTTGTCTCTTTTACCGTCGGGACTGGGGTATTCTCTTTACCATCATCGGTTTTTTCCGGAGTCATCTTTGATGTACCTCCCAGTACAAAATAACCACCGGCTGCAATCAGGATTACCGCTATCAGGATTGCAATATAAATAGGAACCTTCGAATCCTTATCATTCATTACATAATCACCACGCATATTAGGGTTTTGCATCGTTTTAAATGTTTTGGTTTAGTTCCCCTGTATTTTATTCCCGCGATTATGGATTTTCAGGATTTTTCAGTTTAGGAATTTCATCGAATTTACATCGCAAGTTATTTTAAACCATTTACTCATCAAGAACTCAAATATGGAAATCCAGACTTTGATAAAGCCTTTAATCACACTTGGGATAAGCCTGATAATAGCCCTGGCTATTAATGTGGTCCTTAAAATCCTCATTCAGAAAGCAGAAAAGACAAATACCAAAATTGATGATATTATTCTTCATGCGATAGGAAAACCTCTTTACATCCTGGTCATTGTTGCAGGTATTTATTACGCGATACATCAAACCCCGTATCTTGCGGATATTATAAACAGTTATGATCAGGATTACAAGTATAGGCACTTCATTCTCACTATTTTCGTTACGTGGATAGTGGCAATCCTGGCAAAAAGTATAATAAAGGAATATGGTTATGATATTGCAGCAAGGACAGAAGGGGATATGGACGACAGGCTCGTGGCGCTTGCCGACATGTCTGTAACTTACATCATCTGGTTCATTGGCATTATTGTGGCCCTTTCAGGTATTGGATATGAGATAACTCCATTCATCACAGGTATGGGGATAATGGGTCTTGCGATTGCGCTTGCGGCACAGAACCTGCTTTCCAACGTGTTCGGGGGTGTCACGATAACTATTGACCAGCTTTATAAGAAAGGAGATAGAGTTGAAATGGGGGGAATTTATGGGGACGTTTATGATATTAAGCCCCGGTATACAAGAATAAAAACGCTGAATAATACAATTATAACATTACCAAATGCCAAAGTGATCAATGAACAGATCATTAATTATTCCGTCCCGGATACGACAGTAAGAGTCAAGATACCCGTTGGCGTCGCATACGGAACAGATCCAAAAAAAGTAGATGAAATACTTAGTGAGATAGCGGATAAAACACCGCTCGTACTTAAAGAACCAAAAGCTTTGGTACGTTTCATTGAATATGCTTCTTCCTCACAGAATTTTGAACTCATTGTCTGGGTAAAACATTATGATGACAGACACCCGGTCATTGACCATGTTTTCAGGGAGATATATTTGAGATTTAAGAAAGAGGCTATCGAGATACCATTTAACCAGATGGATGTCCATATTAAGAAAGATTAATGTCAGAAACGATACCTATTATAACCCAACTTTGAGAACTCTTTTTCTGAGTATCTTTTCCTGACGTCAAGAAATAATTAAGTACTTTCCATACAATTACAATATCTATGTTCCCAATCACGCGCATGAGAAGACTGCGCTCATCAAAATTCAGGCCGCTTGTCCGGGAGACAAGACTGGATGTTAAGGATTTGATATGCCCGATATTTGTGGATGAGACAATATCAAAGCCTTTTGAGATAAATGCAATGCCTGGGATTTTTCGCCAGTCGCTTGATTCGGTAGCTGACGAGGCTGCAAGCATAACAGAGCTGGGAATTCCTGCCATAATCATTTTCGGAATACCCTCTGAAAAAGATGAGGCAGGTTCGCATGCCTACGGGGATGATGATGTTGTCCAGAAAGCGGTAAGAGCCATAAAAAGCCAGGTCGGAAATGACCTTATCGTAATGACTGACCTGTGTCTTTGCGAATACACATCGCATGGTCACTGCGGCATGGTAAGTGAAAGCCATGAGATCCTGAATGACCCCACACTTGAAATACTGGGAAAAACTGCTGTGAGCCACGCAAGGGCTGGCGCAGATATCGTTGCACCGTCCGGAATGATGGACGGCATGGTAAGTGCGATCAGGAGCGCACTTGACGATAATGATTTCAAAGATACGCCAATTATGTCATATGCTGCAAAGTATTGTTCCACATTCTATGGACCTTTCCGGGAAGCTGCAGGGTCAGGCTATTCCTTTGGCGACAGGGCATCATACCAGATGGATCCTGCAAATACCGATGAGGCGCTTCGTGAAGTGGCTCTTGATATCGAAGAAGGCGCGGATATCATCATGGTCAAGCCTGCAATGGCATATCTTGACATCATTTACCGCATAAAGAAGAATTTCAAGATGCCTACAGCTGCGTATCATGTAAGTGGTGAATATTCGATGATAAAAGCAGCGGCGCAAAACGGCTGGATAGATGAGAAAAAGGCGATGATTGAATCACTCATCTCGATAAAGCGGGCGGGCGCAGATATGATATTGACATATTTTGCCAAAGACATGGCTCTTGAATTGAAGTCCAAGTAATGCCCGGTTATAATACACACAGGATATTCAATTATATTATTTTTATCTCAGCTGTATTATCCGTTTATTATTCAGGGATACTTCAATTAAATCCGATACAGTTGCTTGCTATCGGTCTTGGATTTTACGTGGGGACTGAATTTGTAACTCCCGACCTTGATATTGATAGCTCGGCTTACAAACGATGGGGAAGACTGCGTTTCTTAATGCTTCCTTATAAATGGTTATTCAAGCATCGGCAAAGTTCGCATGATATTTTTTATGGATCGATAGTAAGAATATTGTATATAACTGCAATAATTGCTGGTTCTTATTATCTCCTTTTCAAATCGTTTCCCCTTGAAAACATATTATATCCAATTTATATTTTTATTTTTCTGGGCGGGATTATATCAGCTAATGCCCTTCATGTGATCTTGGATGGCATTTTCTGAAAAAAATCTGTCGAAAGATGGTTTTTTGACATTTTTAGAGTGAGTTTCAAAAAAGCTAAATCCAATAAAAGAATCTGCGAAATGTGAGCTGTAGTCATTTCCAGAGCTTTTTATAATATTTAATCGTGCCGTTAATATTTATATTTGTATAAAAAATTTACGAAGTGTTATATACATGATGAGTATAAAAGAACATAGGTGGCTATGCTTGATAAATGTGGGAGCAGGCTATCATATTATGGAAAGGTGGAAAAAAATGTTGACTGATAATAATATATTGAGCGGACGTTCTCAGATCATCGTGTTTGGAACGATTATTTTGGCTTTACTCCTCGCAGGAAGCGCAGCAGCCCAGAACATAGATGTGGTGTATGACGATAAAGTTGCACAGCAATGGACTCCTGGAACATGGTGGTGCGAACTCAGTGGGCCGAGCCTCTACAATGTCAATCAATCTGCGGTTGTCCATAACGGCACACATGCCATTGAGATTAATCACTCCACTCCTGCTTGTACACCTGCGTCATGGACTGCTTTTGAGCTCCTCAGAATAGGTGAATACTGGACCCCTATTTATTGGATGTATCCCAATCAGTATAAGAACATCTCCTTCTATTTCAACCCCGGTCAATCACTCGATAATCTGGATAATCTTCATATCACTGCAGACAATGGATATGATTTTCTCCTGACAGATTACATTAATGAGACAGTAACTCCAGATACCTGGTATCATGTCAATATCCCTCTTGAAGATCTTAATCGGGGAAACAAATTTTTCAGGATTGCTTTCTTTTTTTCATCATCTGGCAAACTTCACTATTATCTCGATGATATCTCCCTGGATTGGATAGATGACCCAAATCCGCCTGTTATTTCCAATGTAACAGTAACAAATATTACCTGGAAAAGCGCACAAATCACATGGCAGACAGATGAATATACCAATTCTACCCTGGTATATGGCATAGGGGAGAACTATTCATCTATTGATGTGCAGGATTACAATAAAGATAATACAATCCTCCTGATAAATCTCTCCGCCAATACCACCTATCACTTCGAAATAATTTCCAGGGATAACCAGGTCAATGCTTCCACTCCTCAAAACATTGCGAATTATTCAGGTGAATTTACAACCGCTCCACCGGACATAGTTCCTCCTGTTATCAGTAATGTGTCTGTCACCAATATCAGATCCGAATATGCTACAATTTTCTGGACGACCGATGAACCCGCAGATTCAAGAGTTTATTATGGCAAAAATAATTATAGTTCAAATAAATCAGATGATAGCCTTTCCATGAGCCACCGAATAGTAATTACGGGACTCAGGCTGCAAAACTCGTACCAATTTAAGGTCGCTTCCAGGGATGAATCCGGGAACCTTGCAGTTTATGAAGAAAATCCGCCCATGAATTTCACGACATCAGCTTATCCAACAGCGGCACTGAGTGTAGATGCTGCCATTAAGACCCATCCATTCAGCAGGAATATCCTGGGGTCTGGTCTTGGCAACTGGGCTTTTTGGTGGGGAAGACCGTATCCAAATGATTCACTCAAATTACGAGAGTTGACTAAACTGATAAAACCCGGAGTCTTGAGATATGCCGGAGGTCTTGCATCCAATAAGGTCACCTGGGACAGGAACAATACGCAACATTATGCTGCAGGATTTTACGAGGAGGATGGCGAATTAGTTTGGGGTCAACGTCAATTTTATACTCCTGGGGAGCCTTTAACAATCGGATATGACCGTTGCAATGGCTCATCACCGATAATGGTTGAAAATGCCTATAATAAGGGTTACCAGAAAGATGAGATAGATGCCCTGGCAGCCTTTGCAAAATACGTGGGGGCGGATGTAATGATCGAAGTAAATATTAACACATGTGATCCTGACCTCTGGGCTGACATGCTTAAATATACAAACGTAGAAAATAATTATAATTTCAAATACTGGGAGCTTGGGAATGAACTGGATCTTGCGAATAAGCCCGATTCAGGTTCATCTTATGACCCGGCTACACCTATCGGTCCGGAATATGTTTCCAGATACAAAAAGTACTATGCATCCTTGAAAGCAGTAGATAATGATATTTCTATCGTTGGCCCAACAACGGCTGCACATGATAATGATACCTTTTGGAGAGCCTATATTGATTATATCGATCCTCTTACCCTGGATCCGCAAATCCAGCAAAACAAATCCCTGGATGTTCTCAGTTACCATAATTATCCTCTATGGAACCACGTTGGAGGTGTGAAAAGTTATGAGGATATGTTTGACTTTAGCTTGCGTGAGCACATGGATTACTGCCCAAAGGAAAAGAGAGAGCTGCTGGATAATCGAAATCTTACAAATACCAGCATCGCTGTTTCTGAGTTCAATTCCATGGCAGCGGATCTTGCTACCTCTTACACATTTAATCATGCCAATGCTCTATATATGGCTGATACGCTGGCAAGGCAGGCAAATAGCGGCGCCGATATGGTGATGCACTGGGAACTTTATGATCAAACTTATTCGAATGGGCGATTGGACACAGGTACTGGTCTGCTCAATCACAATGGATCTTCTATCAGCATAGGTTACCCACCGTCAAGAGAAATAACTATTGAGGACAAATTCTTCCCCATGCCTGTTTATTATACATATTTCATGTATGCCCAATTATTTGGTGACATGCTGGTGGAATCTTCCAGTTCCATGGAGGATAAGCTCTCTATCTGGGCAAGCACGGATTCTGCTGACCCAAATACTTTGAAACTGATGGTTGTCAACCTCGCTGATGAATCGATTAACACCTCCCTGGGCCTGAATGTTTCTCATGTTTCCGGTGGCAGATATTATGAATTATCCAACATGGATTTTGTGACTGCTGCCGATAAAGCCTCGGTCTGGGATGGAACGACCATAAATGGCCTTGAAATAAACAGCAGTTCTGCACAGAGCATTATTGATTCGGCAAAGAACATTATAGATTCTGGCATACCCATCAGTAATCCTGGAAATTCCCTCAATCATGTATTTCCAGCTTATTCTGCGACTGTCTTCATACTCAACACCACACCGCCGAGTGTCACCAACGCTACTGCAAGTCATGAAATCCCGGATGATACGGACAACCAGCCTCGCTGGGGTGAGACAGCACAGCTCAATGTTACTGTTGTTGATGATACCGCTAATGTCAACGTCACGGTAAATCTCTCCCGGATCGGTGGCTCATCAGCACAACCAATGGAAAATATCGAAGGTAATATTTACTCAACAACCACCAATGCTTCTGCAGGCACACCTCCGGGGCTCTATAGCCTGACCGTGAATGCAACAAACATATATGGGAATTCAAATACAAGTGTTACAATTCAGTTAAGGGTAATGAGAAACGGTGATTGTACTGGAAATAACATTGTGAATATAGGTGATGCTTTGCGGCTTGCCAACAATGTCTCATATCCCTGGAATCCTTTATATGCTTTGAGCAGTCCGTATGTTTGCGAAGTCACAGGGAACGGAATTATCAATATAGGCGATGCATTGCGGCTTGCAAATAATGTATCGTATCCGGGGAATTTGGCTTATGAATTGAAATGAGGAGGATCGAATAGCATTGGGCTGGACGCAATAGATGCAATGTTGAATCCGGAAAATGAAATACTGCACAACATCGAACTAATACGAACTCCGGTATTGTGAGTTTGTATCGAGTTCGAACGAGTTAGTCCCTTAGTTATTTCATATCTGTAAATAATTAAAAGAATCCAATTTCAGCTCATCAATATGTGTCATTTCTTCAATATCAAGTAGAATAGATAATTCATGGGTATCGATATCCAGTCCGTTTTCCTGGACAAACGCCATTGGGTTTGTCCCTCCGATCACAACGATCCCCAATTTATCCCTCCCTACAGGTATGCCCAATATATCATTATTGGGTTCACCCACCTCAAGAATACATGAGAACCCCGCTTCAACGAGTGAATCAAGCACCTGCTCTATCCTGTCGCGGGCAGGCATTGGCGCTTCTCTCATATTTGCAAGTATTTTCCCTGTGCCTGTATTTATCATATCCGTAACTGATGTAAGTTCCTGTGACATCAAAACATCAAGAGGATCTATGGTTGTGCTGTCGTATGTAAGAACATCGGTAAATCGCAAAGGTTTTCCTTCATGGATCTCAACGACACCTCCAAGTCTTGGTTTTACAGGGATGCCGGCTTTCAGGAGAACTCCGTCGATAGTGATGCTGCATGCAGTGGCAATTCCCACTTTTCCTTTTTCGATGGTGACATCCCCAATATTTTCTCCCGCACGTATTATCTTGATATAAGGGCTTACTGCAAGACCGCTATGTATCGCCTGCCTGAAAAACCCGATGATCTTTTTGAAGTCGGATTCATTCACGATCGATATATTTACGATGATCTTGCCTTTTCTATTGACGGGATCAAGAGTAACCTGATACATCATATTTTCTATCCTTGAGATAATGAACATTAAATCGGTCATCTTAATTCAGCAATCATGTATAATTACGATTCATTATAAATATACCGAAAGATTAAGTATTTTAGACATGTAAGAAGTATGATGTTCATGCATAAGCAGGCAGTAATTGATATTGTTAAAAACATTTTCATTTATCGAGGTTACAGCATCGGTTCTTCGGAAATATGCGACCTGCTGGCGGAAAAGGGTTCTGAACACCTATTTATAAAATTTGAAAAAGATCCGAATTCTAACAACATACGGTATTTTTCAAATACTGTTAAAAGATATGGTAGGGGAATTGTGATCTCAGATTCTTTTGATGAAAAGATACAAATGTTCGCTCTGGACGACGGGCTAACGCTGTGGGACAGGGGAGAGCTTGAAACACAGATAGGAAGAGCTGTCTTGGGAGGGGCACTTGAAAAATATGACGAGAAGTATGAAGCTGATGAGAAAACTGTTTATTCAACGAAAGAATCATTTGAAGAAAAAGAACCTGTTGCCAAAACTGCTGTAGGAAAAGACTCCTCACCAAAAGAATATGAAAAAACCATAAAAGTTATGTTGCGTTCGGTACCCATCAATATTGGAAAACAGGATGCTTTCTCAATAGCCGAGGCAAAAATAGGGATGCCAAGAAGCCAGGCATTGAAATTTATCCCTGTCTGGTATTATGGTTATTCATTTAATGTCCAAAAGAAATACAAATCAAGGATGGTTGATCTTTCTGGCTCGGGGGAAGGGTTTATCCACGCAATAACGGGTGAGATTTTTCTTAAGAAATTCAGGGACATCCATGAAAATACCCTGATGCCCACACAGAATTATGAGATACAGCAGCCTCTTGTCCAGAAAAAGGATGCATTTGCAAAAACCATTAATTACATCATCAGGGAACACACTAAAGAAGTCAGGTTGAATGAAATGATCGGTGATACGATCGTCTTTGAAAACAGGTTGTTTGCGCCTGATCCTGCTGAAATTGACCTTAAAATGGATATTTTGTACATTCCTGTCTGGGAGTTGAAAGGAAAACGTGAGATAATTGAAATAAATGGATATGACGGACACATAATGGAGATTAAGCTTTATAATGATGCTGAAATGGTTTGAATTAAAATGTTTGGCATAACAATAATAAACATGTTTTTTTCAGAAATCTTTTAATGCAATATTAACGATTATGATATGAAGGTGATTTTATTACTGAATACTCATTTAAAAGAGGTTTTTCCCCGGACAAGGAGCGTATAAAAGGCTTGATCGAGAATATTTTCCAGACAGAAATAAAAGAAGAAAGTGGAAAGTACGTATTAAGTTTTGGGGCATTTAAGAGTTTGAGAGTGTGGATCGACAACAAGAAATTGTGCGTAGATTCAGAATCAAATAAGAGTGTCACTGATGAAGTGGTTATTGACACCAATAAGCGCTATAGGACTTTCCTGGATGAAGCCACAGGTTATTCTTCCAAAGAGCGCCTGAAAATGGCAAAGAAAGAAGTTCAAGGATCTTGAATTTACAGGATGTTCTCAAAAGACCGGATATTCCCGCATGCCTTCGCATCTGTGCCGGGACTGATGGTTCGGTCACGCAGCTCCTTGAGGTGCTTACAGGAAAAACCGTCAAGGTGGAAACGATCTACCAGAAGGTTGTTAAAGCCACGCCTGAAATTGCCAGGCTTCTTGGAACAGATCACGGAGAGGAGGTAAATGATCGACTGGTCACTCTGAAGGTTGACAATATCGTTTATGTCCTGGCAAAATCCCTTGCGCCTATAAACAGGATACCGCAGGCGGTCAGGACTGATCTCATGCGCGCTGACATCCCGATAGGGAGGATTTTGCGTGAGCACAAGCTTGAGACCAGGCGCGACATTCTTAAAATGGAAATACTGCACAGGGATTTTTTCGGGGAGTTGCCTGTTCTTTCAAGGGAATACAGGATAATATATAATAATGAGGTTTTAATGTGGATAAATGAGTGTTTCCCTGTTGATGAAAGATGGAAGTTGTGAATGGCTAAAATATTTATATTGTAGTATTGAACTTAATTAATTAATTTGACTTAATAATTTAAAGCCGCCACACATCTCGCAAGATTTAAATACGGGAAACACCCTTCCGTTTCCGGGCGTTTTTGAGAGAACGCCATATCAACCTGTTACAATGTGGAAGAAGCGCCATCTTTCATAGATGATGTTTCTTTAGAAAAAACCAAATCGGAGAAAATATGAATCTTAGACAACCAAACGCGAATGAAGCGACGCAGACCTATAATCGCTCAAAGAGCGTATCCCCCATGTCAGGGATATGCACACGGTGTATTGACGGATGCCGCGGGAATTGCGAGATATTCAAATCCTCATTCAGGGGAAGAGAAGTAATTTATCCTGGACCTTTCGGGAATATAACCGCCGGAGCAGATAAAAACTACCCTGTAGATTATTCACATCTGAACATACAGGGCTATGCAGTGGGCGCATGGGGCCTTCCTGATGGAGAAGAACCAAATCCTGACACAGCAATATTCCCCAGGGTCAATACCGAGACCGAATACGGCTGGGATAAGAAAGTAAGGATGAAACTCCCGATCTTCACAGGAGCCCTTGGCTCAACCGAAATAGCACGAAAGAACTGGGAACACTTTGCGGCAGGCGCAGCAATATCCGGCATCACACTTGTATGCGGTGAAAATGTATGCGGCATTGATCCAGGGCTTGTTCTTGACAGCAGCAAGAAAATCAAGAAATCACCTGAAATGGACCGCAGGATAACAACCTATAATAAATATAATGAAGGTTTTGGCGAAATCCTGGTCCAGATGAACGTTGAAGATACAAGACTTGGCGTTGCTGAATATGTATCCTCAAAGCACAATCTGGATACCATCGAACTTAAATGGGGACAGGGTGCAAAATGCATTGGTGGAGAGATCAAGGTAAACAGCATCGAACGCGCGGTTGAACTTAAGAAACGCGGATATATCGTTACTCCGGACCCTGAAGACCCTGCAATTAAAGTCGCTTATAAAGAGGGCGCAATAAAAGAATTCGAGAGACATTCAAGACTCGGATTTGTCACCAAAGACGGGTTTATGGATGAGGTTGACCGCCTCCGTGACCTTGGTTTCAAGAGGGTCACGCTCAAGACAGGCGCTTATTCCATGGTCGAAGCTGCAATGGCAATAAAATACTGCTCAGAAGCGAAGATCGACCTGCTCACTATTGACGGTGCGCCAGGCGGAACAGGCATGAGCCCCTGGCCTATGATGGAAGAATGGGGCATCCCGACATTCTATCTCCAGTCGCTTATCTATGAGTTCGCAGAAAAGATGAGCAAGAAAGGCATGAGAGTACCCGACCTTGCCATGGCAGGCGGATTCTCAAGCGAGGATGGCGTGTACAAAGCACTTGCAATGGGCGCACCATACTTCAAAGCAGTATGTATGGGAAGAGCACTTATGATCCCAGGATTCGTTGGCAAGAATATCGGCCAGTGGATAAAAGATGGCGATCTCCCCAAGACCGTTTCCGAGTTCGGAAGCAGGCCTGAAGAGATATTTGTCTGTTATGAAGAACTTTCACAGCGTTTTGGCGATGACATAAAGAATCTCCCGCTCGGAGCAATTGGAATCTACACATACGCCCAGAAATTCAGGACTGGCTTGCAGCAATTGATGGCGGGCTCACGAAGGTTCAATGTTTCAACTATCGGGCGCCAAGATATCATGGCACTGACAGAAGATGCCTCAAAGGTTTCAGGCATTCCATATGTGATGAATGCATATCGAGAGACTGCTGAAGCAATACTGGATGAGTAAAAATCTCTGGATTGATTCCTGAGATCAGTAACCGCAGATGGGTGCAGGCTGTATCTATCTGCGGTTATTATTTCTTTTTTTTTGGCGCAGTTCTTATATTCTTTTCCACTATTAACATTCTTCATGGAAATCAGGTTATCCCGACCATGCGTTGACGATCCCACCCGGTATATTGCCGAATGTCATCTTGGGAAAAGGCTGGTCATGGAAAAATTATGCGAAATCCTGAGGGAAACAGAAGCAAAGGAATTGAAATGTTCCTTGAATCTTGGTGTTGCACGATTTGAACTGGAAGGAAGAAGTGTGATGTTGTATAAGAGCGGGCGTGTGGATATAAGGAAAATCCGAACCTCTGAAGAAGCACGGATCGTCCTTGACAAAATTATTTCACTTGTCAGTGATGCGCTTAGCGATATATCCTCTTAGAAAATTCACCGATCGAATTATTTGTTTTCTCGACGAATGCATCCATTTTCTTTTCCAGGTGCTCTTCTACTCCCTGGATATTTATCCTTAATTGGCGATCTCTGGTCTCAAGTTGTTCTTCAATGTTCCTTAATCTCATATTGAGCAATAATATCATTGCTGCAAGCGATCCTATTAATAGAACCGCTGCCAGCACTATCACTGGATCGGAACTATAATTAAGGCGCGTCAACCATTTATGAGTCAGTACAACTGATGACAGTGTCATTACCACGGCAAGCGTGATGTCCTTTGTGTCCATTCATCCACCTCGGATTTTATTATTTCAATATTCCTTTGCACACTTATATATTTAGTCGTACTTTGCAGGGAATATTTATATCTACCTTATTAACAATTAAAACTTAATTCTCGGAGGGATAAGCTATTCGCGGATACGATGACGACAGAAAATGGAAAATATTTATAATAATAGCATTGATCGGAGGAATAATCGCAGGGTTTGCAGGAGACAGTCTAATAAGTGGCTGGCTGGAATCCTCGCCGTTGCACATAATTGGTATTCCAAATAATGTAAGCGTTGGAAAACCGGTAAACATTACGTTCATAACTTTTGGAAATGGTGAAAGTATCGGGAATGCAAATATAACACTTGACGGCGCAGCGTTTACATCAGGAGTAACAGATACGAACGGTATGGCCTTTCTGACAGTAAACGCTACAACAAATGGAAGCATCAATGTCACGGCGCAAAAATCGGGATATAAGAATGCGACATATTCTATCATCGCCACTCCCGGTCTTGAAATTATTGCAAATCCAACATCCGTAACTTCAAACACTCCTTCATATGTGACTTTTTCAGTAACCAGCGTGGGTAAACCTGTTGGCGGGGCATATCTGAACCTGACAGGAGCAAATATCTCCCTTGATGGGATAACAAACATGAATGGTGAGATCGTTTTGCAGCTAAATGCACCCAGGACAGGAAGTATTGCGGTAAGTGCGAAGAAAGCAGATCACAGTGATGGTTCAACTTTTATTTCGTCCACAAGCCAGCCCACCCTGATTGTCTCATCAAGCCAAAGCACAGTGACGATCAATGTCCCAATGTATGTTACTTTCACAGTAACAGCAGGAAGCTCGCCAGTAAATGATGCTCTTGTTAGCCTTACTGGAACAGGCTCAGGAAGCGGTATCACCAACCAGGAAGGAAAAGCCATCATCCTTGTCACCCCCAGCGGCGCGGGCACAATTACCGCATCTGCGAACAAGATTGGTTTTACAGGCGGATCGATCGCGTTGACTTCAACTGGCGCACAAGCATTATCGATAGCAGCAAATCCCACATCAGTTACAGCCACAGTCCCGGCATATGTCATATTCACAGTGACAAGTGGCAGCAATGCAGTCAGTGACTCTACGGTTACACTTTCCGGAATGGCTAGCGGAAGCGGTGTCACAAACCCGAATGGGCAGGTGATATTATCTGTCAATTCAACAAGTTCGGGCGCCATCACGGCAACAGCCACAAAGAACGGATATTCAGCCGGAAGTGTTAGCTTAAGTGCGATCGGGCAATATTCGCTTAGTGTGAGTGCAAGCCCTGCAAACATCACAAATGGTGTAGCAACTTATGTGACCTTCTCGGTCACAAGTTCAGGTTCAGCACTGAGCGGCGCCACAGTAAGCGTCTCCGGCGGTGGCATCAGCACTGACGGTGTGACAAATTCAGCAGGACAGGCGACGCTGCTCCTTAATGCTGGAACTTCAGGAACGATTAGCGTGACTGCCAGAAAAATAGGATATGTTGATGGGCTAATAACTATAGCCCATTGATATGTTTTTCAATATCCGGGCATTAATGGATAAAGGCAGGCCTGTAAGCGTGCTTTTTTCAGACGAAGAAGGTGAGCCCTCCCTTGCGTTATATTGCGAACTGATACAGAGGGCTCGGTCTGGCGAATCATTTCAAATAAAGAACCAGGGATGCAGGGTCGGGGCATATGTGCTTGGCGATAGTGAAATAACACCGCTAGATTATTATTATGAATCTAATAGATATTCAAATATGGAAGCTGCAAGAACTGCCACAGAGAATCTTTACAGGATAACAAGAAAGGGAAGATCAATAAAAATAGCCCCATTCACAGGAGAGAAATTCGATATTATGCTTCTTTTCCTTATGCCAGAGCGGGCGATGCGAATAGTGCAGGCCATGGCCTACATTTCAGGGAAACCATTTGAAATGAAAACTGGCGGTATAGCTTCCATATGCAGCGATTGCACAGCTTACCCTCTACAGGGAAAGATAGGGATATCGCTGGGATGCAAAGGTTCAAGAAAACACAGCAAATACGGAGATGATGAAGTCGTGGTGGGAATACCATTCAAGCTGGCAGAAGAATTAGATGAAGCGCTAGGAAAGATACCTGGGACTAAAGATTGAATTTTTCTGTGATCTTAACCGGTATCCACAGCGTGAATCCTAATGACGAGTGAACAAAAATAACTATTGATAGATAAACCAGGTACAACAAATCTGTGCCAATCTGCAGATTCTCCTCTGAAATTTTATCCACTATTACAGTGACTTGATTTATACTAAATAAAAGAGAAAAATGAATATTACATTTGTAAGACACTCAGCTTCAAATTAAGATTAAATATAATAAATCGATAATCATGAACAAAATTAAACTTGAAGATATCAAATTGATAGGTCTTGCCTTAAAAACAAAGACTAGCAACGAAATGGGACAATCGGCAATTGATTGTGGAAATCTGTGGCAGGAATTCGAAAATGAAAACTATGTTGGTAAAATCCCTGACAAATTAAGCAATGAAATACTGGCAGTTTATCACCAATATGAAGGTGACCATACCAGACCATTTTCATATTTTATAGGTTGTAAAGTAAACGCCAATGCAAAAGTTCCAAAAGGGCTCGACAGTTTAATTATACCCAAAGGAAGCTACCTTAAAATCAGCATCAAAGGCAAAATGCCCGATTGTGTGGCAAATACCTGGAAAGAAATATGGAGTTCCAATATTCCCAGGGCTTATCAGTCAGACTTTGAAGTTTATGATGAAAGAAGCAAAGACTGGGGCAATGCTGAGGTTGATATTTATTTATCAATTAAACAATAGTTGAAATAATTAGATTATTATTAGCAGATAGGCTAAGTAAAAATATAAGTGATAATGTTGAATTGATATTTTTTTAATTTGAATTCTATGTACTACGAAATTTAACGTTTTTGTAAGGTATAACCAGTGACTATATAAACATACAATTCAAATGTACTTACTATTATGCCTCTCTTAGATATTCTTCGCGCCCAGAATGAATGGTGGAGCACGGGAAAAGTGCCCTCAGTATTACTGAAAGATATTAAAAGAATAGAATTCGAAAAGGCCATTGATCAAATCGATGATGAGAGGATACTTGGTATGATCGGCCCAAGAAGAACAGGCAAAACTACAATTCTCTATCAGCTTATCAATAAAATTATAGAAAATGTCAAACCTGAACGGATACTTTTCTTCACCGCAGACGATCCTGCACTTTTGCCTTATAAAGAAAATCTTTTTGAAAATATCATAAAAACGTACTACGAAGATGTACTCCTGGAGACAAAAAGGGGTGAGAAAGTCTACATTTTTATCGATGAAATACATTTCCTGGCTGATTGGGAACTCTGGCTGAAAAAATACTACGACTTAAAATATAATATCAAATTCATTATTTCAAGTTCATCTGCGATACATCTCCAGCGCAGATCAAAAGAATCACTTGTTGGGAGGATATTTGAAATACTGCTGCTCCCCCTCTCTTTCAGGGATTTTATTGCTCTATCAGGAAAAAAAGATATTGCAGAATATTATCAGAAATTCACATTTGATGCACTTATGGCCGAGCCTGCGATAAGGCTTTTAAAATTCGATGAAGAGTGCATTATATTCCTAAACAAATATTTACTGTATGGGGGATTCCCTGAAGCGATATTCAATGAAAATATACTTCTCTGGCAGGAAAAACTTGTTTCCGACGTCCTTCGAAAAGTGCTCTACAGAGACCTTGCAGAACTTTACAATGTGAGGATACCTTCTAAACTTGAAGAGCTTTTCATAAATATCGCTGCAAACACGAGCGAGACATTCTCTTATTCCTCATTATCAAGGAATCTTGGGATCAGTATAGAAGCTGTAATTAATTATGTCAGTTATCTTGAAGCCGCTTATCTTGTTGGGGAACTCAGGTTATATTCAAAAACCCAGGAAAAAAGCCTTCGTTCCAACCGCAAGTTTTTCCTGATGGATTGCGGTCTACGAAATGCAGTTCAAAGATCAATGAGTATCCAGGGTGAGAATATCGGATTACTGGTCGAATCCGTGATACAGAAACATCTTTATGTGTTTGCAGAAGCTAGAGGAATGAAAACATCATATTTCAGGGAAAAAGGAGAGGTGGATATAATATTACATTCAATGGATACATTGCTTCCAATTGAGGTAAAATACCAGTCAAGCATTTCAAAATCGGACTTTAAAACCCTTGCTTCATTCATGGAGGGAGAAAAGATCGACAAAGGCATCCTTGTTACTCGCGATCTGCTGGACAGGCATGAGGTTAAAGGAAAAGAGATCAGGTTGATACCTGCGTGGTTGTTCTTGATGGTTGTGTCATGATGTTGAGTCATGAAAATAGTTAGTTTAACTAATGCAAATCCAATAAAATAGAAAACAAAAACGTCAACAACGAACTTGTAGGAACTGCAACGAACTCCAGTGTCGTGAGTTCGTATTGAGTTAGGCCGAGTTCGTTGTTAATTTCTTTATCCGTGTCCTAGCGTGGGATTTTTCTCTTATTTTTTATCCTCATCCACTACCTTATATTCCGCATCAGTGACGTTCCCATCCTTTTTTTCTTCTTTGGGCGCTTCCTGCTGTCCTGCACCCGGCTGCCCCTGTTGCTGCTGTGCCTGCTGCTGGTAAAGAATGGTGCTTATTGCATGCATCTCTTTTGTGAGGTCTTCGAGGGTGGATTTTATCCTGCTGACATCCTCGCTTTTAAGCGCATCTTTCAGGTTCTCGACAGCCTTTTCGACCTTCTGTTTCTGGTCGCCGCTGACTTTATCGCCAAGATCCTTGAGCGTCTTTTCGGTGCTATATATAAGTGTATCAGCCTGGTTCTGGAGTTCCACTTTTTCCTTTCGCTGCTTATCTTCTTCAGCGAATTTTTCAGCGTCTTTGATTTTTCGGTCGATTTCATCCGAAGACATCTTAAGAGGCGCAGTGATGGTCATTTTTTGTTCCTTGCCTGTTCCAAGATCTTTTGCAGTAACGTGAAGGATACCATTGGCATCTATGTCGAATGTAACCTCTATCTGCGGAATTCCGCGCGGTGCAGACGGTATACCGACAAGGTTGAACCTGCCAAGGGTCACATTGTCATAAGACATCGCCCTCTCACCCTGGAGCACAACGATCTCAACAGTTGTCTGGCTATCAGCAGCAGTTGAGAATACCTGGCTCTTGCGAGTAGGAACTGTGGTATTCCTGTCGATGAGCTTTGTCATTACATGCCCGAGGGTTTCAATACCAAGAGTTAGCGGCGTAACATCCAGAAGCAGAATATCCTTTACTTCACCTGAGAGCACACCTGCCTGTATTGCGGCGCCCATTGCGACGCACTCCATGGGGTCAACGCCACCTTCCACTTTTTTCCCCACATAATCCTCAACGAATTTCTGGATAATGGGCATTCTTGTGGGTCCGCCAACTAGGATTACTTTGTTAATATTATCTTTAGTAACCTTTCCATCGGATATCGCCCTCTCAAGAGGAGCGCGGCACCTGTCTATGACGGGTCGGATAATTTCTTCAAGTTTTGACCGTGTAAGGGTCATTGTAAGATGTTTTGGACCGCCTGCATCCGCAGTTATAAATGGCTGGTTGATCTCGGTCGTAAGAGTTGTTGAAAGCTCGATCTTTGCCTTCTCAGCCGCATCCCTTAATCTTTGGTTTGCTACCCTGTCATTTCGAAGGTCAATGCCATGTTCTTTTTTGAATTCCTCTGCGATATAAGCCACGAGGAGATTATCCATGTCAGTGCCGCCAAGCTGGGTGTCGCCTGCCGTGGATTTGACTTCAAATACGCCGCCGCCCATCTCCATGAGGGTTACATCAAGGGTGCCTCCCCCAAGGTCAAATACGAGGATCTTCTGTTCGCCGGTTTTATCCAGACCAAAAGCAAGTGATGCCGCTGTTGGTTCATTGATGATCCTTACGACCTCAAGCCCTGCTATCTCTCCTGCATCTTTTGTGGCCTGCCTCTGGTTATCATTGAAATATGCCGGAACGGTTATTACGGCTTTTTCTACTTTTTCACCAAGGAATGCCTCTGCATCCTGTTTTATTTTCTGGAGCAGGAAAGCTGAAAGTTCCTGGGGCCTGTAATCCTTGCCGCGAATACTGTACTTATAATCTGTTCCCATTTTTCTTTTGAAAGCATATGCTGTACCTTCAGTGTTTGTTACAGCCTGTCTTCGTGCGGGCTCCCCGGTCAACCTCTGTCCATCTTTTGTGAATGCCACATATGACGGGAATGCTTTTCCGCCAAGGGATACTCCCTCTGCACTTGGTATTATTACCGGTCTATTCCCTTGCATCACTGCTGCTGCTGAGTTGCTTGTACCCAGATCTATTCCGATTATCTTTGCCATTATTTCACCTCATTTTCTGTATCAATATCCGATTTGTTTCCTTCTTCTTTCTTTTTCGATACTCTGACTTTTGAATAACGAATGACTTTTCCATTTAACATATAACCTTTTGCAAATTCTTCAAGTATTGTATCCTCTTTACACTCATCTGTTAGTGTTTGCATCATAGCTTCGTGCTTGTTGTGGTCGAATTTTTCACCCAGCGCTTTTATAGGGGTAAGACCATTTTTTTCAAGCACGACCTTGAATTTCTTATAAACAAGTTCCATTCCTTCGATCAATTTATCTTTATCATTTGCCTTCTTTGCGTTTTCAATTCCACGCTCAAGACTTTCAAATACATCGATAAATTCCTGAATGATCTTTTCACCTGCGTATTTTATGAATTCTTCATGATCTTTAACTGCTCGTTTTCGAGCATTGTCGAATTCAGCGTTCAGACGAAGATATCTGTCTTTTTCGTCAAGGATTTGTTTATTGAGATTATCGATTTCTTTCTGGAGTTTTTCCTCAGTTGATTCAGGTTCTTGCTCTTCAACCTCTGGATTTTCCATTTTTTCTTCGGCCTCATCAATGTTATTGTTCTGGTTTGTTTTCAAATAAAAGTCTCCATTAAGAAATTTAAAAAAATTGGATTTCCAATTCATGTTACACTATACCACTTTCACCTTCTGGTATTATTAAATTAGACTTTATTCTATTTAATGTTAGTCTTCTCCCACTTCAGGTGCCTGGATACCGTCATAGAAATTTGCGGTATGTTCGGGCTTAACATCCATCATGCCAGTTTCCTTTGCCATAAGGATATCGTTTATCCTCAATATCATAACTGCGGCATCGGTGGCTGATTTTATTTCCTGGGTCTTTACCCGGAGAGGCTCTATAACCCCGATCTTTAGCATATCTTCGGATTTCCCGGAAAATACATTCAGGCCTGCGGTCTTTTGACCTTTATTATGCTTGTTCCTCAGGTCAACAATGATATCTATTGCATCAAGACCGGCATTTTCAGCAATACCTTTTGGTATTTCCTCAAGTGCGTCCGCAAAGGCCATGATCGCAAGCTGCTCCCTTCCGCCATATGTGGTTGCGTATTTACGCAGCCTCGTTGCCATCTCTATTTCCGGTGCGCCGCCGCCTGCTACGATCTTTCCGTCTTCTATGACAACGCCTACGACATGCAGGGCATCATCAAGAGCGCGCTCCACTTCATCAGCCACATGTTCTGCGCCGCTGTATATCAGGATGGATACTGCTTTTGGATTTTCGCATCCTTCCACATAGATCATCTTATAATTGCCAACACCACGTTCTTCGACCATTGCAGCTTTGCCAATATCTTGCGGTCCAACACCATCAACTTTTGAGACTACACGCGCTCCTGTGGCTTTTACTATTTTCTTTATCTCTTGTTCATTACATCTTCTGACTGCAAGAATACCTTTCTTTGCAAGGAAATGAATCCCATGATCATCTATGCCTTTTTCAGTGAATACAACGTTAACACCGCTTGCAGCAAGCGCTTCTACTCTCTCTTCAACGAGTTTGCTTTCCTCAAGCCTTGCTTCTGCGAGCAATTCGGGAGATTTTATCTTAAGTGTTGATTTTACCGACGTCTTCTCGATCTCGATACCTGTGTCAAGTACGGCTATTCTTGCATTTTCAACGCGCCTTGGCATATTTTTGTGCGCTCTTGCCTTATCGATGACCAGGCCGTGGATGAATTTTGTATCCTTTATACTTCCTCCGCGCTGGTGAATGATATTGATATTCTCTTTGATGTTGACTTTTCCGCCATCTTTTATTGACTTTGCGGTCTCAACACACAGTCTAACCAATGAATCAAGAGCCAGGTCTGCGCTTTTTCCGGTAAGAGCTGTCTTTGCGATATTTTCAAGCACCTCTTCTGAGGCATCGATAGCGATATCATCCAGGATCTCAAGGGCTTTTATTGAAGCAAGACTATAACCTCTTGTGATAGTTGTTGGATGAACTCCCTGTTCAACAAGTACATGGGCTTTGCTTAAAAGTTCGCCTGCAAGAACGACCACACTTGTGGTTCCATCTCCGGCTTTATCTTCCTGTGTGCGGGCAACTTCCACCATCATCTTTGCTGCCGGGTGTTTTATATCCATTTCCCGCAAGATCGTGGCACCGTCATTTGTGATTACAATATCCCCTACTGGATTTACGAGCATCTTATCCATGCCTTTTGGGCCAAGGGTTGTTCTAACTGCATCAGCTACGGCTTTTGCCGCAGAGATATTGAATCCAAGGGCATCCTTTCCCTGAGTTCTTGTTTTGTCTTTGTCCAATATGATAATAGGCTGTCCGCTTAATTGTCCTGCCATAATGAATTACCTCCAAAGTAAAGATGTTTCTAAGTGTTTGTAGTTCTATAAATAATTTGCGTGCTGGAAAAGAGGCTTTTTCTGTCTACCGGCAAGAAAAAAACAACGAACTAATACGAACTGAAACGAACTCCGGCAGCGCGAGTTCGTATGGAGTTACTTCGAGTTCATGTTAATTTTTTCCATAAACAATTGCTCTTCTTATCCTATTGCTTTTTTAAGTATCAAATTGCAGATGGCAGTATTTAAATATCGGCTGCACGATATGAAAATCGATTTCAATGAGAACAATAGACTGGAATAATAGTAAAAACAATATCATAATGATAGACCAGACCCTACTGCCCGGGGAATATAAAGTCATGGAATGTAACACGATCGATGCATTAAGTGAAGCTATCAAGACTCTTCGCGTTCGCGGGGCGCCAGCGCTTGGCGCTGCCGGAGGTTTTGGGGTTGCACTTGCTGCCTTCAGAAGTAATGCGTCCACATTGGATAGTTTATTGGATGATGTTCAAAATGCCTCTAATACCATAATCGCAACAAGACCAACAGCAGTAAACTTATCATGGGGAGTTAAACGAACCTTAAAATCAATAGAAGATGCAAATAACATCAAAGAAGTCAGGTCGTTCGCCCTTGAAGAAGCAAAAACAATTGCGAACGAGGATGTGGAAAAGAACATGCAACTCGGAGAGCACGGTGCAGCCCTCCTTGAAGATGGGGATACCGTCATGACCCATTGCAACGCGGGCAGACTTGCATGCGTGGACTGGGGGACAGCCCTTGGTGTCATCCGTTCTGCCCGTGCGCAGGGAAAAGACATAAAAGTAATTTCATGCGAGACCCGCCCCCTTAACCAGGGAAGCCGTATAACCACATGGGAATTGATGGAGGATAAGATCCCTGTAACACTTATCACGGACAGCATGTCTGGTCATGTTATGAGAAAAGGCATGGTTGACAGTGTGATCGTGGGGGCGGATCGAATTACCCAGGATGCAGTGTTCAATAAAATAGGGACTTATACACATTCTGTCATCGCAAAAGAGCACAATGTGCCATTTTATGTCGCAGCGCCTGTTTCTACATTTGATTTTGAAAGGTTTGAAGATGAGATCGAGATAGAACTCAGGAAACCCGAAGAATTGAAGTTTTTTGGAAAGCACCAGATCGCTCCACTTGGGGTGAATGTTTATAATCCTGCATTTGATGCTACACCCATGGAATATGTGACAGCCATCATCACAGAAAATGGTGTTTTTAATCCACCGTTCCTTCTGGATGAGGTTAAGATAAAGGCATGATTTCTTTTTGTTACCTTTCATAACACTTAGAAACGAAAGGGAAAAACGAATACATCATGAAAGTCCCGATAGTTTTATGTTATAGAAGGTATAAGACTTATTGGGGTAATATGAACGAGGGAAAATTATCAGATATTTATAGTAGTGTCCTCTTAGACCTGAAGAAAGTAAATGGGGTGAGAATGATAGCCCTTGCAGGCCGTGATGGCTACCTTTTCGATGAAAATCTGAATGAAGGATTGGAAACGATGACGTTGATGTCATCCGCCATGTTGAGGGCAGCGGAAACTGTCACTAATAGACTTGAAAGTGTGAATCCTAATCATGTGATCGTGGATTATAATGGCGGGAAAATAATCGCTGTTCCGGCAGGAGCAAAGGCATTGATCTCAGTTGTGGCAACGAATGATGCGCATCTTGATCCTATAATCGAGGAACTTGAAAAGACAGCTGGAAAGATCAAAGAGATCATTTGAAATATGATATATTTAAATCATCGCAGTTCAAGGTGAATCTTCAAAGCTTTCTCAATATCGCCCAATATTGCGCCAGGTATTGTACCGATCCGTTCTTTGAGCCTCGTTTTGTCCACAGTTCTTATTTGATTTGTTTTGATCTTAGAATCGCTTGAAATATTTCCAATACCTTGTTTTAAAAAAACTTCAAAAGGATATACTTTCCCTATACTTGAAGTTATAGGAAGTACAGTAATAGTATCTGCAAGTTCATTGTTAATATCGTTTGAAATCACTAGAGCAGGTCTTGTTTTTCCGATTTCATATCCTTCGATTGGATCAAGTTTGACCCAGTAAACATCCCCCCTTTTAAACAATTCCATCACCGGAAGTTGTATCCCAATCAAGAGAGAGCTCTTTATCTTCCTTTTTTCTTACTTTATATCCTTCAGTCAGTTCTTTTATGAGATTGTTTTTCTCCTCTCTTTCGGTCTTATCTCTTATCGCTTCAGCTATAAATGCGGATTTATTCTTCACATTTTTTATCATCTCTGCGATTTCGAAGGGCAGGGTTATATTGATTCGTACTGTATTCATTACACACCTGAATTGAAGTATTGTTAATGTGTATATATTATGTCATTAATAACGATTTCCATCTATCTGATCTGCAAGATTTGCCTAGGATGCCAGAAAATGTATAATCTCATAAAGACATTTAAGAATCAGAATGGAAGAGCGAATCATAACCCCCACCTCACTGAATGAGGAAAAAGAAGATATCACCATCCGTCCGAACAGGCTTGATGATTTCATAGGGCAGGCTGCTCTCAAAGAGTCGTTAAAAATATTCATTGAAGCATCAAAAAAAAGACGCGAACCCCTTGATCATGTCCTTTTTTCAGGGCCTCCCGGCCTTGGAAAAACAACACTTGCCCATATCATTGCTCATGAGATGGGTGTAAATATTAAAAGCACTTCAGGCCCAATTCTTGAAAAACCCGGAGACCTTGCTGCTATCCTGACCGGCCTCAAGAAAGGGGATGTACTATTCATAGATGAGATACACCGCCTCAATTCCGTCGTCGAAGAGATCCTGTATCCGGCTATGGAGGATTACGAAATAGATGTCATGATCGGTGAAGGCCCAAGCGCACGCTCCATTAAACTCACGCTTGAAAAATTCACTCTTATCGGGGCAACCACAAGGGTCGGGCTTCTTGGTTCACCCTTCCGTGACAGGTTCGGTTTCATTTCAAGGCTGAACCTTTATTCAGTTCAGGAACTTATGGAAGTTGTATCCCGAAGCGCCACGATCCTTCATATCCCGATAACTGAAGATGGCTCAAATGAGATCGCAAAACGAAGCAGGGGAACGCCGCGCATTGCGAACAGGATGCTTCGGCGCGTGTGGGATTTTGCTCTTGTGAGGGCTGATGGAAAGATCACTCAGGATGTTGCTGACACAGCGCTTACCATGCTGGGGATCGACAGGCTTGGGCTTGATGAACTTGACCGGAAGATCCTTGGGATAATTGCGCAGGATTTCGGGGGAGGTCCGGTCGGTGTAAAGACGATCGCAATATCAGCCGGGGAAGAGGTCAGGACTATTGAGGAAGTCTATGAACCATATCTTATCCAGATTGGATTTATCAAACGAACGCCGCAGGGCAGGGAGACAACCGAGGCGGCGAGGGGGCATTTGGAAAAGGCTTCATATCGTAATCTGAGGAGTCTTCCAATAAACAAAGACATGATAAATCCAGATAAGGGGGTTTAAAATGTTAGAAAATGTTGATATAGCTCTCGATTTTTTCAAAGGCAAGATAATATTAATGAATAAACAATAAGTGGGATCCCTTCCTTACTTCGTCCCATCCGCCTCAAGGCGGCCTCATTCTTTTCGGGAAGGACTTACTCGCCAATATAATAGTTCGTTGTTATTTTACTTAAACTTTACCTACAGTTTTTTGTATGTGCCCTCGGTATAATTGCGTTTTCTTCATATGACTCTTGATGATGTTTTATCACCTCTTTTATTGTGAGTGAAGACATTATTTCATCATAACTTTCAAGCATTAAGCGCCCTGAAATAGGTTCCTCAGGATCTCCTATTAATAAGTCTTTTTTTTCGATATCCCAGCCATCTGGTGATCTGTTTGAGTTTACAGGTATTTTTTTGCCTTGCTTCTCCATTTTTGCACTTGGCATTCTCGCTTTAGCCAGCTCTTTTTTTAGTTTAGATAATTTTTTATTAAAACTTTCCGAAAAGCACCCTTTAGCTTGGCTCATAGTTCTAACCACCTCATATGCTCCTAAAGTCCATAACCACATTAAGGTTGAAGCATGTCCTATTAAGTCAGTTTGAATCGAAGTATCTAAAAACCCTTTATCAAGATTTTCAATAATTTCATCTGATATTGATAAAAGAACGTTGTTTCTACCAGATAAATAAAATGAAAAAGCCAATAGCGGTTCTCTATCTAAAATTTCATCTTCTGTAGGATTTATTAGACATTCTTTGTTTATACGTTTTCTCATGACCTATTATTTAAACCTTAAAGCATATAAGATATTTAGCCGACTTTCAATCTATTCCGCCTTGTCTTCTCTGCGCACTGTTTTAGACAGGTTTTCCTTCACAACTTCATTTAATTTTTTGATATTGTCTTCAGAAAGGGGTAAATCTAACTCAATAATCTCTTCTTCATCCATCTCTCCTTTAATTTGACGGCGTCTTATAATCTTGAACTTCCCAGAATGGTTATGGTACTCATTTTGCCTAGCCTTTAAAATAGTAATAATTAAATCAATTACCGATTTTACGAGAACTATAGATGCTGTTCCAAACCCAAGATAAACAATAATTTCTGGCCCACTTTCATGGCATTCTAAAACAAATCTCGTTTTGTTTTTATCTATTATGACAGCCCCTTCATTTTTTACTGGCCCACTTGGATAAATATATTCATTGATAGTATCCCATGTTTTAGACCAATGATTAAGGCAACAACATCCTCCTTCTGTAGGTTTGATTTTGATAGAAACATAATTCTCATAATCAACAGGAGTACTCATCAAATCAATTGCTCTATCTATACTTCTAGTATTCATACTATTACTCGTTCTCTCAGGATTTAAAATAACGTGTTTATATAATGATCCTTCTCGTAGCTCTACGCACACCTCAATCGTATCCGTGTGCATCCGCGTCATCCGTGAAATCCGTGTTCTATGTCATTTGCCCCTGCGGAGATATGAAGAATAGTCATGAAATATAGGACACCACCAAAAAATAAGCCGCACGATAAGCAATGGCCTATTCCCCTACCAAATCAAAAAGCAGTTTCATCGCTTCCTTCTCCCTAAAACCTCCGCATTTCTGGACAATAGTATCATAATATTCGATGCGATCAAGATATTTTTTATCCTTCAGGACAACATATCGCGTTGCCTCAACCGTCGCTTCTATTACCGCATTGAAACCACGATTTATGGGCTGGATCTGCCGATGCTTGATTTGTGCTTCTACAGGCAAAAGCTCAACGACTGAAATGGTCTCGCCTTTCCTGCACTTGCAATCAAAAATTATCCATCCCAATGCATCCTTAAGAACCGGAAAACCACTGTAGAACTCAAAGTTATCCGGTTGGATATCCGAAAGCGCCGACTGCACAAATAAAACCGGGTCGTCAACGATATTTGCAGCAGCCGCTTTTTTTTCCAATATGTTATCCAGTGTCTTTGAGTTGTATATTCGTGCAAAAAACCTTCCATCCTTCATGTGCAAACCAATAGGCGCTGCATTTGGAACGCCGTCAGGGGAGATGGTCGTGAAGATCACTTCGGATATTCCTTCATGTATCCCGAATTCTTCAATATCTATCAGAATCTCATCCCCTCAAAAAGCGAAACAAACAGCCCTGCGATGATTATATCAGCGGTTGAACCGGGATTTACTCCTTCCTTCAATAGTTCCTCGTCAAACTGGCAAATGCCATTCATTATTCCTGTCATATCGCCTTTTTGCAGAATTCTTTCTGCGCGCATCGATACATCTTCCGCTTTCTTTATATCAAATTTTGTACGAATAAAAGTGTCTTTGTTCCTTGATAAAAGTTCCATAAAAGTAAGAACGACGGCGTCATTTATTCCATATTTATTTATTTTTTCCTGGATCATGATGGAGCATTCAAATGTCTTCCCAAAACCATTTACCCATTCCTCTGCTATCATATCATAACTTGCCGAGATTTCCATCATGTCAAAAAGCGTCAATCCCTGTGCCTTTATTTTTTCAATAGAATCCGTATCTGTAAGGTCAAGGTCAGCAACAGGTTTTACTTTAACTCCTGCCCTGGCAAAAGCCCTGTAAAATTCAACTGCATCATCCACTGTCGTTTCCCTTACGATCCTGGAAACTTCTTCTTCCAGGCATTTTTTATTCTCGCACCGTCCTCCTGCCATCACAAGCGGAATGAGCAGGATGAATGCCCCGAAATGCGTATTGCCGCCGCTTTGCCATTTGCTGCTTTCAATGACCGAGTCGTATATTAGCCTCCCAATTCCTGTTTTTGAGATCGCCGCCTTCTCCAGTATTGGATACACACCGACAGCGCTTGCCAGGAAATGCTCAAATCGTGTGTCATTGTAATTGTGGTCGCGGTCGATATTGCCGGGCTTGGGCGTCGCAGAGACCTCAAGGATCATCGCGAGTTGGGCGCAACGGGGGATGTGGGATGCCTCAATTTGAGCCATGATAACCACCGCATAATAATATTATATTTGAGAACATAATAGATTTTACTCTTACTGAATAAGTGATTAAGTAACAAAAGACCGTCGGTTAAATAAAGTGATTGTCTATTTATAAAATTGGGTTCGAAGGTTATTTATGAAGCTTTGGAAACGCAAATTCGATCTATTTCCTGTATTTCTTCAAAAGTTCCTCGAAATCGTCCACATTTATTGGCTTGGGAACATATTCATTAAATCCTTCACCCAGGAATCGCTCCCTGTCCCCATGCATTGCGTATGACGTTAAGGCGATCACAGGCGTTTTTTCATGATCGGGCTTACTCCTTATTAACCTGGTCGCTGCAACTCCGTCCATTCCCGGAAGTTCAATATCCATGATAATAAGATCATAAACTTCATTTTGCGCTTTTTTGACCGCTTCCTCTCCATTGACCGCAGTATCAACAGTAAAACCACATTCTGTGACCAATTCAAATATCAGTTCCCTGTTCAGGGGATTATCTTCAACTACAAGTGCTTTTGTCATTATATTTCACCTTTCTTCTCATTGTTATTGGAAGTGTAAAAATAAACGTACTCCCTTCGCCGTACTTACTTTCTGCTGTTATCGTTCCACCCTGCATCTCCACAAATTGCTTTGCGATCACAAGACCTATCCCAATGCCTCCGTATCTCCTGTTCATTCCCGAATCCAATTGTGTAAATTTTCGGAAAAGATTTTTCATATCTTCTTCTTTTATCCCTATACCGGTGTCTGAAACCGAGAATCTTATAACGTCTTTGTCTTTTTCTATATTTATTTTAATAATTCCCCCTTCATGTTTGCTGAATTTCACGGCATTATCAAGAAGACTGATTAATATTTTCATCAATTTCTGTTTATCAGCTTGTATATACTCAAGCCGGGGATCAATATTTATTTTCATGATTATATTATTTACTGCAGCTTTTTCATTAATAACACTGAGCGCTTCATTGACAGTTTCATGAACAGGGATCTTTTCGACGTATAATTCTAACATCCCTTCATCCAGCCTGACTACTTCCAGTATCTGGCCGATAACATTGAGCAGATTTTTGCCTCCTTCAATAATATTATCCACAAAATGTTCCTGTTTTTCGTTCAATTCCCCTTGTGTTTCATGTTTGAGCATTTCTGAGAATCCAAGTATAGCATTCAAAGGTGTTCTAAGTTCATGGCTCATTGTGTGCAGGAAATTGATCTTCACCATGTTGGCGCTTTCAGCCTCGAGCTTTGCAATTCTCAGGGCATCCTCAATACGCTTTAACGTTGTTATGTCACGACTGATACCCATGACCGCATTCACTTTGCCCGAGGTATCTTCAATTGGTACCAACCATGAGCTCTGCCAGTGTTCTTGATTCTGGAATGAAATGCGTTCCTCTGTATAGAATGGTTCCCCTTTCAAACATACCTTTTGCAGAATTTGTTTCATATGGTTAGATTGTTCCGGGCGGAAAATCTTTTCGATTTGTTTACCAATTACCTCTTCAGGGAGAAAACCCATATTTTTTGCCGCAAAACTGTTTATATATTGAATGCAATTGTCACAGCCTATGGTAAATATGGCATCATGCGCTGCTTCAGCCAGTTTCCGGTAGCGCTCTTCACTCACCTTTAATGCCTCATCAATCCTCCTCCGTTCGGTTGTATCCCTGAATAATCCCATGAGATACTTTTTTCCGGCAATATTGATCAGGGAAGAGTTGATATCCGCATAAAAAACAGTTCCGTCTTTTCTTATTACAGGGACCTCTGTGTTTGAAACAGGTTCTTCTTTTGCCTGCTTTTCAAAAATGTCCAGGGTTCTTCCCAGATCTTTTTCCGGATGAATATCCACAACTGATAAACTTCTTATTTCCTCAGGGCTGTAACCCAGCATCATACACATCATCTTATTTGACATAATGAATTTTTTGGAATTGATATCTGCCACAAGGATACCATCTCTCGCGTTCTCCAAAACAGTCCTGAATCTTAACTCTGATTCTAAAAGGGCATTTGTTGCCAGTTTGAACTCTGTGATGTCCCAGTTCGTGCCCACCATGCGGACTGCCCTGCCGGAAGATTCGCGCTGTACCATTCCGTTGGCCTTAATATAATGGACCGACCTGTCCGGCCAGATAACGCGAAACTCCGTGTCAAACTCTTTTTCACCGTGCAATGCCATCTGTACGTTTTCACGTTCCTGCATCAGATCGTCCGGATGAAGGCAGGCTTCCCATGCCTCATAAGCCCCGGCGAAGCTGTCGGGCCTGATACCGTATAGTTGATACATTTTGTCATCCCAGACCAGTTTGTTGTTGATGACATCTAGATCCCAGATGCCGATTTTAGCAGCACTGGTAGCGAGTTGCAACCGATCAGATATTTGACTGAGCGCCTCATCGGTCTCCTTGCGCTCGGTGATGTCTAACCCGCTTCCTATAAGAAACATATTTTTTCCAATGATCATCCTTTTTCCTGTAAGCAGGTGAATTCGTACCCCATTCTTAGTTATAATTCTTACTTCCGCATGCGAATATCCTTCCTCGAAAACCTTCTGGATCTTTTTTGATACTAGCTCTCGATCGTCTTCATGAATGATCTGCAGGGCATTCATCCCCCGCAGCTTTTCAGCAGGATACCCGGTCAACTCCTCAATGGCTTTATTCCATCTGATAAACCTCCCTTCAGGATCAATCATATAAAATGTTCCCGGCAAACTGTCAATGATCGTTTCTACGAACACCTTCTCTGACAGCAGTTCTTCTTCAATTTTCTTTCGATCTGTGATATCCTGGATTATATGAACGGCCCCGATCAAATCATCATTTTCATCAAATAGGGGATCGGCAGTAACATTGAACCATCGTTCATTAAAAGATAAAAGCATTGTTTCCCTCTTGCGCGTCTCCTTCATATGCTGGACCGGGCACCCTTCGATGGGACTTGATGTGCCGTGCACAAGCGCCCAGCACGTCTTATCTATGATATCAGACATCTGCAGTTTCATGAAATCACACATAGCCCTGTTGCATTGCAATATCTTTCCTTCCAAATCCAGAAGGCATATTGCATCGTTAACTGCATCGAATGTATTATGCCATTTCAATTCAGAAGATACGCCATTCTGTTCTTCCAACCCGGTTGTTCCTCCCTTTTTACTCATTTTTCCTTTTCACCTCTATTGGAACTATTAATGTGAATGTGCTACCTTTTCCGTAAGTGCTTTGCGCCTTGATTTCCCCGCCTTGAAGTTCCACAAGATGTCTGGTTATTGCAAGCCCAAGACCCGTTCCACCATATTTTTGCTTAGTTTCAGGATCTAGCTGCTCGAATTTATGGAAGAGCCTTCCAATATTCTCCTCTTTGATACCGATTCCGGTATCAGAGATCGATATTATGGCTTTGTCAACTTCTTTTTTCGTTGCTATCGTTACGACTCCCCCTTCATCTTTGCTGAATTTTACAGCATTACTCAACAAATTAAAAAGTATCTGCTTTATCCTCAGTTTGTCAGCTTCAATGAACCCGAGTTCCGGATCAAAATCCATATTTACAAGCACATTCTTTTCACTTGCTTTTACTTTTATGAGATTTAGTATCTCTTTTATTGTTTCTGGCAGGGATACCTTTTCATAAATCAGGTCTATCTTGCCTGCTTCTATCTTGCTCAGGTCAAGAATTTCGTTTATGAGATTTAGCAGGAACGTACCGGCCGTAAGAATATTATCTATGAAACGCTCCTGTTTTTCGGCCAGCTTTCCTGCTTTCCCCCGCTTCATAAGTTCCGAAAAACCAAGGATCGTAGTGAGGGGAGTCCGAAGCTCATGGCTCATACTTGCCAGGAATTCGCTCTTTGCCTTATCGGCAGCTTCAAGGCGCAGGTTTTCAAGGCGGGTTTCTTCTGCTTTCTTGCGCTCTGTGATATCCGTAAAGATGCCATCAAAGTACCATATTCCGCCTTTTTCATATGTCGCCACAGCCCGATCATGCAGCCATATCCATCTTTCATCTTTTCTTTGAATACGGTATTCGATTTCGAAAAGCTGTCTCTCTTCAATCAGTGCCCGAAATTTTTCTTTGACTGTTTCAACATCATCCGGGTGGATTCTTCCGAACCAGATCGCATCACCACCCTGGTAAATTTCTTGGGGAGTGAATCCGTACACCTTTTCAACCGTATTACTGATGAATACCGTTATGCCATCGCTGGCAGTCGTATATATGACATCAGGAATGTTATCAATCAAAGAACGGTATTTTTCTTCACTATCCTGGAGAGCCTTTTCTGCCCGCTTTCGTTCTGTTATATCACGGCAAAGTGATAATATCTGGATAGTAGATCCTGCTTTTACAATACTTGCTTGTATTTCTATGGGAGTGATGTGCCCTTGTTTGTCAATATAATCGATTTCCAGGTTCCGGATAAAACCCTGTTGGGAGCACTTTTCCACTTCGGTTGCATTCCGTCCACGGTCATATTCCGCGGTCCATTCAACAACACTTCTTCCGATTATCTCATTTAGTGATTCGTGCCCCGATAATCTCACGTACTCGGCGTTCGCATCCAGAACCTTGCCACCGGAATCAAGGATCAAGTAACCAGTGTCGGTTGTTTCGATAAGCGCCCTGTACTTTTCTTCGCTCACCAGGGTTTTCGATTCCCATAATGTCAATTTCTTTAAAAGTGATCCCACCACTACCCCAAAAACCAGCCCGACTGCAAGAAGCGAAACTAAATAATAATTCAGGCTTTCCCTTCCCTGCTTATATATGAAGCGTGGCATATCCACCCGCAGGACAAGCGCAGGGTTTCCATAAATATCACGAATTAGGGTATATCCCGCAATTATATCCTCGTTTAATGGCCCGATTACAATATCCGTACCTTTTTTGAACAAGGGAAGTTGTGCCTGGAAATCGGCAGGCATTTTTTGATCATTGTATTCACTTGCTGAAATAGCCAGACGGGTCGTTTCTGCCAGCTTATTGATCTCTTTGGACTCAAAGAAGCGCCCCATTATAAGCGTTCCCGCGGAAGGACCGCTTCCATTACTGGTCAAGATGGGCCTTCCGGCTATCATCATCAAACCTTCGGGTACATTAATTATCCCCGAAAAACTAGGCTCCATTCCACCGTCCTGGATGAGAAATTTTTCAAGTGAGCTATTTAAGAAAGTAATTTCTTGCATTTTTTCTATATCTATAGATTTAACAAAGAATATCTGACCGGAAGAATTGACGATCATGATAAGGTTGACATCAAGTAATCCGAATTCCTCATCATAAAGAAAAGAAGTGACAAATTCATCATTCCTGTTTAAAGTGAAGGAATATGTTTCATCCCATGCGGACCAATCGTTCACGGATTTATTTAATCCGGACTGGTCATCCTTCAGGGCATTAATGACTCGCTCAACATTTTGTCGTGTATCCTGATCCTCAACTCCTGAAAAGCCATTCATTACAATTGTCGAGGACATGGCGTATAATGCAATGATCAATCCGCCAATCATTAGAATTAATATGAGCAGGATTTTATTGTTAGATAACATTTACCCTTCCCCGATACCATTTGGCCCAAATCAATGGTCTATATTTATTATTATATGTTCAATTATTAAAAACCTTGCTTATACCCCATCGATTCGGAGGTTTTTTATATAAACGTAATGATAACAGGGTACAATGCATACGCTTATCATATGTATTGACAGGGATAACGATATCGGGGAGAAGGCAAAAGTCGCAAGTCCGGTAATCGGACGCGCCGCGAACATTGATGCTGCTGTCAGGCTTGCAGCCGCTGACCCTGAAGATTCAGATATCAATACTATCTTTGGCGGCATAAATGTCTATGATGAGCTCAGATTAAAAGAAAATGATGTTGAAATAGTTTCAATAGCCGGGGACAAGAAAGTCGGAATATATGCTGATAAATTAATAGCAGAACAGCTTGATATGATTATCGCGCAGTTGAAACCGCACAATGCAATACTTGTTTCCGACGGGGCGGAAGATGAATCCGTACTTCCGATCATCCAGTCGAGGTTAAAAGTTGATGGTGTTCACCGAATAATTGTAAAGCAGCATGAGAACCTCGAAAGCACATATTATATAATCAAAAACGCATTTAATGACCCCAAGATATCACATACATTTTTCGTACCTATCGGGCTTGTTTCACTCATTTATGCGATCTCATTATATTTTAACCGCCCCGAGGTCGCAATTATGGCAATATCCGCAGCAATAGGACTTTACATGCTCTATCGTGGAACAGGGCTTGATGATGCGGTCAGTGGTTTCATAGCCTCTATGACAAGATCTTTATAGGAGGAAAAATCACTTTTCTTATGTATCTGGCAGCCATAATACTCTCCTTAATAGGTACAGTACAGGGTGGTATTGCTCTGTGGGATTATTATAACGAACCCATACTTATGGGTTATCTCGTCCTGTTAATGGGATTTATCAATGCCTCCATAGGCTGGTATGTTCTTGCGGGAATTATGGTAAATATCGGAAAGATATTTGACCTTCAACTTGCCAAGGAAAAGATCGGAAGGCACTGGTCGCATCCATTCTTTGTCGTTGCGACAGGGATTTTCTTATGGTCGGGAAGCACATACCTCCTTGTGATCAGGGAAGCGATGGAGAGTTATCCAATAATCAATAACGGCTATCAGTTCGTATTCGGGAGCATGGCTATTGCAGTATTGATAGCGGTTGCAGGAGCATGGATATCAGCAAGGACAGTAAAACAAAGAAACTCAAGGCGCTGAATTAGTCATTCCGGTGTCTTTCCATAGCTTCATCAAGTGTCAACTCTCCTTTTGCGACCTTTTTGGCAAGTAGCCGTGGTATTGTAGAGCGTCCATTGGAGTATTCCCGGCTTGTTTCCTGGATGACCCTCACCTCTCCCTGTGAAGGTTCTACGAATTGTTTACCAACGATCTTCCCTGGAATTAGTGCAATATTTATTGCCGCAATAATATCCGATATTACCTGTCCGTGAACTCCTTTCCCAAGATTTGGTGTTGTTCCTGTTTCATCCACCATTTCGACCTGGAGTCCAAGATCAAGTATCCCGTTTATCAACTGGGAACGGATAAGCCTTGCACCATGCCCTATCCTGACAATGATGTTTTTCTTCCTGAATACTTCCATTGTCCGTTTTATAAGTGGGCAGACATCGCCCACGGACACATGATGAACAGATATTGTCTTGTTATTCCCAAGCACTGCGATCCCCGGATATTTTCCGGGGTCTATTCCTATTATTATCTGGTTAAAATCCTCACCGAATAATATGGAGAGCGCTTTATCAAGGGTCGCCTGGGGCCTGTTGTCAGCAATGAGTATCTTGTCATGCCCGAAATCGATTCCTTCAAGTTCCTTCTCCGTAGTAATAATTACACCGACATGTGGAGGTATGCGTTCTTCGGGATTAAGGACGAGGATGTTCAAATGGCGCTCACGCGCTTCTTCGATAATGGAATGATAAACCGGAAAATCATCAGTGACAAGAGCTATCGTTTTATACCTTTTAATCCCCTCCAATGCAATTGTTTGTGTGAATCAAATATATTCTATTTATTATTATGATTAATTGTATATTACCTTTTTCTCTGGAGCGGCTTTGGGACAAAAATATTATGTTTGACCCAGCTTTAAAGAATCTTCGTCTTCAGGTGACAGGATTACATCCCTTACATAATATTCAGCATTGAATTCTTTAAGGAATTCTATTACCTTCT